>Ga0105099_10002227_pt1 | contig 11619 bp, 11 predicted proteins | sample PPLLak3cmMay2015_2_FD_79138 | JGI IMG/M metagenome (GOLD analysis project Ga0105099, IMG submission 79138) | Freshwater sediment microbial communities from Prairie Pothole Lake near Jamestown, North Dakota, USA - PPLs Lake P8 Core (1) Depth... | ecosystem: Environmental > Aquatic > Freshwater >...
CATCAATAACGCACAATCCAGCGGTTTTTCTCTGAGAGAGCTTTACGCACCGCTTTGAAATGAAAAAATTGCAAAATGCCACTTGAACTGCCTTTTCCCACGTTAAACCAGCGCAATTTTTTCTAACCGACAGCCGAGTCAGATGTGTAGTTTTTCCTTTTTTGCACTAAATTATAATCCATCCAACATTTTTAGCCTCCTCATCCGAGAATGTTCTTGTGTAGACCTCGTTTGTTGTTGCTTGACAACAATCACATATACGTAAATAGCCTGTTTTTCTAAGTGATACCGAGGTGAACTCTTTTATGAAAAAGACTTCTGAACAAACTAATATTTCCAGAAACCGTAAAGCATTAAGTTCTATAGTAATTGCGCTATTAGTCATAGGAGTTGCATTTGTTGTTGTTGGAGCAATTTCTGCGTACGTTTGGTTTATTCCTGGCGACCCGAAAACTGAAACGATGGCGTTCAGTGATTTCATGGCACTTGAAGTAGGCTCGGCTTTTCAAGTCAACATAGCACAATCAGATACCTACGGCGTCAAGATTACTGCCGGCGAGAGAATATTCGACAGGATTCAAGTCACCAAAACGGGTGAAACGCTGAAAATTGAGGTTTCACCAGGCATCTTTTTTGGCACGTTTGACGCCAAAGCTGAAATAGCCATGCCCATGTTGAGTAGATTGGACCTCTCTGGAGCCACGAAGGGGACTGCAGATGGGTTCACAAGCACGGAACAGTTCGCCGCCAAATTGTCTGGAGCGAGTTCGCTGGAAATGACCGAATTTGAGTTGGGAGACGTCAACTTTGAACTGTCAGGGGCAAGCCATCTCATCGCTATAGGAACTGGAAGCGACCTTGTCTCAGACGTTTCAGGCGCAAGCAATCTCGACCTAACAAATTTCCACGTCAACAACGCCAATGTAATCGTGAGCGGCGCGAGTCACGCAACGATAAACCTCGATGGGAGACTGGATGTTAATGCAAGCGGTCTTTCAAACCTGGAGTACATTGGAGAACCGACCTTGGGAACCATCAACACGTCAGGCGGCTCAAACGTGAATAAGAAATAGCAGAGTATTGTAAACAGCGTGCGCTCTTGTCTTAAGATGGGAATATTCGCAAAGACTCCCCTTTCTTTGTCCTGCATCCAGCGGAGAAAACCAAAAGCACGCCCTCAACAAGAAAGTACTCGTGTGTCAGGCAAGAGAAGGACGTACCCTGCCTGCGAGCGCATCGTCTGTTATTGTCGATTGTCTGAGCCAACTACAGTAATTCCAGCGGGAATCTTCGCTTAAAATAAGCCTTTACGAATTCACGATCAGATGCTAATTCTGTGCTTTTCACAATTTGACCCTCAAGCCTGTCCAAAGCTACCTTAAAAGTCTGTTCCACACCATAACCCTCACCTGAACTGAAAAACGCTCCCTTCCTTGTTCTCAACTGCAGTCGGCAGTGAATCAACTGATCGCCCTTGAAGTTTGTGCCATGCGCCTTCATGTAAACAAACAGCGTGCCAGACTCCAATGTTTCTCCGTATCTGTTAGTGAAGGATTCGAAGTCGCCCATAATGAAGCCACGTTGAACTTCATCAATTTCTACATCTTTAACGGAAAAATTCACCATAAGCCTTCGCATTGGCTTTCCCATTTGAGCCAAAGGTTCAAGAAAGTCCCGTTTAGTAATGATACCGACAGGTCTTCCTTTGCTGACGATTACCAAAGAGGAAATGTTAAATTTGTGCATTTGCTCTGCAGCGTCTTGCAATTTCGTTTCAGACAAAACAGTGACTACAGGCTTCACCATTATACCCTTAGCCGGAATACTCAGAACAGGAACCTTCTCACCCACTCTTTCGCCTAACCTTTGCACATGTCTAGGCTGGAAAATATTCTCAATAATATCGTAAATCCCTATAATTCCAACGAGTTTCCCGTCTTTGACTATCGGCACATGCGAGATTCCCTCGCCTCTAAAAAGGCTTAGCACGGCCCCTATCGATTCGTCTTCTTCGATGACAAACGGTTTCTTAGTCATTATCTCCTCAACACGAGCATTACCCCAGCGCTCCATTACAGCTCCATGGATAACATCCTCATCTGTAATAAAACCCAAGAGTTTATCTTCACTGTAGACTGGAAGTTGCCTAATCTCGCTCTCAATCATCAACTTAGCGACCTTGTCAAGAGAATCCTGCAGGTTAACAGCAGGTGCTGATCGCATCAGAGACTTAACTTTGGTTCCAGACTCATCAAGACTAGACCGCACTATCCATTTACGAGAAATAACCCCTTTGTACCTGCCTTTCTTATCTAGGACCGCTAAAACAGGCGGCGTTTCTTCTTTGAAAAGTGATAGACAAGAAGAAAGCGTATCATTCTCATGCACTTCTAAGAAGCCTTTTGAAAAAACATCTTTAACAATCTTAACCATCGAAATCACGTCAACACTATTTTTCTCATAGCTTAACTTAAACATTCAAAGGCTGAAGTTTCAGCCCTCTTCGGAAAATAGGAATAGCAACTATTTTCGTTTGATAAGAAATAACACAAGAAAAGGTAAGCAACTAATAAAAAAACAATTGATTTAGAAAAGCTAAAAGAGCACATAACGACCTCTGCGGTAATATTCTTATACATTCAGCGTTAAATCCATAATGAGCAAAATACATGTCAAACCATAATGGACTCATTGTGTTTTCTACAATTATTGCATTAACCCTCATTTTTGCTGCAACTCTGATAGTCTGTGGTGCATCAGTGGAAGTGATAGATGTAAAAGCAGGTGATGAACATATTTTGGCATTAAACCTTAATGACAAGGACATTGTTAATGGTTCAATTTCGATTACTAGTGTTGGAAGAAATATTTATTTTTGGATAACTAACCCACAAGGAACAAAGATTTTTGATGATGGCCTTGTGACTGTAGTTGATTCGTTTCAATTCACGGCAAACGGTGGTGGAGAATACTCATTACATTTTGACAATAGATTCTCAAGTTCAAGAACCATTACCGTATCATATTCAACATATGCTGATACAATGGAAACGCAAACAGACTGGACAACACCATTAGTCGCCGCTCTTGTTATTAGTTCAGTCTTGTTGATAGTGGTTTTAGCATATTTTAAAATACGAAAACAATAGTGGGAAAGTAATAGCAGTTATTCATCGCAGTTGCACTTACATGGTCTCCGGTACCTCAAGTGCGCTGTTTCAGATTCTGGAATGATTGTTTCACAGTTACCCTCATCCCCCAAAAACCATACACACCTCAAGATAACGCGTAGAGTTTGAGAAAAGGGGCATTGCTGCTTTTGCATTGCCTACTTAAGTATTGCCAGCTCTGGGTTGGCCGGTCTAGATTTTAGTCCCAACCCCGCCATACTTAGAAAAGTACTGAGACTATTCTTGTTCTTCTTCGACGAAGCTTGCGAGTTTCAACTTGATTTCGTTTGCCCAAGGCTTCGCCCTAATTATGAAGTATTCTCCGCCTTCTAGCCCGAATAACTCTCTTATTTCTTTGGGAATAACAACGTAGTAGGATGTTTTGTCGGGACGCATGTATCCTTTGACAATTACTCGCTTAGGATGCTTGCTCATTCCTTCGCAGTGATTTCGCATTCCCATGTGATGCTTTCTCATTCCTTCAGAGCGCTTTTCTTCAGAAGGTTTTTCTTTGTGTTCTTCCATTCATTTCACCTCTCAACATGTTTAACATACTGAGTATGTTGAACATGCATTAAAAGTTATTGGTCAGCACCGTCAGAAAGTGACAATGAGAGAGAGTAAGTCAAGTCGGGCATTGGCGCTATTTTTTGCAATAAAATTTTGTGCGTTCACAGTCAATCGTAAGTATATATTTGCGATTTTAATTCTGTTCAACCTGTGGGATGAGATTGGAAAGTTCTGATGACCTGAAACTTGCTACTCCATGCGGTCTCTATTGTGGCGTTTGTGTTGAATATTTGGATAAGAGCTGTCACGGCTGCCGCTGCACTTGCGGATGCGATATCTCAGAGTATCACGGAAGCTGTGATATTTACAAATGCTGCGTGGACAAGAAAGGCCTTGAATCATGCAAAGACTGCGAGGAGTTGCCCTGTTCGAAGCTGATTCAGTTCTGCTACAGTCCTATCAGGTCAACCCATCTGCCTGTAATAGAGAATTTGAGAAGACAAAAGACCATAGGAACTGAAAAATGGGTGAAAGAGCAGCGAGAAGTCTGGAGCAATGAAAGGTATCGCAAGCAGTGGCTTTGGCTACATAAAGAGGACGAAGGCAAATCGCGAAGATTTCAAGCAGAAAAACATCAAGTTTGATCCAACCAACAGACTATTAGCAGCGTCAGAATACCGATACAAAACTAGCCTGGTTGTTGCCATCTTCAAATTAAACTGATACATGTAGCAGTGGATTTTGCTTGGGACGGAAAAGATCTTTGCATGAAAAAACCGTCCGGGGTCTCATCGTAACTGCTGCATCCTTTCTGATAATACTCAATGCTATCTTGTAGTGATGTCCCAGAAAGCACACGCTCCATGTTTCTTTAATACACACAAAGACGAGATGGCTTCACGGAGGGAAACTTCCCCTTTTAAACAGGTTTTATTTCGGTCTTGGCCTTTATAGAAGGATGCTTTGATTCAGAGATAAGGGGGTTGACCAGAAAGACTGGACTGAGGTTTTCTTTGTTTGGAAACGCTTGGCCTAATCGGCCAATATTCCAGCTTGGGAGGACCTTGTTTTGTGCCTTTGTTACGCCGTGGGGCGTGTGAAACCAGTCTTTCTTGTTAAAGCTCTTTAATGCCAAGACTACGGCTACAAACCAAATCGGTGTAAAAGCCAGAAGAAACGGAACCATATGCATGGCTTTCAATGATTTAGTCTCCAAATAAATCCCTGCAATGGGATAGATGAGCAGTGATAGCACGTTTAGAGCAAAGGCTTCCGTTACTCCCAGCTTGAACACTTGTATGCCGACAAGGAACTCGGCAGCAAATCCAAAGAGCAAAACGCCAAAAACCACCCAGTATAGTGGCGATAGCAGATAAATGACCTGGTCTAGTAGTTTAATGTCTCTTTGTTTAATCATGTTCTTAATGAATTTCATAACGTACCTTCGTTGCACATCAAGATGCCCAATCGTCCATCTGACGCGCTGGTTTATCGCAATCTTGATTGAAAGGGGTTTCTCGTCGTAGGTTATTGCTTCATGAGACCAACTAAACTTTATTCCATTAAGAGAATAGAGCATTTGCATTTCCAAGTCCTCTGTTAAGCTCTGAGCTGGCCAGCCGAACCGTTCTAGAATCGATGTGGACACGCAGAATCCTGTTCCTCCGCAGGCTGCTGACAATCCCAAGTTCTCTTTTCCAAGCTGCCACAGACGATTGGTGATTAAGTAGCTTGAGTATATGGCCTTGGTGACCCAGTTGTCATGTGGGTTTTTGGTGCCTAGGTATCCTTGGATGCAGGTTTTTCCTTCGCAGAGGGCATCATTCATCTTTTGTAGGAAGTTGGGGTGTGCGATGTTGTCGGCATCGAAAATGCAGACGGCATCGTAGCAGGGTAATTCATTTGAAAGTTTGTCTAGGAAGAACCGTATTACGCCGCCTTTTCCTTTTGGTCCGGAGTTGCGGACGTGGACTTTTGCTCCGCATTGTTCTGCTGTTTCTGCGGTGTTGTCTTCACAGTGATCGGCTATTATGTGAATGTCAAAGAGGTCTGAGGGGTAGTTTTGGTTTCTGAGACTATTTATCAAATCGCCTATTACGTTGGCTTCGTTATGGGCTGGAACCAAAACTGCGAATCGTTTAGTTGCGTCATGCTTTGGAGTAGGCTTTTGAGGTTTTAGCCCGGCAAAAGCTAGGATAACTGTGTAGGCGAAATTGAATAGTATGAACGCCCAGAGGATGAACGTCAGGTAATAGAATATGTTTTCAAACATATTTCATAATCACTCAGCAACGAGGACGAGTCGATGGAAACCGCATTCCAATGCACTGGCAGGCTTAAAGCCCTATGTTATAGAACAGACTGTTCCAGTTTCTGAACACACAGACTGTGTGAAGCGGACTTGAAGCATGCACCGTTTTTCTTGCATGAAACCAAAGCATGTTACTTAAGGATTTTGGCAAATGAATCTTTGAGAGATTTCATTTTCATGCGAGCGACATGCAAATTCACCCGCATCGTAGACAGTGGTTGGTAGACTAGAATTCAATACTTCACCCTTTTCCCCCGAGTTTGGGTTTGGAGGCTAAATTTTAGTGCGCACACAAAATCACGTAGGATATGAAAAAAGGTGCCCTTGCTTTAAAGTCAGAGGGCATAGTGAAAAAGCAAGGGGTGTGTGCTCCGGAAGCGCTTAATATTCCCTAAACCGTTCGGATGTCTTATAGATAATTTAGTGCAGCTTGCTGATAGTGTAGTTTGATAGCCCGAAAAACCCGTGTTTTAAGGGAAGCCCCGAAAAAGGGTTGTTTGAGGGTGAAAAGACCTGGAAATAGGCGCTTCATAGCAGCAGTAAGCGCGCGCAATTGAAACGCACCGAATTCAACGAGTATGCAATATACGTATGCAACAAGCAGATGCTGCCATTTCTAAACCCTTAAAACTCTAAAGGGTATTACTGTCAGGAAGAGTGTCTTTCATGCAGCCTGTAGAGATTCTAATCAGTGAGCATCGTCTGATCGAGCAGATGGTTAGTCTCTTGGAAAAAGAAATTGAAAAAACAACATCCGCCGGAAAAGTTGATCCTAACTTCCTTGTCGCAGTTGTAGATTTCTTCAGGACATACGCGGATAAATATCATCATGGCAAAGAAGAGGGAATACTCTTCAAGGAGCTTTCAAGTAAAACACCGTCAGACGTTGATCACAAGATGATGCTCGAGCTAGTCATGGAACATGCTTTTGCGAGAAAGACTGAAAAACTTGGAAGCTCTGAAAGACAACTATGTCGCTGGCAAAACAGAAACGCTGAATAGTATCCTTTGTACACTCAGAGCGCTGGTCGAGCTATACCCGAAGCACATCTACAAGGAGGATGTCCAGTTTTTCTATCCTTCAATGAAATATTTCACTCAAGAAGAGCAAGAAAGAATGCTCCATGAATTTACAGAATTCGACAGGAATTTCGTTCCCAAGAAGTATAAACAAATAGTTGCGCTTCTAGGCTCTTAACTGAAAACCTCGGGTTTCAGAGCAGCCAAAAAGCGCAGAATAAACGGAAGAAACATTTAGTGTTGTGTCCTAGGGTTTTTTCTTTTGGCGCGCGTTTGTGTATGTTGAATATTGGAAAGATTCCAGAGCTTGTCGTCAAGGGCAAAGCTTTATTTTTAAAACAACCATCTTTCTGCATGAAAAAACAAGAAAACCAGTTGGTTATCAGAAAAGTTGATGCTGGCACGTTTGACGAGTTTTTAGGTTTGGTTGAAAAGCTTGCCCAGTATGAGAAATTATCTCCGCCGGATGAAGCAGCGAAGAAAAGGCTGCGGGTGGACTATCTGTCTGAGAAGCCTAAGTATGAAGCTTTCGTGGGGAAAATCGGCGGCAAATGCGTTTCGTACGCGCTTTACTTTTTCACGTATTCGAGCTTTCTTGCTCTGCCGACTCTTTTTCTGGAGGATATTTTTGTTCTTGAAAATTACAGGGGACAGGGGATCGGCAAGAAAATGTTTGACGAAATTAGAGAAATCTCTAAGCGTCAGGGATGCGGCAGAATCGAGTTTAGCGTTCTAACCTGGAATAAATCGGCTCAACAATTCTACGAGAGAAACAAGTCTGAACGTTTGGAATGGTTTCTTTATCGCCTGGTCAGGGAGAATTTTTAGTCGAACTCGCTCCTTTTTTAGCTTTCTTTTCCGCGCGCTTAACTTTCTCAACTGGTGCCGCCTGTGGGAGGCGTCGAAACCCTCCTATTCCATCCAGAGAAGGTTGCTCCTTCTGCCACGGCGGCGATAGTAAACGCATCTTCACAGGGAACCATTTTGCGCGACTATTCCAAGGTTCATCGCCATATCCCCCTGAAGGGGGGTTATCGGGCTTCCAGTGACATCATCAAGCGAGCGCAAGCTAAATAACAGTTTGACCAGTTTGGACGATGAATGGGAGCCAGGACAAGACGGGGACTAAGGATTACGTTTCCTGAGGCCTCAAAGAGAGCGTAAATAGAGTTGAGGGGGAGGTGAGTGCCGAGCGAGTTTGGTTGTCAAGCGCACCATAACGTTAAGTAACAGTTAATTTTTTTAACGGCGGAACTCGTATAGTAAAGAAGGCGTTTTAAAGCCAGAATTCACTACGTTCTAGTAGCGAAGAAATCAGGCAAGGTAATGGCAAATTGTCAGCAAAACCTCAAGTTCCAAAATCAGAAGAAAACCATATTGCCTTCGTAAGCACGTACGCACCCCGAGAATGCGGCATTGCCACCTTCACGAAAGACCTAATCGAATCCATAGACCTCCTCGGTGAATTCGCTCCAGCCCGAGGCATAGCCGTAAACGAGATAGATACAATCTACGATTACGATCGCCGAGTCAAGGCGCAGATAAGGCAGGATTTCGAGGAGGACTACGTTCAAACAGCCAATTACGTCAACGAGTCCCGAATCAAGGCAGTAAACTTGCAGCATGAATTTGGAATATACGGAGGAGAATGGGGAAAGTATATTCTCTCCTTTCTCCAAAACGTGAAGAAACCAGTTGTAACCACGCTCCACACGGTACAGCCAGACTTTGAGCCGAAGGCACAACAGGTGCTCAAAGAAATTACCGCTCGCAGCCATACCGTCGTGGTCATGGCAAGAGTAGCCACGAGCATTCTCGAGCAATACGGCGTCTCAACTAAGAAAATCAGAGTCGTGCAACATGGTTGCCCAGATCTTCCCTTCATAAACAGTGACCGAGTGAAACCTGCGCTGGGTTTGAAAGGAAGAACAGTTCTGGCAACTTTCGGTCTAATAAACGCGGGCAAAGGTATCGAGTACGCCATCCAGGCGCTCCCGCCCCTAGTCAAGAAGTACCCGAACATACTCTACCTCATAATCGGAGAAACCCATCCCGAAGTGAGAAAACTTGAAGGTGAAAACTACCGGTTAAGTCTCATCAAAATGGTTGATCAACTGGGATTAAAGAATCACGTGAAATTTCACAACCGTTTCTTGGCAAAAAGAGAATTGATAAGGTACCTCTTAGCCACAGACATCTATATCACACCTTATCTAGGCCCGAACCAGATAAGTAGCGGCACTCTAGTCCAAGCTTTAGGAGCAGGCAGAGTTGTGGTGTCGACTCCTTACCTCCACGCCAAAGAAGTGTTATCTCAAGGACGAGGCATGTTTTGCGAGTTTAGGAACTCAGATTCAATCACCCGTGAAGTTGAGAGACTCCTCGAGAACAACCAGCTAAGAAGAGACACGGAGAAAAAGGCTTACAGGTACAGTCGAGGCTTCATATGGCCAAGGGTCGCGCAAAAATACGCGGACATACTCAAACAGGCAATAAACTCTTGAGAAGGGCAAAACATGAGGTTCCCCCCCATCAAACTAGATTTTCTGATTGCAATCACAGATGACACTGGAGTCTTTCAACACTCAAAATTCAGAATACCAAATCGACTGGAAGGATATACGACCGATGACAATGCCAGAGCCCTAATAGTTCTAACCAAGTACAGTCAAATCCAAAGTAACTCCAAATCGGACAGGTTGATTGACACCTATCTTAGCTTTCTTTTGCATATGCAAAGAGCAGACGGCAAAATGCATAACTTCCTAAGCTACGACCGTAACTTTATCGACGAAGAAGGCTCCGAAGACTGTGTAGGTCGCACCCTTTGGGCTTGCGGATATGTAATAAACAGCAAGCTTTCCGTTGAAAGGAGGCTTCTTGCTAAAGAAATCTTCGATAAAGCCTTTCCATGGGCATGCTTCTTCAAATCTCCCAGAGCCAAAGCATACGCAATACTCGGTTTAAGACACTACCATAAAGCCTTCCGGGAAGACCAAAACCTATCCCTGAACATAAAGAGACTGGCAGATGAACTGCTGGAATATTATGAAAACACGTGTTCTAGTGATTGGCGCTGGTTTGAACCTTACCTCACGTACGTCAACGGGAGAATCCCGCAGGCTCTTTTCGAAGCCTACCAGGACACGAAAAAAACTAAATACCTCCAAGTAGCGGAGGAATCTCTGAATTTCCTCATTGAAGTTCAGCTACTGAATAACGAATTTGTGCCTATTGGAAATGATGGGTGGTACAAAAAAGGAGAAACACGGGCAGTGTACGATCAGCAATCCGTGGAAGCATCCGTAATGACAGAGGCTGCAATATCCGCCTACCGGGCAACTGGGAACCGCCACTACAAAGAGACAGCAAGGACAATTTTCAACTGGTTTCTAGGAAAGAATACTCAAAACGTTTTTGTTTACGATTCCACCACAGGCATTTGCTACGATGGAATAACCGCGAAAGGACTCAACCTCAACGCGGGATCCGAAGCCATAGTAAGCTACCTTTCCGCTCTCATGGAACTCCAAACTATAGAATAACACCAACCCGCCGCTCCCGTTTTACAAAATAGTTACCTGCAACACGTTCTTTCTGAATTCCAAGACAGTTCGCTTTATTAGTCAAGTTAACTTTAGTGAGAGCCAGAGGCAAGAACGGCAAATGCTCATGGTAAAGCACATAATGATCGAAGACGTGGTGACCGCGAAGCCAAACATCACGGTCAAAGATGCTGTCAGAATACTCGGAGAAAAGCATGTGGGGTCCGTCGTCATTACAAACGACGAAGAAAAATGCGTTGGAATCTTCACCGAGCGTGATGCCATAAGGATAATAGCCAGTGAATTGTCATTGGACACTCCCCTGCAACAGGTGATGACGAAAAACGTCGTCACGATCGGAGAAGAGGCTTCACTTGAGGAAGCCAGAAGAGTTGTAGTCTCGCATGGAATCAGGCATCTTCCAGTGGTAGACGGTAAAGGAGAGATGGTGGGTTTGCTCTCCGTTAGAAAACTCTTAGATGAATTCTTCGGGATTAACTCTTCAAAATACTGCTAGGTACAAAGAAAATGCGACGTTTTGAAGGCAATCCGATTCTCCAGCCAATAGCTACAAACCCTTGGGAATCTAGAAGGGTGTTCAACGCCGCAGCTGTCGGCGTGGGCAAACAAGTTCACATTCTGTATCGGGCGATGGGAAACGATGGCATATCCCGCTTCGGATACGCTGCCTCTTCTGACGGATACGTAATCGATGAGCGATTGCCAGTCCCGGTTTTCCAACCCGACAAAAAAATTGAGGGTTACGGATGCGAGGACCCGAGGTTGACCATCATAGATCACCGAATGATAATGGCGTACACGGCTCTAACCGAATTAGACCACGAACAACTCTACCAAATCTCACTAACATCCATCTCGGTTGACGACTTCTTGAACAAACGATGGAAATGGAGCGAGCGACTATTGCCCTTTAACGGCGTGCGCAACAAAGACGGCGTTATTTTCCCGAAGAAAATCGGGGGCAAATACGTAATGTTCCACCGTTTGGAACCTGACATGTGTGTGGCTTACTCCGAAGACCTCAGACGATGGTACGACATCA
>Ga0105099_10002228_pt1 | contig 11612 bp, 7 predicted proteins | sample PPLLak3cmMay2015_2_FD_79138 | JGI IMG/M metagenome (GOLD analysis project Ga0105099, IMG submission 79138) | Freshwater sediment microbial communities from Prairie Pothole Lake near Jamestown, North Dakota, USA - PPLs Lake P8 Core (1) Depth... | ecosystem: Environmental > Aquatic > Freshwater >...
GACATAATAATCGATATTAAGCTTAGTACCGGAGTTTACAATTGCTTCTATTTCGTCGAGCAATTCGCTCATTTCCATTCCTTTTGCAGAAGCAATATCTTCAAAGGGCATTTTTCGGTCGATACTTTGTATTATAAACACTTTAATCCCCGATTTGTTAACGACAGATTTAACGACCATATCCTGGGGTCGCATAATTTCTTTTTCTTCTACATAACTTTTAATTACATCGATAAAATCCTGTCCGTATCGTTTTGCTTTGCCAGCGCCAACACCCGAAATATTTTGCAACTCGTCCATTGTAATCGGATACTGGGTTGCCATATCTTCCAGCGAAGGATCCTGAAAAATTACAAAAGGTGGAACATTTTTCTTTTTTGAGACTTTTTTACGTAAATCCTTCAAAATACCAAAAAGCTCTTCGTCAGCGGCTCCGCCTTTAGCCTGCGAATTAGCAATAATATCATCGTCATCCACCTCGGGATAATCGTTGTCCTCGGCAAGTAAAAACGAGGTTGGATTCTTTAAAAATTGCAGTCCCCGGTCCTCGACTTTAAGTAAACCATAATTTTCGATATCCTTCGAAAGAAACCTTGCAATCAGGGCCTGGCGAATTACAGCATTCCAGAATTTTAAGTCTTTTTCTTTCCCACAACCAAAAAGTTCCAGTTCGTGGTGTTTATACGATTTTACTGCGCTGGTTTTTGTGCCCGTCAGAAAAGCTACAGTATGATCGGCCTTAAACTTTTCCTTTATTGCTAAAATGGAATTAAGCAATTTTACAATGTATTCCTGTCCCTCGAACTGTTTTTTGGGATTGAGGCAATTATCGCAATTGTTGCAGTTCCCGTGCATTTCTTCGCCAAAGTAAGCTAGCAGTTGTTTAGGCCTGCATACTGATGATTCTGCATAGGCAACAGTTTCCAGGAGTAATTGTCTGCCAATCTCCTGTTCTGCAATTGGTTTGCCCTGCATGAATTTTTCAAGCTTCTGAATATCTTTATAGCTGTAAAAAGCAATGCAGCGGCCTTCACCACCGTCACGCCCTGCACGTCCGGTTTCCTGGTAATAGCCTTCAAGGCTTTTGGGAATATCGTAGTGCATTACAAAACGCACATCGGGTTTATCGATTCCCATTCCGAAAGCAATGGTAGCAACAATAACCTCTGCATCTTCCATAAGAAATTTATCCTGGTTCTCGCTACGGGAATTTGCATCCATTCCTGCATGATATGGCAATGCCTTAATACCATTAACTTTAAGCAACTCAGCAATTTCTTCAACTTTTTTCCGGCTCAGGCAGTATATTATTCCCGATTTTCCAGGGTTACTTTTAATGTATCGTATAACTTCTTTTGTAACGTTTTGCTTTGGCCTTATCTCGTAATACAGATTATGCCTGCGGAACGACGATTTAAAGACATTGGCATCAAGCATTTCGAGGTTTTTCTGTATATCGCTCTGAACTTTTGGGGTTGCAGTAGCTGTTAAAGCTATAATAGGCGCCTTGCCAATTTTGTTGATAATCGGACGTATCCGACGATACTCAGGCCGAAAATCGTGGCCCCACTCCGAAATACAATGTGCCTCATCGACTGCATAAAACGAAATTTTCAACTGCTGAAGAAAATTAATATTTTCCTCTTTGGTAAGCGATTCAGGAGCAACATACAACAAACGGGTACGGCCATCGATAACATCGGTTTTAACTTGTGTTATCTGCGATTTTGTAAGCGATGAGTTTAAAAAATGGGCAACACCATCGTCTTCGCTAAACCCCCTCATGGCATCTACCTGGTTTTTCATCAGGGCAATGAGTGGAGAAATAACAATTGCAGTGCCATCGAGCATTAACGATGGCAATTGATAACATAACGATTTTCCGCCTCCGGTAGGCATTAGAACAAATGTATCGCGACCGGCAAGAACATTGCGAATAATAAGTTCCTGATTTCCCTTAAAACCAGTAAATCCAAAATGTTTTTTTAAAACATCTGTCAATGAAATATCTGTTCCGACACCCATTTTTTTTCGATAGAATATTTTTCAGTAGTAATTAAATACAGATGTGGGTGATTAACCGCTCTTTGCTATACGCCCAAGGCCTATGTTTTGTTTCAAACTGCGGATAATATCTCAACCGTGGTAAAAATTATTATTCTAAAATTAATAAAGTTTTTCCAAATTGCACAACTTAGCATTCCGAATGTTTAATTACCATGGCAGACAAACAAAAATCCGAAATGACATTTCTCGAACATCTCGAGGACTTAAGGTGGCACCTTGTTCGCTCAGTACTTGCGATTTTAATCGGCGCAGTTGTAGCTTTTATATACAAACATATAGTTTTTGATATAATAATTTTGGGCCCTTCGCGAAACGATTTTATAACAAATGAATTATTATGCCAGTTTGGTAAATGGTTCAATAATTTTATGATCGGACTCGGACGTACCGGGGGAAATCCGGATATATTATGCATGAATTCGGAGCCATTAAGATTACAAAATTTTCAAATGGCAGGACAGTTTATGGCCCATATTAAAATTTCTATAGTTTGCGGTTTTATTATAGGCTTTCCTTATATTGTTTACGAATTCTGGAAATTTATAAGCCCCGCCCTTTATCCTAAGGAAAGAAAACATGCCCGATCGGCGGTTCTGGCAATTTCTTTACTTTTCTTTCTTGGCGTTATGTTTGGCTATTTTTTAATTGCTCCTCTTTCGGTAAATTTCTTAATAACCTATAAAACTTCCGATATTGTTGAAAATATTCCACAACTAAGTTCATATGTTTCGCTTGTATCTTCAATTTCTTTCTCAGGAGGTGTTGTTTTTGAACTCCCGGCAATAATTTATTTTCTGTCGAAAGTGGGGTTAGTTACACCGGAGTTTCTCAAAAAGTATCGACGACATGCTATTATTGTACTTTTAATAATAGCTGCAATTATTACCCCCCCCGATGTTTTTAGTCAGATTCTTGTTTGTATTCCTTTGGTGATATTATATGAAGTAAGCATAATTATTTCGAAAAGGATAGCAAAAAAACGGAATACTGAATAATATCTTATAATAAACTAAGTTTGCAATTAAAATAAAAATAAGTTGTCTGTATTTAGCGTGTAAAAGAAGAATAATCTTCTGTGACTGAACAAAAAATTATGTTTTCAACCAATAAGCAGATTAAAGGATTTTTAGTCTTGTGCCTGATTATGTCCGGCATAAACCTTAAGAGTCAGACTATTATAAGCGGTACTGTTTTCGACGCAGAAACAAAAGAACCGCTTCCGTTTGTAAATGTGGTTTTCGATCATAGTACGGTAGGCACAATAACCGACTATAACGGAGCATATCACATTAAAACAAATTTTCCATCCGACTCACTTGTTGCGACAAGTTTGGGATATCAGAATAAAAAATTTAAAGTAAGGAAGAATGCTACGCAGGTAATCGATTTTTATCTTGAACTAACAAGTGTGAAAATCGAAGAGATTGTTGTGAGGCCCGGTGAAAACCCGGCTTTCAGGATTCTCGATAATATCAAGGAAAATAAAAATCGTAATAACCCAGACAGGTTTCAGGCCTATCAGTATAAAAGCTATAATAAACTGCGGCTCGATTTGAATAATATTAGCGAAGCTTTTAAGGACCAAAGGTTTCTTAATCAGTTTAAATTTGTTTTCGATTATATGGATACATCCGAAACATTCGGAAAAAATTATCTTCCAGTACTTATTTCCGAAAGCGTAGCAAGATATTATTATCAGAAATCTCCAACAATTGAGAAAGAAGTAATTGAAGCCTTTAAAGTATCGGGTATTGAAAACACAACTATTTCTCAGTTTTCGGGTAAAATGTACCAGCGCCTGAATGTTTATGAAAACTTCGTTTCGCTTTTTGAACCCGGGTTTGTAAGCCCAATTGCCGATTTTGGACGATTGTATTATAAGTATCATCTCGAAGATAGCGCTAATCTCGAAGGTTCGTGGTGTTATAAAATATCATTTAAACCCAAGCGCACTCAGGAAAGAACTTTCTTCGGATATTTCTGGGTGGCAGACACATCCTGGGCCCTGAAAAAAATTCAGCTTAGGGTTTCTACCGATGTGAATATTAATTTTATGAACGACCTTGTTGCCATTAACGAATACAAAAAATTGAACGATTCGGTTTGGTTTTTAAGTCGCGAAGATTTATTAATCGATTTTAACATAACCGATAAGACTTATGGGTTTTTTGGTCATAAAGAAGCAGCTTACGAAGATATTACCTTCGACAAACCTATTCCGGAGGAGGTCAGAAAAAATCCAACGAATACAATAATCGATGAGGAAAATATTAAAAAGAACGATGAGTACTGGGATGAAAACCGACTGATTGAACTCGATGAAAAGGAGCAAAATATTTATCAAATGGTCGATAGCGTTAAACAGGTACCCATGTACCGCACCATTTATGGTATTGCCGAAATGCTTCTCGACTATTATTATGTAATCGGGCCTGTTGAAATCGGACCTTATTATACCTTTTATAGTAATAACCCTATTGAAGGGCACAGAGTAAAATTCGGAATGCGCACAGGGCTTGAGTTTAGTAAGAAAGTCAGATTTGGCGGACATATAGCGTATGGCTTCAAAGATCAACGATTTAAATACTCTGTTGACGGCGAATATATGTTTAACCGGAATCCGCGCAGAAGGGTTGCCGTTTCTAAACTTCACGATATTCGCCAACTCGGAAAGAGCGGCAATGCTTTTCTCGACGATAATATTTTGGAAACCTTGCTCAGGCGGAAACTTAACTACAAACTCACTATGGTGGACCAATATAATTTCACTTATGAGCATGAATGGTTTCAGGGTTTTTCGAACTCCTTAAAGCTGATGCATCAGGTTGTTTATCCCACCGATTACATTCCATTTGAGCCAACAAACAATATTGCCTACCCGGAACCATTCGATAAAATAACAAGTTTCGAAATCACATTAAATACACACTTTGCCTACCACGAAAAATTCCTTTGGGGACAATTCGATCAGGTGAGCCTGGGTTCAGATTTTCCAGTAATTGATTTTGATGTAACTTATTCTCCAAAAGGGGTTCTAAACAGTCAGTATGAATATATTAAGCTAAGGACTCAAATTTACGATCGGATGGAAATTAATCCGTTTGGGTTTACAAGGCTGTGGTTAACTGCCGGGAAAATTTTCGGCAAAGTACCTTACCCACTGCTTGAATTACATGAAGGGAATGAAACCTATGCATACGATATTTTTGCCTATAATATGATGAATTATTATGAGTTTGCTTCCGATGAATACGCAAGTTTGGCTATCGAACAACATTTGCAAGGGTTTTTCTTTAATAAAATACCATTGCTTAAACGCTTGCAATGGAGAGAGGTAGCATCGGCAAAAATACTTGTGGGCACATTAAGTGCCGAAAATAAAAATGTGCTTGCTTTCCCTAGTGGTTTGAATGGTTTATCGAAGCCTTACGCCGAAGCAGGTGTTGGTATTGAAAATATTTTTAAACTTTTCAGGGTAGAAACAATATGGCGGTTGTCATATCTGGATAATCCTGATATTCAGAAATTTGGAGCCAGGATAGTTATGCAGCTTACATTCTGATTAATTATCAATTTCAAATTCTTATTTTTACAATTAAAATTATAAAAGAATGAAGCTACGTACCGAGAATCTTGTAAAACGATATAAAACCCGCACAGTTGTAAAAGAAGTTGCTGTTGAAGTAAATCAGGGTGAAATTGTGGGATTGTTGGGCCCGAACGGCGCTGGTAAAACCACCACCTTTTATATGATTGTAGGTTTAATAACGCCAAATTCAGGAAGCATCTACCTCGAAGACGAAGAAATTACCAGGATGCCTGTTTACCGACGGGCACAAAAGGGTATTGGATATCTTGCCCAGGAAGCATCGGTTTTTCGTAAATTAAGTGTTGAAGACAATCTCAGGGCTGTTCTTGAAATGTCGAATTACTCTAAAGAAGAGCAACTGTTCAGGGTCGAATCGTTATTGGATGAATTCGGATTAAAAAAGATAAGGAAAAGTCTTGGAATTCAGCTATCCGGTGGCGAGCGTCGCCGTACAGAAATTGCCCGTGCACTTGCTATCGATCCTAAATTTATATTATTAGATGAACCATTTGCGGGGGTAGACCCAATAGCAGTTGAAGATATTCAGGAAATTGTTTCCAGACTTAAACAAAAAAATATTGGTATTCTAATCACCGACCACAACGTTCACGAAACACTCTCGATAACCGACAGGGCATATTTGCTTTTCGAAGGAGAAATACTAAAATCGGGTTCAGCAAAAGAATTGGCAGACGACGAAAGAGTGCGAAGCGTTTACCTGGGTCAGAACTTTGAGCTCCGGTAACATACTATTTTAACTAAAATCTTCGATTTTAAAATCGGCAGTCGACATTAATCGCACATTGCTGCAATTTTCTATTTTTTGTTTGAGGTATTTCATCGGCTGACTATCCTGAAGAATGATTATTTCTTTAAAAAATCCTATGCAACCATCATCTATCATTTTAAAGATTAATTCAGTATTGTTTTGTCCATATGCCTGTTCGAATACAAGGTAATCAATTTTTAATCTGTTTAGCTGAATAAAACTTAAAAGTGTGTTCCTGTTTTGCATAAAAATTTTATTGGTTTTATTTGCCTGCTCCTTCTCAAATCTCGACAATTCCTCATAAACAAAACAAATTTTATAATGATGAATTTTTGCGGTACTGCTCAACCGCACTTTAGAGATGCTTTCCATAATATTTTCAATAGTTATGGGTTGCAGTAATACAATAACCTCCGAAGGCAGAGAAATTGGTAAATCTTCATAATCGGTGATTACGAAAATTGGAGTATGTGGATTAATCTCCTGAATTTCTTTGATTAAAAATGTTCCATGTATTTCAGGTATTTCAAGTTTAAGCAACACCACATCGGGCTTGAAATCTGTTAGGGCTTTTAACCCAGTCTTTCCGTTTTTAGCCAGAATTATGCCATATTCTTTAGTCTCGCCGATTAGTGAATAAATAAACTCATTCTTTTCGCTATCGTCGATGACTAAAAATAAATTCTTCCCTGTTTTATAATTGTAAATTATATAATCGCCTTTATTTTCATACGTTTTTAAAACCTGAGAAGTGCTCATTTTATTTTCTTCTGGCAAAGTAATATAAAAACGAACAACAGTGCCTTTTCCCGGCTCACTTTCAAAGCTTATCTCACCTTTCAGCATTTGAATTAACTTACTGGAAATATGCAATCCTAGTCCGATACCATTAACAGTATAGGCCGAATTTACCTGTTCGAATTTATTAGTGATTACCTTTAGTTTATCCTCGCTAATGCCATAGCCTGTATCGGATATTTCGAAGAAGATTTTATTATCGATAATATGTGTCGATAGAATAATTTTTCCTTTTTCGGTATATTTTACTGCATTTGTTAAAAGATTTGTCAGCACTTGGCCTATTTTCCGGTAATCTCCAATTAGAATCGGCGGTATAGAATGACTTTTTTTAATTGTGAACTTTATTTGTTTATCGCCTAACAAGTGCAAAACCTGGGTTTTTTGCAGCGACAACATTTTATCGACATCGAAATACTCGTTATTCAGTTCAAGTTTACCTCTTTCCATTCTAACCAAATCGAGTAAATCGCGAATAAGATTCATAAGCTCGCTCCCGCACTGATAAATAATGTCGAGCCCTTCGCGTTGTTTATCTGTTAAATTTGCCGAGTTATATTTTAATAAGGTTTTTGCAATTCCCAGAATAGCATTCATTGGTGTGCGCAAATCGTGACTTACGGTGTGAATAAACTCGCGAAGTATTTTATTCTCTTCGTGAAGTTCGTTATTACGTGCAATTTCTCTTTCAAGTTTTTTCACTTTTTGCACGTCGTGAAATACAAAAACAAAATTATTTAATCCCTTACCCAAACTATGAACAGATATTGTGGCTTCGGTCTCAAAAACAACACCAAGCTTGTTTCTCACAAAAAAAGTTTGCTGGGTTGAAAAAACCTTTGAATCTGGTTGTGATGCAGCTTCAAATATGCCTTGAACTAATTGGATTGATTGAGGGGCAACAATACATTGCAGGAAATCTTCCGAAACAACTTCGAATTTCGAAAACCCAAATATATTTTCAGCTTCTTTGTTCCAGAATTTTATTTGTATATCGCCGTTTACAAAAACAATAGGTTCGTTTACAGTTGCAGATAAAATTTTTAAGCGGTGCTCATTTTCGTTGAGTTTTTTTTGTAAAAACAATACTTCCTGATGAGCCAGATTTAAATTCTGCTGCAAGTTTGAGTGTTGAACTTTTTGATACAGCAATGTTTTTAACTTCTCAATGTCGTACGGACGCTGAATAAATTCAATTTCTCTGTCAGGCAGGAATTCATTACTAATTATTTCGCCGTTGTTATTATTGCCAATAATAATAACCGGTAAGCTTCCTATATTTTGTTTGTCCGATTTAAATAAATGATCGAGAAATTCAAGGGAATCGGAATTATTTTCAATAATCAAACATTTCAAATCCGATGGTAATTTTTCAGGATTTATTCCATCATAGATAAATTGCAAATCTTTTAATACTTCCTGAAAAAGAGTAGTTTCCTGCCTGGATATTCCAAATGTCAGAATTCTTTGGAATTTGGTTGAATTTCTCATTTAAAAACATTTGTAACATAAGATATGAAAAATTATGAACAAATGCCCCTACATTAACAAGGAATTATTAGACCATCATTTTATAACCGCTCTCTACAAATTAAGCTTATAACAAGCGACCGAGTTACTATAGAAAGTTGGTACAAGTAACAGTTTATTGCCAACTGAATTATAAAAATCAGCTGCATTTCTGCCTTCAATCGGAGTTGTATCGAGTATAAGTTCTTTTTCCTTGCTGGTATAAACCACATGGATTTTGCCTGACCAATCGGAAATTAAATATTCTCCATCTTTAATTTTAGCTAAACCATCGATACCACCTGTATTTTCTATTATCTTTTCCCATTTACCGGTAGCCGGATCGATTCGAATTAAAAAGCTACCTGTACCTGCAACAAGATTTTTTCCATCGGCTATTATGCCATTTGGGAATTCGAAAGACGTATCGCTTACCAAAGGATTAAATGTGCCTTTTAGAAATTTATAAAAAGTACTTGTCTGCGAATCGGAGATATATACAACTCCATCGCCTCCAATTGCAATATCGTTCAGGAATTTTGAACCAGTGAACGATATTTCCTCTTCTATTTCACTAATTGAAATATCAATGATTATGAGTTTATCAATATCGGTAACAAATAAAAAACCATTGTAGATTCCCATACCCTTGGGAGCGTTAAGACCTTCTATCCATTTTAATTGAATAATTTTACCCTCGGGACTAAGTTTCGAAATGAACCCGTTTCCGTCTTTCTCAACCGGATTTTTACCTCCAATGTTTGAAACATAATACACATTATTTTGAACATCGAAACAAACACTTTCAGGAGTGTCGAAACCTTCAGCCTACCAAACTAAATGTAATTTCTCCGACTGAATTTTATCGGTTTGCGCTAACAAACTAAATTGTAAAGCCGATAGAAATAAGATAAAAGTAAATGTTTTCATAGGATTTGGTTTTTAGATGAATTTTAACTTTGATTGATTATACTAACATCAATTTAAGTGGTTAGGTTTAAAACAAAATACGTAAAAATATTTTTAGGTAAGCATATTTCATATTTTAAAAAATTAGTATACCTTTGCGCTTCGTTTTTTGCGGATGTGTCGTAATTGGTAGCCGAGCTAGACTTAGGATCTAGTGCCGTAAGGCGTGGGGGTTCGAGTCCCTTCATCCGCACGAAGTAAGGATAAAAAGGTGAAAAGCTTGTCCTAATTTTTGGGAAGACCTTTCATCAACACTAACTCGAAAAACCGCTAATACTTGCACAAAAAATTTGCAGTGTTGGCGGTTTTTTTAAAATTTTAAAGTTTTATAAAAGTATCAAGAGATGAACATTACGCGTGAGAACATCGATGAATTAAATGTAGTTTTAAAGCTCGAACTTGTTAAAGCCGACTATGAAGAGCGTGTAACAAAAGTTCTTAAAGATTATAGAAAGAAAGCCCAGGTACCTGGTTTCCGCCCGGGGAATGTACCCATTGGCCTTATTAACAAAATGTACCGTAAGCCAATTTTGGTTGAGGAGATTAATAAACTCGTGTCCGAATCATTATCGAACTATCTTGTCAGCGAAAAATTAAATATTCTTGGCGAACCTCTACCTCATTCAGGTGAAGAAAAGAAAATAGACTGGGACAACGACAGCGATTTCGAATTTAAGTTCGATTTGGGCCTGGCCCCTGAATTTGAAGTAAAGCTTAGTTCAAAAGATAAATTTCCTTACTATACCATTAAGGTCGATGATGAACTAATCGATAAATATGTCGATAGCTATACACAACGCTTTGGAGAATATGTTCATGCTGAGGAAATTCAGGAAAAAGATATGCTTACTGTTTCCATAGCCCAGCTGAACGAAAACGGCGAATTGCCTGAAAACGGAATCAAAAACGATGAAGCCCGTATTTCTGTTGAAATTATAAAGGATAAGAAAATAAAAGATGCCGTTCTTAAAGCTAAAAACGGCGATATTTTAACAATTGATTTGCGCAAAGCATATCCGAACGATACAGAAATTGCAAGCATCTTAAAAGTAAAAACCGAAGAAGCCAAAGAAATTTCGGGTAATTTCCAAATAACTATCAATCAGATTCAAAGATTTGATAAAGCCGAAATTAACCAGGAACTTTTCGATAAGGTATATGGAGAAGGTGTAGTAAAATCGGTCGAAGAATTCCGCACAAAAATCAGCGAAGAGGCTTCTATGGGGCTCAAACGCGACAGCGATTATAAATTCCGGATCGATGCCCGCGATGAACTGGTTAAAAAATTTAAAAAAGATTTGCCCGCAGAATTCCTGAAAAGATGGTTGTTTACAATCAATGAGGGCAAGTTTGCTATGGAAGAAATCGAAAAAGATTTCGACAAATTTATGCAGGATCTCAAATGGCAACTAATTAAAGATAAAATTGCCAAAGAAAACTCGATTAAAGTTACTGAAGAGGATATCAAGGCAGCAGCAAGGGAAAATGCCCGTATACAGTTTAGCTATTATGGAATGAACAATGTTCCCGACGAACATCTCGATACTTTTGCCGCCCGCACGCTCGAAAATAAAGACCAGACAAGAAAATTAGCCGAAGGCAAACTCGAAGATGCCATTATTGATTTTGTAAAACAAAACGTTAAAGTCGACGAAAAAGAGGTTACTTCCGAAAAGTTCAATAAACTGTTCGAGGAAAAGAACTAAACACGGGGGTTTCAGCGGCTGAATAACAGTAAGCGGATAAAATTACTTTTATCGTCGCAAAAAAAAGTTTACCTTTACAAAAAAGGTTTAAATTTTATGGATCCAAAAGATTTTCAAAATTACGCTATAAAGCACAGGGGTATCAGCAGTTTATCGATGCACCGGTTTACATCTATTTACAATAGTTATATATCACCAACTATTA
>Ga0105099_10002229_pt1 | contig 11612 bp, 8 predicted proteins | sample PPLLak3cmMay2015_2_FD_79138 | JGI IMG/M metagenome (GOLD analysis project Ga0105099, IMG submission 79138) | Freshwater sediment microbial communities from Prairie Pothole Lake near Jamestown, North Dakota, USA - PPLs Lake P8 Core (1) Depth... | ecosystem: Environmental > Aquatic > Freshwater >...
CACTTCATAATCGTCCCGGAGCGACCGGTGACTCTCATACATCAAAGCGCCCAGAGTATTCCAACTCGATACCTTTGCCGCTTCGGCAGCCTTGAGTGTCCGCTCTATTTCGGTGACCACGTGTCGTGTACGTTTATGCAAGAGTTGCCCAAGCCTGGCTTGTGCGGCCTGTACGCTTTGCACATCAGCGTCACGCAATGACGCGACGCCCAGTTTCCGGGCTGCTTCTTCACACTGTGTGCGGCGCACGGCATATTCGCCGGAACTCAGCGCATGGCGGACGTTGGTGTTGGTGATAAGCACGGCGATCTGCGGGTCGGTAAAGGGGATCATCTCCGTCGCCAGTGATTTGCAGTCAAGGAGCAGCAGGTGATCCTTTTGTCCCATGACCACGCAAAACTGATCCATGATGCCGCAGGGAACGCCCGCGTACTCGTGCTCGGCAGTCTGGCAGAGCTTTATCTTCTCGATAGACTCAAGCCGCCGCCCCGCAGCAGCTTCGAGCAGAGTCGCTGTCGCGACCTCCAGCGCCGCACTGCTTGACAGTCCGGACCCTGCGGGTATGTTTCCATCGACAAAAACATCCATCGACTCGACCGGCAATCCCAGCCGCAGCGCCCCGGCGATAACGCCCCGCAGGTAATTCGTCCAGTCGGCGGCGCGCGCCACCTGCCTGCCGCCAACCGCTATTGTCCTGGTCTCATTCAGCGTATTACTGTGTACGCGAATCGTCTTTTTATCCGCAGCTTCCTTTTTTGCGGCACTATAATCCGCTGTAATGACCGTGTAATATTCAATGGCCATCGGCAGCACAAAACCGTCGTTATAATCCGTATGCTCACCGATAATGTTGACACGACCGGGCGCAGCAGCAATGAAACGGGGTTTTCGCCCGAAATGCCGCTCGAATCCGGTCTGCGCCGATGTTACAAGGCTATTAAGCCTCTGTGCGTTATTACCGGTATCTTTTTCAACTGACTCTGTTTCGATTCTCAAAATTATTATACCCTTTCTGCTTTTTTCCTGATGATTCCGGCTATGGCTGCCGGCAGATTAACGATTCACCCACTCCCGCTGACACTTTAAGCCCTATTTTTCGTAGTGTTATCGTAAACGCTACACTTTAATATAATTCATTTTTATGCAATTTTCTTAAAAATCTTATAAAAATAATATTTTGATATGGCTGTGCTTTATATGCCGCAGAGTGTTTGAACTACGATTAACACTATTGTACCGTACTGGTCAGAGGGATCAGCGCCATTATGCTGTATGATGATTCGCTGCCGACCATCGGAATAAAAAATAAAAAAGTTTCAGCTACAAATATAAAGCCTTTCAAATGCAGATATTCGCCAGCAACCAAGAGGATTACTGTACCTATGGAACCAAACTACAACAGATTACCAGACAATATCACACTCTATATCTGCGCAGGGCAAGAAATTGTGTAGTATTAATATTCAGGAGAATAAAAGAGAGATTTCTTTTTCCACCGGACCGATCAGTGGACAAGGGGTTTTGATTATTGCGGTTCAGTATTTGGTGAGGATGTACCGGGAGAAGATCAGCTAGGTGAAATAAAAAATGCAATTAATCAGATCGAGTCTTATTCTAGTTCGCTCTCATATTCAGGCTGATTTAATTCCTCCTCAAGTAGAGATAGATAGGGAAATAATCTATTATAATGTTTCTGGATAAATAAAGGCGACCGCTTTTTGTAAAGACGTTCACCAAGCCTATCTACAATTGGAATGATCATGCGTTCTGTTTCGCATAATAGTGGCGATACGCCATTAAGTGTTCCAGTTGTCTGCCAGTTTAAGCAATTGCAATCATTGTTGCATCTTTCTAAAAATGAGCACTTTGCACATTCTAATGGGATATTTTTCGATTCAGAAAGTAATTTTTCCTTCGCGAATGGATCTATTCCGTCCCATATATTTCCGATAGAATATGAAATGTTTGAAACTCCGTCTCGTACAAATTGTATACAAGGATAAATTTTCCCATCAGGTGCAATAGAAAGCTGCCTTTCAGAAAAAGCACATTTCTGGCACTTTGACTCTTTCCCTTTTATGTGCGATTCGAGTTTGGTTTCAAATGGACTGAAATAGAATTTTTTACCAGAAACCGTGAGTCTTTCATAAAGAGAAGAAAGTTTCTTATATTGACGCCTGAGCTCGGCAAGAGATTTGATATCCCAAGAGCCAGCATAGTTTAAAGAAACAATTAGATATCTAACACCAAGATCTATCAGAAATTCAACCGAGTCGTGGTAGTAATGGACAGTTTCTGGTGTTACAGTCATTAGTACGTTAGCATAAGGTTGATATTCAAGAAGAAGTTTTAACTTGTTTATAACTATTTCAAATGTCGATGCGTCGTTTCTCAACCTCCTGTGTTGATTATGTGCTTGTTCAATACCATCAATGCTAAGAGCAATAGCCAACCCCGCATCACGTGCAAAATCCAAGAAAGCGGTGTCGATAAGAAGGCCATTAGTACTCACTTTAAAATGAGGAATAAAATTATCTATTTTTCTTTGATCAAGGGCATAGTATATCCCTTTCTCAATAAGGTCTTTTCTTAAAAGCGGTTCGCCTCCAAAAAAAACAATTCCCGGATATGTTCCACAACACTTTTTTGCGAATTCAATCGCTTGGAATATTGTATTATCGTCCATTTCAAATTTAGATATTGGTGGACTATAACAGTAGCTGCAATGCATATTGCAGTTTGTTGTAATATGAAGAGTTAAATGTGTGCTCATTTTTTTTCGTTTATTCTTGTGTTAAATACCCACCATAGGAAATCTTGTACTTGCATACGTAGTAGAGACACTGCCCTCATATACTCAACCTCCTCAATTCCATTAGATACCTTATAACAATCATCTAACATTATTTTTTCTATGCCTTTTATACTATCTAAATTATCTATGTTACTCATTCTCATACATTCCCTATAATCTTTTTTATGTTTCCACGGGATCAAGGAAGGTAGAGGGTCATAAAATACTACAGAATGACTTTTACCGTTTAATTTGAGTTTGCTACGAAGATCTTTTGCTAATCGTTTGGTCGTAATGTTATAAACTGAAGATCTGTAAATACATGATTTTGGTCCCATTCTTCTGAAGTCAGAAGCTGAAACATAAATAAATCCGATGTTAAGATTTTTATCATAACCATCATAACGAAGATTATCTTTTTGATATTCACATACCCTTACAAATCGAGGTGTTTTGCCTGCTTTATTTTCTACGCTGACATATTCCTTAAAAAACAACTTTACATCTTCGATTACAGCTCCATTTGTATCAAATTGAACGCCATATTTCTCACACATCTCTATAATAATCTGCTTCGCCTCAGATTCAGATATAACAGCAGGCGGCGAAATCACAATGCACCCAAAAGCACCCCTGCCTTCTCCATGTTCAAAAATTGGAGCTATCTTTGAGTTAAATTTTACCTGTTCGTTTACTGGTTGGATTCTACCATTTTCGTTATCAGGCATTTTTTCATCAGGCTGAACAGACAATACTTCTTCTGAAGAAGAGTCATTCGTAGCAGAGCTTCTAACATTACCAAGTAATATTGTTGACATTGTCGCAACTATCGCAGCCTTGTTTCTCCACGTGAGTGGAATTGATTTAAAAAGTAATTCTGGATTAGAATCAAAGTGCTCTTGGGTTGGGAAAGAGGGTGATTGGTAATGTTTAATAGGTTTAATCTTCATTTATTTCTCCTACTAAATAAGTTTGCTTTTGGACAAAGTCAAAAAACATTTAATCTTTCTTCGAGTGGTATTCCTCTCTACATTCAACGGGTTGCTGCGATACTTAAGTAAGCATCGTCTCCTTCTATTAATAATATTTTGGTAAGGCACCTCGATTTTACTATGGTACTATTGTATTAAAAAAATCGAGGCATTATAGAAATAAAAGACTCTTTTAAAATTTCACCTGAATGAGCATTAATTATTTTGCTCCTATTATTTTTCCACCTTTTTATTAATCTCAACCTCTTTTCACGGTATAATATTTTCCATACCATACAATCCAATTTTTCATCATAAGAAAGCGAACAATCTTTTAAAACAATCAGTTTTTTATTATTAATTGAATATGTAATTATACCAAGCACTTCATTCAAAGTTAATATGTTTGCTTTTGTAGAATCCTTTTTAATACTAGGAAACTGAAAAGTGTTAATAAGTTTTCCTTTAGAATTAAACCTCAAACAGAATATATAATGACTATTCCCAGCGATTGGCTTATGATATTTTAACCATACATTAAATAATGTATCAAATATTGTATTGCTAAACTTTTGTCCACCGTAAGCGATAATATATGAATCGTCTAAAAAATCACAGCGCTCAAAATTTATAATATCGAAAGAGTTATTACCTATTTTGTTTTCTAATACGATTTTTAAACTACTTTTAATTAATTCTGGAATAGAATCTTTATTATAAATACGACAAAGTATTGCATCAGATTGTTTTTTCTCATTCAATACATATCCTGGTGGAGTTAAAAATCGGCTATAATCTAAATTGAATAAACTATCTATCGATGCTCCCCACAAACTGAATTTGGGAATCATTAAGAAGCAGAATATTAAATATTTGTTTGTTTTCACAATAAGAAATCTATCTTAAAGGTCATAAGACGCTTGGATCATCCAGGCAAAATTGGATGATTATAACTAAATTGATTATGGCTGATCACAAATTTGCTTATAATTTCTTACGATACATTCGTGCCCTACAGAGGCCAATAATGCTATACAATATCTTGCTTCCGAGCTTGGCGAAGTTATTTCAGAGCCTTTTCCAGACTCAGATATTAATCCACCAACTCTAACCTGTCCACCAGGAAACACATTGAAAGTATCATATTTTTTTAAAAATGAGAACTCCTGATTTTGAATCGTACAGGTTAAATGTAACTTCTCCAATTACACTTTGCTTTACCATTGAAATATAATTGACCACACAGTTATCATCAACAAAAACTTCCAAAAACTACATTTCCGTCAACACATTTCAACTGTCGGGTTATTTATTATTACTGAATAGTTCAAGTCAATGTGATGAAATTTTGGAATGTAGCCGGAGTTTTTATTTATACAATGTATTGTCCTGCAGGTCGGGTCGGTAGGAAGAAAAACTTGAATGGGAAGAGAGGCGATTGAGGTTGTTTGACTAATCAGCTGTCTCTGTCCCTGCTGTTTTTGATAAAATAGAAGCGAAGGGGCTTTTCAAAAGGTCTATTTTTCAATCACCGAAAGCCCTTTTTTCTCCAGAATCTGAAAAAGGCGGTTGGCGTAAGGTGCGGGTCTTCTTACACCTCTTTCCCACTTCTGAACTGTGGAAAGCCTCGCATTTATGGCGCAGGCAAAAGAAGATTGGCTTAATCCAAGTCTTGTTTTTCTAAGACGGATTATATCCTTTGATGTGTATTCTTTAACATCTTCATATTTTAATTTATTAAATTCACGTATTGTCTGTACAATCGGTTTCACTTTACCGATTTCGTATAAACCATCCTCGACAACATCCAGTATTTTTGATTGCTTTATAACTTTTTTCATTTGCTTTATCCTCTTTAAAAATTCAACTCAATGAATGAACCATTTCTAATTAATGCTTGAATTTCCTTTTCGTTAAGTTTATCTAATTCATCTGCATAGAGCTTCAATGCTTTTAATTCATACCTGGTAATATTGTCACGTTCATTTTTTGCGAAAAGTACTAAAAAAACAATCCGCTCCTGGACTTGAAAGAAAGCGATTGTACGGTATCCTCCGCTTTTACCTCTTCCCGGAGCCCTCATTCTTGTTTTGTAGAGCTTCCTCCCCAGCGAAACAGTATTTCCTGCAAGGATGTCTCCAACAACGCCTTTCAAACAATTCCGTTCAATTCCTTCCTCTTTAAGAAATGTATCGAATTTCTTGGTAATATATTCTTTCATATATTAAATATAGCACAATGTGCTATATTTTTCAAATTTTTTATAGAAAAAATCCAAAGATAGTTCTCGTTGTACGCAACAAATACTTTTTTCCGCGTATCTCATTTTCTTCCTGCAACGCAGGGGATTGAGGGGACGTAAATACCTCGGACGGTTAAAACCAAAACTCCGTCTTCAAATGCCAGCCCCACTCGTCCCAATTAACAAAAGCCTCCTGATAGTCTTCGTTGTTCCAGTCGGCATTATAGACATTCCACCCCAGGTGGTCCCTGGCAATTTGCACGAGAATACTGAAATTCCTGCCGATATTTTTTTTGGCATAGATACAGAATTTCCAATTGTTCCGGGCGTAGAGGTCCGGGGTATAATAGACCTCGTTTGAATCCACCACAACCGGAAGCGGTTTGTTCCAGTTTTTTACGACATTCTTATAGTCGTTTGGATAAGGACAGTCCAGATATTCCAGTTCAACGGCAAAGACGTCAAACAGTTTCCACATCGGCAGTGTAAAACCGATCATAACCGGCATCTTACTGCTCAAATCGTCGTACCCATAAGGATTATAGGAGACGCCGTTTATGGAGTCTGCCTGAGCAGGATAGTTTTCAAGCCCGATGACCGCTATTTCGGAATAGAGCTTGCACCCGTTTTGACCCATCCAGTCGCCGGCAAAACCCTCCCTTCCGCGCAGAAAAAAAACAGGATCAACGGTCGCCCTGATCATAATCTTCGCGCCTTTGAAAGTATAATAACCCGTATCATTCTCATTTTGCAGAAACATATTGTCTTTCCCCTGTGGCGTTGTAAAATCGTCGTCAACAGGAAACAGGCGTGCAAAGTTTACCCCGCCTCCAAGCTCCAGAGCGTTGAACATATTTATCGTGCCGATAAACGCAAGGCTGAAATCATGAAAGGGCATCATTTCACGTTCTGTCAGAAGCATGCCATCTATAGTGAACCGTACAATGTTTTGTTCAAAGAGTTTGGCGGGAGAGGCAAAATGGTAGCCGAGGCGAAGGCCCGTCAGCCGGGCCAGGGGAAAATCAAATTTGTTTATGATATACAGCGGATAGGTTCCGGTTCGGAAAAGGTACTCCCCCAGATCGCGCACCTCGGGATTATATTTATACGCAAATTGACCAATTGCAACTTCCAATCCGGACCCTGGCCGGTTTCTCAGAAATGAGAGAAGGCCGTGCGCCTCGTGCAGGCAAAACCCGTAGTGAGGCGTAATCGCCAGGTACGGGCTGAAGGCTTTGCGCAAGGGCCAGTTGTTATAATCCAGGACGGCCTCAGCGCTTATTTTCAGGGTCAGCCAACCGGCCGGCAGCATGGTATAGCCCAGGCGGCCAACAACGGAACCCTGCCACAAGTGCCGGTACGGCATTTTATCCTCATCGGTCATGATACGGTTCGGAAAATACCGCGCCTTTACGTATTGGCCGGCGGTAAGGGCAACATAACAATTCGGAATCAGTTTTTTAAAGACCTCTGCGCTGTCGGGCGACTCTGCCCGCACAAGCCCGAAAAACAAACCGGCAAGCGCACATATCGTTACAAATCGCATGGTGGCTCCTTGTTAATTCATCTATTCCACTACTGCATCGATTATTCAGAATTTTATTCAACGGTCACTAGTACTGCCCGTGAATGATCTTTTTAATCCCTGCCCTGTTCGAAGCATCAACAACTTTTATCATATACACACCGGAAGGCACCATGCCCCCGGGAATGCTGACAGCCGTTGATCCAGAACCATTTTTTCGAACAATGGTTCTCCCCAGCAAATCGATCAATTCGACGGTGTTAAATAGCCCGCGGCAGGTTATTGTTATACTCCGACTATTCTGCGCCTTTTGTACAACGAATGCAACAGGATCATTGCCTGCAGAAGAAACGTGACCGGTCGAAGTGCCCGGATCTTTAAATATTCTCAGAACTTTTACTTCGCGGGGCTCAACCGTGCAGCTGTAGGAACTGGTAAAAGTTCCTTTATTCTGGCGCTCCCAGACGTCCCGCACCGTATACTCGCCGGTAATGCCAAGCTGCGACCAGTTTACCGTCACCGTAGCGCTCGTTTGTGTCGTCAGGCTCCGGTTGAGAAGCCCGACGGCATAGGAGCCGTCTTCAAGCGGGCGGGACAGGATCTCCTCGTTTTTATTGCTGCTCCGCCAGATTATTCGCGCCTGCTTTCCCAGGACGTCCTGATTTATGGCAACAACCTCTTCATTGGTTAGAATTTCCATGAGGGTGTCAGGATCCGGCGCGCCCCACCGTCTGGTGAAATCGTTGCCGAGAATGAGCGGCGACGCGCAAAGGCACCATAACGACATGATGCTTCTCCCCTCCTTTTTTTTCAGGTCACAGCCGGGATAAAGCTTTGGCTGATTTGTCGAGCTGTTCATTTCCCGTCTCGTGCAAACCCACATCATGTCCATATCGTTCCATCCGCCGGGACCTGAAAATTTCCAGAGCGTATCGTTGGCGTTTGACGTATCAAACCCGTTTACTACCCCGCATTCGACATTTATGTAATTCTTCGAATACCAGTAATCCCTCGAATCCCATGTCGTTCTCCACAACGACGCATGCGCGTCTCGTGCCCATAGCCAGGGCCGCAACCTCCCCCATTCGCATACGCTGAACACTATGCTCCGGCCGGAGTTTTTCAGTTCCGTTCCGAATTCCTTGTAGAGCCCCTTTATGGTTGTTTCGTTTGAACCGCCTCCCGCTTTGTCAACTTTCAGGTAGTCGACACCCCAGCGTGCGAACATCTGCGCGTCACGCTTGTAGTAACCGCCGCTGCCGGCGCCGCCGCAAAACGTGCCGGTGCCGATATCGGAGTAAAGACCCAGTTTCAACCCGAGCTTATGCACGGAATCGGCTATTGCCTGTATACCCATCGAAAAAGTGCTTCTGACGGCAATGTCGCCGTTGGGCAGGCGCTTGGAGTTATCCTGGCTCCAGGCGTCGTCGATATTTACATAATGAAATCCAAGGTCGCGCAACCCCGACTTTGCAATGAATTCCGCGGTTTCCAGAATAACCGCCTGGCTAACACACGAATTCCAGAAATTCCAGGAGTTCCATCCCATGGGAGGCACATAGCAAAGCGTGTCGCCCGAGCGGATATCAAGGGTGGCCGTATCCTCGCCTGTCGCGCATTTCACCTTGAACTTGAACAGATATCTGCCCTTCGCAGGTGCGGTTCCGGTGACGAATCCTTTTGTAGTGTCAAGGGACAGGCCGGCAGGCAGCCCGGATATGACATGAAACGTTCTGCTGCCTCCGGTATTTATGGCCCCCAAAGGAAATAGAAACGCCGTGTTTGGACGCACCCCATAAATCTTCGGCCCCACAATCTGAGGCCTGGCTGATACGGTGCCGGTTACTGCTGCTAATGCAAGCAGCAATGCCGGAACGACAACGCATGACAGAATTTTGTTTTTTAAGAAAGATTTGTACGATAACGCACCCATGGTAACCCCTTTGTTAAAAGTAATTTAATTTGGAATTATCTTTTCTCCCGAAACACCGATACATATATTTTTAAGAAAGGAATGCCCTGCGTGCATACGCAGAAAGCATCCCTTTTCTCGAACGCTGCAGGTTATTTCCCGGCAAGGATTGTGACCTGCAGCCGTTTTTTTTCTTTTTTATCGTTCTCGTCCTCGCCCTCGTCCTTCGTCCTCGACAATCAAACTCTACTAAACTTTTTAAGTACGAGAACGATGAACGAAGACGACTTGCATTGGTTAAACCAGTCTACTTGAAGATCACCAACGCACCATCCCGCTTCTGATTCATATAACACAGCTTTATATAATCCGCAGAATGCGCGACTCTGCAGAAACGCACTTCATCGATCAGGCCGGTAAAATCATACACATCGTCTTTTTCATTGCCATGAATACCGATGAAGGTATTCTGGCCCACACCGCTATAACTTATCGGGTAAGCAATAGTTCCTGAATCCCGCAGCACACCGTCGACATAGAAATATTTTTTATAGGTAGTATTATCCACCGTAAAGGCCAGATGGTGCCAACCGGTTTTTGCCAGATACTGCCTGTACACGAAATCGTAGTGCGTAGTATTGGCACGATACGAGGCCATGGGTCCGTAGGTATGGTTAAACCGCGTATCATCCATGCGCAGCAGCACCGCATTTCCGATGGAAACCACCTCGGCGCCGGAGTCCGCCGCCTGCTCGAGGTTTGCCCACGCGCTCAACGTGAGGCTTGCAGGCGTGCCCGCAAGGCCCGCAATTCTGATCGAGTCGTTGCCGCTGAATTTTTTGGCATTACCGACAATGCCCGCAGTATCAACCGTGCCGAAATTCGTTCCATTATGGCTGTTTGCTGTCGCGTCGTTGCACCCCTGGTTCAAATGCCACACGGCATTATAGGCATTTGCAGTATCAAACACCGCTGCGCCATTTGACGTGGAAACCGCAGAGGCGTTGCCCCAGGTCATCAGGATGGATTGCACATCGTTATTCCCGAACACGGTATCCACACGCACCCAGACCGATGCCCGTGAAGCGCCGGCATCCCACAACTCAATCTCATGCGGAAGCAGGGCTCCGTTATTTTTTGAGAAACGGATATCGTCGCCAGCAGGTTTCACCTGCTTGAAATCGAAATTCCCTCCGTCCAGGCGGATCAACAACGGAAACGCAAGTATATTCCCGGTTATTTGCGCACCAGTGGCAGATGTATTTAGGATTATGCGCCGGGAATGTTTCCACAACACAACCGTATCTCCCGGAGACACTAGAAAGTCATGATGCAATTCCTTCTGTACGGTGCTGTTTTTAATGCCATACTTCAGCATCGGAACCGCACCCGCAGGCACGGAGTCAAGAATAACCGAACCCCCGGCGTCCGCAAGATACTCTGCCATGCCCGATCCCGGAATATAGACATACCCGTTTACCGTATCCGCAGAGTCGGGCACCAGCAGTTTTATCGTTCCCGGCGCCAGCAGCGTTCCGGTTGACGCAATGGTTGTGTCGCCGGCAATGGTTATCCTACTGATCATTGCCCTGGTTCGTTCTGCGATATGCACGGCCTGAATGGTGTATTGTTTACCGGGATCCGGCACCGGCAGGCTATACCTTCCGTTCGCATCAGTGGTATCGCTGGGCAGCATGGTTGACGCAGACGCAGTCACCGGATTATATTGAGCCGGATACAGGGTCACCCGGGTGCCGGGCGCCGGTTGATTTGTTTCATTGACGATCAGCCCGATGACCGTCTCGGAGCTGGAGCCATCGGCGATATGCGTCACGCTGCAGGAGAGCAACGCGAAAACACCAAGCCCTGCGGCAAAGAGGAGCAAATGCCTATAATATTTTTTCATTACCACCCTCCCCGCATTTATCCGACATGGGAAACAACTGCACATTGAGTTGAAACACCTGATCCGCGTTCGGCTCCTGTGCCGCCATGCCCGCGATTTTACTCCGCAACTGCTCAAGATCGCTCTTTATCGCCAATAACGTCTTATCAGAAATACTCAACGTGAGGGTAGACATGCTTAACCGGTCGCTCGAAAACCGGTCAAACGCCCCCTGCGAGAGTTTCATCATCTCCTTCTGGAAATTCACCACGTTCATGGTAGA
>Ga0105099_10002230_pt1 | contig 11605 bp, 7 predicted proteins | sample PPLLak3cmMay2015_2_FD_79138 | JGI IMG/M metagenome (GOLD analysis project Ga0105099, IMG submission 79138) | Freshwater sediment microbial communities from Prairie Pothole Lake near Jamestown, North Dakota, USA - PPLs Lake P8 Core (1) Depth... | ecosystem: Environmental > Aquatic > Freshwater >...
AAGCCGACGATTTTGCCGTTTTCCGTTATAATTTTGCGAGGCGAAACCATGGTTTCGATTTTAATCCCTTCTTCAAGAGCCGCCCGAATTTCTTCCTCATAGGCCGGCATTTCTTTCAGGGTCCGACGATAAAAAAGGGTCACGCTTTCGGCTGCTTTTTGCCGAACGGCGATCCGGGCCGAATCGACGGCCGCATTACCGCCGCCGATAATGCCGACCTTGCCTAAAGCCAGATTGGTATTGTCCAAATTATACGATTTTAAAAAATGAACCGCTGGAATAACGCCCAAGGCCTCTTCATTTTCAAGATCCAACTTGCGGCTCTGATGGGCTCCGGTTGCCAGAAACACAGCTTCATACCCGGCGTTAAAAAGATTTTCCAAGGTGATATCCACTCCGAAGAGCGTATTGGTTTGCAGGGTGACGTTTTCATTCAGAAGGGCATCGATTTCTTTTTTCAGTATGGCGCGCGGCAGCCGGTAGGCCGGAATGCCGCTGATCAGCATACCGCCCGGCTTGGATTCGCTTTCGATGACGGTTACCTGATGATTGTGCAACGACAAATAATAGGCGGCCGACAAACCGGCCGGGCCCGACCCGATCACGGCGACTTTATGCTCTTTTTTATTGCGGTTGACCGCTTTGAGCGGTTTGTAAGCCGGGGACACGGTATCGGTCACGAAGCGTTTCAGATTACGGATGGCGAGCGGTTGCCCTCCGCTTTTGCCCAAACGGCAAGCGCTTTCGCAGGGATGATGGCAAACCCGGGAGCATACGGACGGCAGCGGATTCGAATCCCGAATGACTTTATAGGCTTTTTCGAATTCGCCGCGCTGGATATGGGCGATGTATTGCCAGGTTTCGGTGCCCAGGGGGCAGAAGGTCCGGCAAGCGGCGCCGACAAGGTCTTTGCAAACCCCGGCCGGGCATCGTTTGTTTTTAATGTGCTGATCGTATTCGTGACGGAAATAACGCAGCGTGGACAATACGGGGTTGGCCGCGGATTGACCGAGCCCGCACATAGTCGAGTCTTTTACGACCGCGGCTAATTCCTCCAAAAGGGAGAGCTGTTCCGGAGAAGAGCGGCCTGAAGCGATATCCGTCAGGATTTCATGCATACGCTGAGTTCCTTTGCGGCAAGTAAAACATTTACCGCACGATTCGCCTCTGAGAAAATTCATATAATATTTAGCCAGATCGATCATGCACGTGTTTTCATCCAAAACAATCATGCCGCCCGATCCCATAATGGAACCGGCTTTAGCCAGGTGATCATAATCGATCGGCAGATCGAATTTTTCTGCCGGAATGCAGCCGCCCGAAGGGCCGCCGGTCTGAACAGCTTTGATACGCGTTTTTCCGACAGGGCCGCCGCCGATGGTATAGACGATATCCTTGATGGTCGTACCCATAGGCACTTCGACCAGGCCGGTGTATTTCACCTTGCCGACCAGACTGAATATTTTTGTTCCGGAATTATTGGGAACGCCGATACGGGCATAATTTTCCGCGCCTTGCTCGAAAACAACCGGCACATTGGCCCAAGTTTCCACATTGTTAATCGCCGTCGGCTTGCCGTAGATGCCGTTTTGCACCGGAAAAGGCGGACGCTGGCGCGGTTCGCCTATTTTGCCTTCGATGGAATGCATCAATGCCGTTTCTTCACCGCAAACAAAGGCGCCGGCGCCCTGAACAATATGAATCTGAAAAGAAAAATCGGTTCCCAAAATGGCGGAGCCTAATAGACCGGATTCATTGGCTTGGCGGAGGGCAATAATCAGATGCTTGATGGCCAGCGGATATTCATGACGAACGTAAATGACTCCTTCGTCGGCGCCGGTGGCCAAAGCGCCGATCAACATGCCTTCAATGATGCTGTGCGGATTGCCTTCCAGGACGCTGCGGTCCATATAGGCACCGAGGTCGCCTTCATCGGCATTGCACACCAGATATTTGCCGTTTTCATTGGGTTGCTTGGCCAAAAGTTCCCATTTCAAACCGGTCGAAAAACCGGCGCCGCCGCGGCCGCGTAGTCCGGATTTTTTGATCTCGCCGATTGTCCAAGCCGGATCCTTTTTTTGAAGCAAATCGGCAAAAGCCCGGTATCGGCCGCAGGCAATGTAATCGGCAATATAAATCGGGTCCACTTTTTCATTTTGACCTAGAATCGTGCGCGTCTGCGTCTTGAAAAAAGGGAGGTCTTCCTGTTTCTCGATCCGTTCGCCGGTGTCGGGGTCTTGATAAAGGGCCTCCGTTACAATGGTATCTTCGGTGACGGACTCGATGATCTTTTCCATGGTTTTGACGGTGACTTTGGGATAAAAAGTACGCCGCGGCAATACCAGGACCGAAGGCTCCATTTGGCAGAAGCCGTGGCAACCGGTGATTCGCAAGTGAACGCGCCGATTCAATTGACGGCCGATGATTTCTCTTTTTGCAATGCGAATCAAATCATTGGCTCCGCCGGCCTGGCCGCAAGTACCGGCCGGAATAATGATGGTAGGAATTTCCGGGTCGCGGGTTTGGGTTAATTTTTTTTGAAAGGCCTTGAACGCCTCTATTGATTTGAATTTTTCCATTTTTCCGAATCCTTTTGCGTTATCGGTTTATTTCCGAATCAATGCTCAGTTGATATCTTCGTCTAAATCAAGCATATGTCCTTTACATCCCCGGCGCGAACAAACGTAGATGTTCCCGCCTCCTTTGACGCTCATAGGCACGGTGGCGGCCCCGCAGGCCGGACAAGCCTCGACGGCCGTCAATTCCGCATTGCAGTGGGGACAGAAAAAATGAACGATTTCATCTTGAGGTATTTCGTGTTCATGTTCCACGGAATAGCTTCCGTAAAGACAGGACAATCTCAGCCAGCCGTGTTTGTCGTTAAAAGCGGCTGTGACATGAATGGAGGGATATCCGTCGATATAATGATTTTTATCGATCAAACTATGATTGCAATGCGGGCAGCTCACCTCAACGGGAAAAATCCTTTGATCGGTTTGGATGTCCACCCAATCGAGTCCCGCGCGCGCTTTGGCAATGATTTCCGCAACCATGGGTTTGTTTACATTGGAAAAATAGTGCCCGTCAACTACGGCAATCGGGCCTAAAGCACAGGCGCCGAGGCAATTAACGGTTTCCAGGGTGAGCTCATTGTCCGCCGTCGTATTCCCAGCTTGGATGCCTAATTGGGTCTCGAATTCGCCTACAATATTAAATGTATCCCTTACATGGCAGGCTGTTCCGGTGCATACCAAAATCAGATGTTTGCCTTTTGGCTTCAGGCTGAAGGTTTTATAAAAAGTGGCGGCACCGTAGATATCCGTAAGCGGAAAACGGGTTTCCGCCGCAATGAGTCTTAAGGCTTTTTCCGGCAAGTAATTATATTTATTTTGAATCTCCTGCAGGATGCTTATAAGACCCCCCAATTTACCGTTATGATCCTTTATAATATTACGTATGATTTCTTCTTTCATAATATTCCCTTTATTGCATTTCGAATTTCGATCGGTTATTTATATTCTTCGCAATGCCAGATCCCGGCCGGCGATTTCGGGTAGGTGCAAGTCGGGCGGTTATCGCACAGGCGGCAAAGTCCCAATTTTTTTTCCTCAGATTTTTCAGCACGCTCGGTTTCGGGTTTGAATGATCGGGCGCATGTTTTTATCGCGGCCGGGTCCGGGTCGGTGCATCTTGAATCAATCGAGGAGCAATCAAATTCATCGCAAAACAAAAGCGGACGAGTCGAGTCGCGCGGGTAGATACAGGTTGAAGCGATATTGCATAAAAAACAAATACCTGGGTATTTTATTCGGGTGCTGCTTGGCGTCTCTTGATATTGCTTCATGTGTTTCCCCTTTCTTTGAAATAAAATTCATAAAAAGAAATCACAGTACAGCATGCAATTCGATAAGATTGCAATTTATGTACGCGGTTTGGATGAAATGGAAAAAAGTTTTAAAAAAGAAAAGTGATTGATGAATAATGGCTATAATATCAACAGGATAAAGGCGGCTGTTTTTTTTGGAATCGGAACAGAGTAGCGGTCGGATATGAGGGAAAAAGGCATGTCAGGGCGGGGGGATTTCCCCCGGTGGGGAAAAATGTATCAATGCAGCGCAGGGGGGTAAAGCGCGGCTATTCTATTTAATTTTTTCCAGTTTTTCCCGCAAGGTTTTGCGGTCAATGCCGAGAATTCCGGCAGCCCGGGTTTTGTTTTCGCCGACACTTGCCAGCACTTTTTTAATGTATGCTGTTTCCACCTCATCCAACGTGCGTGTCAGCGGCTCTTCGCGAAAAGCGGAAAAACGCATAAAAGAAGGCAAATCCGCAACGTCGATCATTTCGCTTTCGCACATCAGGACCAGTCTTTGGATGATGTTCTCGAGTTCCCGGACATTTCCCGGCCAATGATGGCCTTTGAGGGTTTGCATAGCCGCAGCAGAGATTTGCGGAGCCGGTTTTCCGAGTTCTTTGGCAAATTTAGCCGTAAAGTGACGGATGAGCAGTAGGACATCCTCCGCTCTCTCACGCAGGGGCGGGACATTGATTGAAATGACATTAAGGCGGTAAAATAGATCTTCACGAAACAGGCCTTTCTTGACCAGGGCTTCCAAATCTTTGTTGGTCGCGGCCATGATCCGCACGTCTATTTTCACCGGCTGTGAAGATCCCAGCATAAATGCTTCCTTATCCTGAAGAATCCGTAATAATTTAACTTGCATGGCCAGGCTGGCTTCGCTGATTTCGTCAAGAAAGATGGTCCCTTTATCGGCTGTTTGAAAAAACCCGGCCCGGGACTCGGTTGCTCCGGTAAAAGCGCCCTTTACATATCCAAACAGTTCGCTTTCCAGCAGGTTTTCAGGAATGGCGCCGCAATTGATCGGAATGAACGCCGCCGACGCGCGTTGGCTGCCGTAGTGAATCGCCCGGGCGACAATTTCCTTGCCGGTTCCGCTCTCGCCGCAGATTAATACAGTGGCCATGGTTTTGGAAGCCTTGCGAATGGCATTGCACACCTTTTGCATGACCTGAGATTCGCCGATGAGTCCGTGATGCGGGCTCTGCGCCGGATATAAAACGGATTTGCGCCGTTTCCGTAATTTATTTAAGGCATGACTGACGGCCGTAAAAAGTTCTTCATCGGTAAACGGCTTGGCCAGATATTCTTCCGCCCCGATCTTAACGGCGCGTACCGCTCCTTGGAGACTCGGAAAGCCGGTGATCATGATGGCTTCCATGTCTTTGTAATTTTCCAGGATATGCCTGAGCAGATCGAAACCGTCGGCACCGGGCATTTTAAAATCGGTTATGGTGAGATCGATGACGGTGGATTCAAGAATTTCAATCGCATCCTGCACATTGGTCGCGGTGAAAATGTTGTATCCTTTAGAATCCAGGTTTCGTTTGATGACTTCAAGCGTACCCGGCGTATCATCTACGACTAAAATTTTTTCGGTTGGATGGGCGGTCATCGTTTATGATCCCTTTTCCGTTTTCGGCGATTTCAAAGCGGGAAATTGCATTTTGAACTGGGTCCCCTGTCCCACTTGGCTTTCAACCTGAATCGTGCCGCCATGCTCAAGTACAATCTCATGAACGATCGGCAAGCCCAACCCGGTCCCCTGGCTGCGTTTTTTATTGGAAAAAAACGGAGTAAAAATCTTGTCCTTTATCTCATCCGCTATTCCGATACCGGTATCCGCGACGACAAAAGAGATGCCGTTTTCCCAAAAAGACGTTTTGACGCTCAATCGTCCGCCCTGAGGCATCGCTTGCATGGCATTCACCACCAGATTGATCACGACCTGCATCAATTGATTCGGATTAGCCTGGATATTGGGCAGAGCCGGATCCAATGATAATTCCAGGGTAATATTCTCTTTAGAGCAACGTAATTCAAAAAAATAAAGACTATCGGAAATGATTTTATTTAAATTGACCGCACTTTTTTTGGATGGAGAGGGCCGGGCAAAAGACAATAATTTTCTGATAATCTCCCGGGAATGTAAAGAGGCCCCAAGGATTTTTTCAATATCCTTAACGGTTTGCTCGGGTAATCCTTCGGTTTTAAGCGTCAATTGTGCAAAACCCAAAATATTGGCCAAAGGTTCATTCAATTCATGGGTTACGGCAGCGGCCAACTGTCCGATCACCGCCAACCGGTCCGCATGCCTGAGTTGATCCAATAGTTTTACTTTTTCATCTTCATAAAGCCGCCGCTCAATGATCAGAGACAACTCCCTGGAAATATTCTCAATTAATTTTTTTTCTTCTTGCAGAAAAGGGCCTTCATTTTCGGTCGGGCGGACTTCAGAATAGATGACCTCAATGAATCCGCGTCGTTTGCCGTTCACGATGATATCTGATTTTTGATGATGTCGGCCTTCGGAAAATTTACGCGACGTAAAGACCTGATTGTCGAAGATAATGCGCGCGGAAGCCAGTTCGGGGAACTGCCAGGCCGGCGGCAAAAGTTCCACGGTTCCTTGCAGAATGTTGTTCAGGTTTTTATCGGGTTGATCGTATAACTGCACTAAGTTGTAAAGGCAGCTCAATTCTTTGATGCGCTCATTCAGGGCGGCATGGCTTTGCCAGTTTATCAAGGCAATATTGAGTACTTTTGAAATCCCTTCGGTATGCCTGATCTCAGCATCCGTGAAATGATCAGGCTCTTTACTGGCGATAAGTAATAAGCCTAAATCGGCGGAATCATTTTTAAGCAACCGGAGTATAACGGAACGAAAGTCCTTATCCGGTCCCTGAAGATCATTTAAAATTATTTTCACCTTTTTTGTGCCGGGTGAAAAAAAACGATCGACCTGATTGATGCAGAAGCTCCCCTCTTCCGTCCAAAAGGAGAAAGGCCATTGCGGCTTTTGAGACGAAATCTCAAGAAAATCATTTATCGGGTTGCTTTTTTTGCGGTCATTTGAAAATGAGATCATTTCAAAATGAAAGGGGATGTTTTTCGAGTCAAAGTTCCTGTTGAGGATATATCTTTTCCCGTCGTTAAGCAAAAACAGGATTGAATCGCAATGAAAAAACTCAACTAAAAGGATCGAGATATTTTTTAGGAGTTCCGATTTGAGCTTATGCTCATTGGCGGATTCCAGGATATAATATGATAATTCAAATGGGTCTTTCATTTTTTTATATTCAACATAAAATAGAAATGAAAAGGGATCACTAAGACGATCTTAACGTTTTTTCGATAGGATCGAAAAAATTTATATTCCGGCAAGCCGGAACAGGAGTTCCAGCGAGATCGCCGGAATAAGTCCGTACGATGGTAATGGGTCCTTTATTTACTTTTCACTTATCGACAACCCGAGATTTCTAAAAATACACTTTATCAGCAACGGCTCTGGAGAATCGAATCGTAAAATGCCAAAAGCTTATTTTTAGAAATCCCCATGTCGATATTGCTGAGTTAAGCGCCTAATTGCAATCAAAGCTTATTTTTTCAGTTGAGAGTATAGGACAAACTAAATGGTAGCGCAAGCGAAAAAATAACTCAAAATAGGTCGCCTTTAATGCTTTTTGATGTCAAACGATTGGTATCATCCGCTCTTGCGAAAAACCTTATGTCTGAAGATCTTTTCAAGTGCCCTGAAATCAAAACGGTCGTATGGTTAGCGATTTTTTTGGATCCAATCTTTAATGAGACCGCCGAGTTCCAGAAAACGAATAGTAAACTTATATTCAATAACCAAGGATTATCCGTCTGCATTGCCCTTATAATTACCAATACAAAAGGCCTGGTTTTCAAGTTTTTATAATTTATTTTAATTGTTTTATGTGCAGAGCATGATATATCCGCGATCAAGCACAGTCGCTAATTGACCAAATAATTCCCTTTTCTTGGTTGTTCGTTCTTTTCCCTTTACCGTTCCTATTTTCCATGCGAATTGCCTTTATAGGGCATGTCTATTATGACATCAGTGCCCGTTCCCTGCCGGCTCTCTATTCGTATGGTTCCATCATGCGCCTCAATGATCTTTTTTGCGATGCTCATTCCAAGGCCGGTTCCGCCTTTCTTTGTCGTGAAAAACGGGGTAAAAAGTTTTTCGAGGGTTTCTTTGTCCATGCCGGATCCGTAATCGCTGATCCTGATGACAGAGGTCCGTTTCCCGCGCGCTGCAACGAGCACTACCTTTTGCCCGGGATTCGATGCTTCAATAGCGTTGTTGACCATATTGATAAGCGCCCGCTTCATTTGGTCGCTGTCCAAATCGATGGTCACCTGCTCACCGGGGATGTCAAGAGACAAGGAAACGCCTTTCCCCTGCGCCTTTATCGCGCAGAAATCGTAAACCCGTCTGATGACGGTTCGGGCGTCTTCTTCCTTTAATTCCAGCCGGATCGGTCTTGCAAAATCGAGCACATCATCAACGATCCTTTCCATGCTATGCGCGGAATCCATGATCGCTTGAACAGCGGCCTCGGTGCTTCCTTTTCCTTCCTGAATACGCCGCCCATATCCCAGTATTACGATAAGGGGATTCTTCAGGTCATGTACAATTGTTGCGGCAGCTTGCCCGATCCCCGCAAGGTGTTTTTCTCTTTCCGCATGTTGTCTTCTTCTTCTTTCATGGTCAACAACGAAACCGGCGGTGAAAGTAAATATTCCTGAAAAAATCAGATGAAGCGATCTGTCCGCCGCGCCTAACGCAGAAGTCGTCCAACCGCCAAAAAAGAAGGGGAAATACAGAAAAGAGACAAGGACATACGTCATTATAGCGCCCTTAAAACCCAGCCAGAGGGCAGCAAGAAAAAGCGGTATGTAGTAAAGCTCCTCCAGGACAATAAGAGGTGAATATCTCGCGAACACAAGGAAGTGCAGCGCTGTAATAATAGCCGCTATGGAGAGGATGAATATCCGGTATCTTTTCCCTTTTACCTTCGTTAAAATATCCATGCAAAACCCCTTTACTCAGGCTAATTCAACCCACTCTATAAGCCATCACTCCTGACCCACAATCTCGTACTTGATATTGTTCTTGCCGTCTGTTTTCACGGAATACATGAGGGCATCGGCTCTCTGGATCATCTCTTCAATATTTTCAGGAGGTTTCAAGTAAACGACCATGCCTATGCTCAGGGTAATCGTTAATCCCTTTTTCCGCACAATGTCCTGGAGTTTATGAACTTTACCGGCTACGCTCAGCGCCACGTCCGCGGCGGTCTCGGGCATGAGCAGGGCGAACTCATCCCCGCCGAGCCTGCCGACAACGTCGGTTCTCCGCATATTGTTTTTAATGCTTTCCGCTATCTGCCTTAATAGGATGTCACCCTCACCATGACCGAAAGTGTCATTTATCCGCTTAAAATTATCGATATCGATATAACAAACAGTAAAAGGATGTCCATACCGCAGCAGACGGTTTATTTCCGCGGCCGCGAGATCGTAAAAGCGTCCCCGGTTTGCGACTCCGGTCAACGAATCGATGTCAGCCATAAGTTTTTTATACTCGAATGCGCTTTTTAAAGAGGCAATGATATAAGTGACAATGAGAAAAAAAACGAGGTTCGAGAGATCATTCCAGTAGATCGCAAGAGACTCGGCGGACTTGTTTTTCCACACCAAATCGACGATGAGCAACACAATGAGGCTTTCTACTGAGATTGCGATAGCGGCCCATTTTCCGACAAACCAGGCGGTTGTCAACACCGGGATCAGATAGAGAAGCAACATGGAGTAATCGGGGCCGATAATATAATCTACCCACCCTACACCGATAACAAGAATAAATTCCAGCACAGCCAGAAATGATTTGTGCTGTTTGCTATAATATTGTATTTTATCCGCCAACATGATGTCTCGCTTAATAAAGTATGTTCATTTTTTTGTTCCATGTACACAGGATTATTCACAAGACCCGTCGTAACGAAAAACCATTGCGATAAGTTCAGAAATAAGACCTCTGCACATACTCCAGCAGCATTCTCTGGGTATTGAAGAACGAACCGTTCAGGGCGATGGAAAAACGCATCACATCGATGAAACGATCCCTGTCACGATAGAAAAGGGGACAAATTACATCCTCCAGTTTATCATAAAGAGACAAGGCATCCTTTGACCAATCGCCGCTTGTTTCGGGTCCCCTGCCGGCCTCGCCAATAGCCCATCCGGTAATTCCCTCAATGTGCCCTTCAATCCACCAGCCGTCCAGAACGCTCAGGCTCGGAACGCCGTTCACCGCCGCTTTCATCCCGCTCGTCCCTGAAGCCTCGAGGGGCGGCTGAGGCGTATTCAGCCATACATCGACTCCAGATGTGATGAGCCCCCCTGTCTCCATGTCGTAATTTTCAAGATAAGCGACCTTGATGTCTTCCTTGAGAGATTCTTTCGCACGAAAGATTCGTTTGATGATCTCCTTGCCTTCCAAATCGTGCGGATGAGCCTTGCCGGCGTAAATCACCTGAAGCCTGCCGGCTTCCGCTGATATTCTTTTAAGCCTCTCGCTGTCCTGAAAAAAAAGCTCTCCTCTCTTATAGGTTGTAGAGCGCCGGGCAAAGCCGAGAGTCAAAACTTCTGCATCCATCCCGGCGCCGGTTTCACGGTTCACATGCTGAATCAGATCCTTCTTTGCCAGAGAATGCGCCTCCCACACTTCAAGCTTTGGGATGCTCAGGGCGTACCGGAGGCTGAAATTGTCCTCTTTCCATCCCGGGATATGGCGGTCGTAAAGTTCATGAAAGGGTTTTGCAGCCCAGGTGGCCGCATGAACCCCGTTCGTAATTGCATCAATGAAATAACCGGCAAACATGAGTCTGGATACCTCGCCGTGTTTTTTGGCAACCCCGTTAATATGGCGGCTCAGGTTAAGCGCCAGATATGTCATATTGAGAAGGCCGTCGAGAGAGAAGATATGCTTCATATTAAAGAAATCCTCTCGCGGCCCTATCACCCGGCGAACCAGATCTATCGGAAACTGATCGTGCCCGGCAGAAACAGGCGTATGTGTCGTAAAGACGCAATTTTCTCTCACAGTATTGGCGTCCTCCTGTACGATTGAGTCCCTGCCGGCTTTTCTTGCTTCTTCATCCAGAAGCTCCAGGGCAAGAAGGCTTGCATGTCCTTCATTCATGTGAAACCGCTTAATATTCTCATAGCCGAGTGCGCGGAGCAGACGCACGCCTCCGATCCCGAGGATTACCTCCTGGCACAGACGGTAATACCGATCCCCTCCGTAGAGGAAATGGGTCAAGGTTCTGTCCCATTCGGAATTTTCAGGAAGATCTGAGTCCAGAAAATACACCGGCACCAGGAATCCGCCGATGCCCTTGACTTCATATTTCCAAGAACGGAGCTGAACGGTCCGTCCCTCGATAGTTACGAAGGTTTTTTTTGGCGCCTCTTCCAAAAAACTTTCTATTTTCCATTCTATAGGCTCCTCGGTCTGCCACCCGCTTGCATCGAGCTTCTGGCGAAAATATCCCCTGCGGGGAAGCAGCGTGACCGCGATCATAGGAACCTTGAGATCGGCTGCGGAGCGGATCGTATCTCCCGCGAGAACGCCAAGGCCGCCGCTGTAAGTGGGCATACGGGCCTCAAGCCCAATCTCCATAGAAAAATAACCTATTATTTTTGATTCGCTATTCA
>Ga0105099_10002236_pt1 | contig 11595 bp, 11 predicted proteins | sample PPLLak3cmMay2015_2_FD_79138 | JGI IMG/M metagenome (GOLD analysis project Ga0105099, IMG submission 79138) | Freshwater sediment microbial communities from Prairie Pothole Lake near Jamestown, North Dakota, USA - PPLs Lake P8 Core (1) Depth... | ecosystem: Environmental > Aquatic > Freshwater >...
AAATTTGATTTGATTACAAAGATCCTTCCAGAGATTGCAAAGAAATCTGCGCACATGCTCAATAAACCAATACCTTCTCTTGACAAAGTCATCACACGCATCATGGATGTCGTTTGGATCGAAGATGTTGTGGAATACGAAAAAGCACGTGGAAAACAAGTTCAGGTAAAGCTTGATGATCCACCAGGGCAAAGCGAGGGAGGATGGATTGCAAAGAGTACCATTATGGTGGTGAACTACAAGAATAAACCGCAGAAGTTCAATTTATACGCAGTGTTTCCAAAAGATGCAGTGGTGGGAACTGTCACTCCAAAACCAACAAAAGTGACTGATACCTACATAAAATGGAATATCGACAATATCGCACCGATTAACAAGGTTGATATCCACTTTGAACTTGCTGGGCTAAATAAAGGGGATTTTGATGAAAATGATTTGTATGTGCAAAACATCAACCCTACTTATGTGATCGGGGCAGATAAATGGGAGGGAGAATAGTAATGGCGCGTGATTATTCTAACGTAATTGATAAAATCGATGCAATTGCTGCAAAAGTCTATGCCGATCTTGAGAAAGCAGAGATTCCTGCATTACAATTGTCTACTCGTACAAAAGCAAACATCAGATTTGATGATAATCTGAACGTGTGGAAATACGGTAAAAATAAAACAGAGCGGTCTGCGAACTCTCTTGATGGCGCATATATGTTGTTGCGTACGATGTATCTGGTTGATTTTATTAAAGACATGATTAAAGACAAAAAGTCATCGACATTAAGAGAAACGTATTATATCTCGGAGGGGTGGAATCTTGCGAAGTTCGGCAGTCAAAATGAATCCGATCTGCTTGCTGAGGATCTTGAAGTAATCACGGGTTGTATGCGTGAGGATTTTAAACTGCGACCAGAAGAAGATGGCGCTCGTGTTATCGGCAATCTTGTTGTTGAGGAAATGACGAGAAATAACACAAAGAAAAAGATTCACTGCCAGGATGATGTGGGTGACGCTGGCTATGGAATACCATACAACGTGGAAAAAGAAAAGCTAACGTTCAAACAGACAGACGCTGATTTTATTGTTGCAATTGAAACCGGTGGTATGTTTGATAGATTAGTTGAGAATGGTTTTGATACTGATTCTCGCGCGATCCTTGTTCATTTGAAAGGACAACCAGCTCGATCTACGAGAAGATTTATTAAACGACTAAGTGATGAAAAAAAGTTACCGGTCCTCGTTTTTACTGATTGTGATCCTTGGAGTTTCCGAATATACGGGAGTATTGCATATGGTGCAATAAAAACTGCGCATATATCAGAGTATCTTGCTACACCATCTGCACAATACCTTGGTGTAACACCATCAGATATTGTGAACTACAAGCTACCAACCGATACACTGACGACAGAGGATATAAACGCTTTGAAAAGTGAACTAACAGACCCAAGGTTTGAAGACGAATTCTGGAAACACGAGATTAAACTCCAGCTAAGTCTTGGAAAGAAATCAGAGCAACAGGCCCTCGCTAAATACGGTTTGGACTACGTAACAGATACATATCTCCCGGAAAAACTAGCAGAGCTAGGAGCATCAAAGAAGCCCAAAAACAAGAAAAAAACCTAATTATTTTTCTCCCAAAGCTCATTAGGGGGAATCATAAGAGTTCTCAGACGAAGTATATTATTATCATCAATTTTTATGTAGGTTTTACTAAAAATACCGCCCTCCGATCCCTTAGGACATGTATAGATATGTAACCTTTTACCATCTATAAACTCCGGTTTAGGTTTTTCCTGCTCTAGTCTTTTTTTTCTAACAGATGAGTAATGAAAGAAAAAAATTAGTATTAATAAAATAAAAAAACAGACAACAAAACACCAAACATAAATCCAAACATCCAATGTGAAAAATGCCCACGCAGGCTCAAATTTTAGTATTATGTTCGCGAGTGCTACAAATAATATCCAGAGGCTAAATAAAACAGTTATCACAAGAAGTATCTTAGACAATCTTGAGTATTTAACTATGAGTTTATCCTCAACCTTGGAGATATCTTCTATCTCATACATATCTATCAGTAATCTAATGTATTATATTTATAGGCTTTTAAAATTTTCTATTCATTGTTTTTTAAAAAAATCAACCAATTTATCTAAAGATCTGCCTCTGTGAGATAAAATGTTTTTTTCTTTTATCTCCATCTGCGCAAAAGTCCTTGTTTCACCAGATGGGATAAATATCGGGTCGAAACCGAAACCGTGACTACCAAGTTCCTTTGTAAATATATCTCCGTGGCATTCGCCAACAAAAAAAACTGGTTTTTTACCTGGTTCTTTATAGGCTATAACGGACTTAAAAAAAGCCTTTCTATTTTTCTCGCCATCTAACAGTTTTAGTATGCCTTTGCAACCTATGGTGCGGAAAACATAGGCTGAGTATACACCAGGGAAGCCTTTTAAGTAATCAACGAAAAGACCAGCATCTTCTAAAAAAAATGGTTGATCAAATCTTTTTTGTATATCTTCTACACCAAAAAGTGCCACTTCATCAAGTGTATCAGCCTGTATCTCAGGATAACCAATATTATGTTGAACAACATCAAAACCTATTGTTGATAGTTTTTCTTTTGCCTCAGCTTGTTTACCTTTGTTACTTGTAACAAAAAATATTTTTTTCATCTATATCTACCTCGTTTCACAATCTCGTCTATCTTGTTAATCACATGCTCAGGATTACCTTTGTATTCTTTTCTGTAACCGTCCAAGACGTATTTGAAACAGTTCGAATATTTTGAGTGTGTAGATTCTATAGCTTCCATAAGAACATGTAAATCTACACCTTTTGATTCTATCTCACTGTTTTTTTCTCCCAGCCCAAAATCAATGAAATGTATTCTATCATCCATTAGTATCATGTTTGATGTTGTAATATCACCATGTATTATGTTGTTGTTATGAAATCTTGCTATGCTCTCGCCGATTTTGTTACATATCCGTTTTCTTTCCTTTTCACTGATTTTGTTTAAAATGTCTTTTATTCTTTTTCCTTTCAGGTACTCCATTGTTATAACACCGTTGGAAAGGTCGACATCATAAATTATTGGTATCGACACACCATACAAACGTGCCTCTGTCATTAGTTTAGCTTCTTCACGCGTACGATATGAAATTAGTTTGTCATCAATGTTTTTTATGCGATATGTTTTTTTAATCCTCTTTTTTTGAACTACTTGATGATTCATATGTTTAGCAAGTCGTATCTCTGCCTCTGCACCCCTATAAAGTATCGTTTTAGCCACGCCAGCTCACATCCACCATGTCTGTTCTAAAATATTGATCTATACCAGTTTCTTCTATATTCATCCTGATTCCGCTCTTGTACATCAACAAACCAAGCCACGCAATCATAGCGCCGTTGTCAATACAAAGGTCTTTTGATGGAGCAAAAAAATGTGCTCCTCGTTCCCTAGCCATCGTGCTGACCATATCCTGGAGGCGTTTATTGGCAGCTACTCCGCCGCCAAGTAGTACCTCGTATTTGTCTGTGTGTGCCATTGCTCTCTCAGTAATCTCAGTCAAGGCAGCAAAGGTCGTTTCCTGTATCGAGTAGCATATATCCTCAACTTTTTTTCCGTTTTTGTAGTATTGTTCTGCTGCTGTTAATAAACCTGAGAAAGCGATATCCATCCCTTTTATTGAGTACGGTAAATCCAGGTACTGTTTACCATTTTTTGCTAGTTCCTCAATCTTTGGCCCACATGGAAAATCCAGTCCAAGAGTTCTACCAAATTTATCAAGACAGTTACCTATCCCTATATCCAGTGTCTCACCAAAAACACGGTATTTTCCCTCTGCAAAAGCTATGACTTGTGTATTGGCACCAGATGTATACAGAAGAACAGGATCTTTACAACCATAGAGCGTTCCGCGTCCTATCTCAAGATGGGCTACACAATGATTTACACCAATAATTGGTTTATCCAATGATAATGAAAGCGCCCTTGCTGCTGTAGCAGCTGTCCTGAGACATGGTCCAAGACCAGGGCCTTTTGAAAAAGAGATTATGTCAATATCTCTGAAATTGATTCCAGATTTTTCGATTGACTCCTTTATCAAATCAGCCACATAATTGGCATGATGATTAGCTGCTTCTCTTGGATGAATACCACCTTTTTCAGGTCTATAAATCTTGATAATATTTGAGAGAACGTTGCATTTTCCTCTGATGTCCTCTACTATTCCGATGCTGATAGTATGAGCTGTTCCTTCTACACCTAGGCTTATCATAATGAATGGTTGTAAAGAAGAACGATATAAAATAAATTTGGTTCACAAAAAATACAATATACTGACTAGATTTTCTGATTATTATTTTCGTCCACAACGTATTCCTGATAGATGTATAGAACACCTGTTTTGAATAAGATAACGAGGATTAATGCAACAGCTAAGATCACACCAACCACGATTATCAAAGGCATTGGCAATTCAATCACTCTTTCTTCTTCATAGGAGGATATCGTTCCATAGACTGGATTATAAATGTATTCCCACAAATTGTTTCCATCAGAATCTATAAGATACAAACCATCTTTGTTTATCTGAATTTTTGTATTGATATTTTTTATCGGGTTGTAAAAGACGTCTTTCACATCATCTTTCGTTATATCAAGAATATAGTAGTCTGCAGCGTTGATACCAACTATCTTAACATCTGATTTTTCTTTTGGATTGGAACCTAATTTCAGTTCTATTATGTCGCTTAAACCATCGTTATCGTCGTCAGTATCACCGGTATATTTTCCATCTGGCGAATCATCATCAGGCATTCCATCTTTATCTGTGTCTAACGGATAACTAGACGGATTGGAAAAATTGGCATTATAAGAGAACTCCATTTCATCAGTATAACCATCGTCATCAAAATCTGATTCCATAAAAACATTTAACGAAGGAGACCAATAGCTTTCTACATTGTACATGTTTTTTTGTTTGACTTTAACATCATATATGCCAGGTGAGCTCCAATTATGAGACTGAGAAATCAGCGTATCAGATTCTCTCACTTTTACCCAACTACTGTGGGTACCGTCTCCCCAGTCGAACATCCAGAATGAGCCAACATCTTTCGTGTACACAACATATTCGTAATCAATGTTCGTGTAACCAGATGTTTTACCAGATGGCAGATCGGGCGTATAATAAGTTGAAGCAGCCTTCACATTTTCGTAGCTGACAAAAATTTGTAAAAATAAAACTAATAACAAAGTTATAAAAATAAATAACGAAAAACTTGGTTTCTTTTTTAGATTAGTTATATTTTGCATCTATAGGCATCCCATCAAATCATATATGACTCCATCTAAACTTTATGTTAATTTAGATGTCTCATGCATCCCTAGATTAGCACAGAAAAATGAGTTAAACTCTATATAAACTTTTGCTGAACACAGGCAGAGTACTATTTACCTATCCCTATTTCCACCTGCAATTCGTCTATATCCCATTTTTTAACGAGTTTACCGGCAGGTTTGTCAACAAAAATGATCTTCTTGGATCTTGTTTCTCCTTCTATATAGTTCTTCCATTTTTGTAGAGAGGTTTTTTGGTTTTCATCTACTTTAATTTCCGTGGTAATCGTATCCTCTACGTTTAGATCTAGTTCTTTTCTCATAGATTGTATTCTTCGCACTATTTCTCTTGCGAAACCTTCTGCTTCAAGCTCTGGCGTGAGGGTCGTATCCAAGAATAGAACCATTCCTTCTGTTTCTAGCCGCGCATATTGTGTTTTTTCTTGTTCAACTATTTCAAAGTCATCTTTTGTTAGTTGTATTTTCTCATCTCTTAGCTCTATTGTTATTTTTTTATTTTTTAATAGTTCTTTGTAAAGTTTTTCTTTGTCCGATTTTTCTATTTCTTCGTTAACGATTCTTGCTTTTTCTTTTAGTTTCGGGCCGACACGTGAATAATTCAGTCTAACCGTTTTTGTCATAAACTGCGTTGTGTCTCTGGCAAAAGATATGTTTTTAACATTTATCTCTTCATTTAACAAATCTAGCAAATCTTTAATCAGATTTTCTTCTTCTTTTTTACAAACTATGGCTGCTTGGTTGAGCGGGCATCTTACTTTGATTCCTGTTTTTGATCTAAGAGCTCTACCTATTTCGACTAGTCTTCTTATCTTGTTCATTCCTTCTTCTAGTTTTTCATTTATCATTTTTTTATCTGTTTCAGGGTAATCACATAAATGAATGCTCTCCGGCATATCACTTGTTTTAATGTTATTGTAGATCTCCTCTGTTATGAATGGTATGAATGGTGCCAAAATTTCTGATAAACCTAAAAATATGTCGTACATCGTAGAGTAACCTGCTAGTTTGTCTTCTGTTTTTTCTTCAACCCAGAGGCGTTTCCTTGATCTTCTGAGGTACCAGTTGCTAAAGTCGTCTATTACAAAGTTTTCTATGGCACGTGCAGCTTTGTGGATTTCAAATGTTTCGAGGTATTTTCTAGTCTCAGAAACTGTTTTGTTAAACCTGCTTATAATCCATTTATCCAACAATCCTCTTTTTTCTATCGCTATCCTTTCACGTTTAGCATCAAACTTATCTATGGCAGCATAGGTTGCAAAGAAGTTATAAGAATTCCATAGCGTGAGAACAAATTTACCGAGGGTGTCTTTTACTGCTTCTTCGTAGAAACGTGTGGACATCCATGGTGCGTTAGCAGATATCAGATACCATCTCAATGCATCTGCGCCTTCATGATCAAGTATTATACTGGGGTCAACATAGTTTTGTTTGCTTTTGCTCATTTTTTGGTTGTCTTTATCTAAAACCAAACCCAATGTTAACACGTTTTTGTATGTTGGTTTATCAAACAAGAACGTTGAAATCGCAAGCAGAGAATAAAACCATCCTCTTGTTTGGTCAAGGGCTTCACTTATGAAGTCGACAGGATAATTCTTCTTGAATTTTTCTTGGTTTTCAAATGGGTAGTGCCATTGAGCAAAAAAAGCAGAACCAGAGTCATACCAACAGTCAATTACTTCTTTTTCACGTTTCATCTGAGATTTGCATTTTGGGCAATGTAATATTAACTCATCAACAAATGGTTTATGCAGATCATAGTTATCATTGAAGTTTTCACTTAGTTTTCTTAGCTCATCGATGCTGCCGACACATATTGTATGATTGCATTTTTTGTTTGTGCATATCCAGATTGGTAACGGTGTCCCCCAGTACCTATCCCTGGAAAGCGCCCAGTCTTTTACTTCCCTTATAAAATCCCCAAAACGACCCTGCTGAAGATGCTCTGGATACCAGTTTATCTGATTGTTGTTTTTCACAAGAGATTCTTGCACTTTTGACATTGCTATAAACCATGATTCCATCGCATAGTACAACAATGGTGAGTCACATCTCCAACAAAACGGGTATTCATGCGTGTAATCCCTAGTTCCTTCAATTAGTCCTTTTTTGTTCAAATGTTCTATGATGCTTGGATCTGCGTCTTTAACAAACTGGCCTTTCCATGGTGTCACTTCATCTGGAAAAGTTCCATTAAGTTTAACGAGTTGAACAACTGGAAGATCGCATTTTTTGCCAATGTTGTAATCGTCTTCACCGAAAGCAGGAGCTATATGAACGATACCTGTCCCATCATCCATGGTTACAAAATCAGCGCAAACAACATACCATGCTTTTTTATCTGGTTCGGCAAAATTGAAAAGTGGTTCATATTCAAAACCATCTAGCTCTTTACCAGGGAAGCTATCAAGCAATTCGTATTCTTGACCTTTCAACAAAGCCGAAACTCGAGTTTCAGCAAGAATCAAAGTTTGATTGTTGTATCGTATTTTAACATAAGTCTCATTTGGGTGAACGGCAAGTGCAACATTCGAGATGAGAGTCCATGGCGTAGTAGTCCATGCAAGAAAATATGCATCCTCTTTCTTCAGTTTAAATTTCACAAAAATTGACGGCTCCTCAACAGTTTTGTATCCCTGTGCAAGCTCATGCGCCGATAGTACAGTACCACAACGTGGGCAGTAAGGCACCACTTTGTGCCCTTTGTATAGTAGTTTTTTCTCCCAAGCCTGTTTAAGAGACCACCAGACCGATTCAATATATTCGTTTTTAAAAGTTATATACGGGTTATCCATGTCAAGCCAGAAAGCTATCCGACGAGTCATATCAACCCAAGCACGCTCATACCTTAGCGTACTTTTTTTACATTCCTCGTTAAACTTTGCTACACCATATTTTTCGATACTTTGTTTATCCTCAAGACCTAGTTTCTTTTCTACCTCTATCTCCACAGGCAAACCATGTGTATCCCAGCCTGCTTTTCGTTCTATATAGTAACCATCCATTGTTCTGTAGCGTAGAACAAGGTCTTTCATAACACGGGTTAGAACGTGGCCTGGGTGAGGAAGCCCGTTTGCTGTTGGAGGACCCTCAAGAAAAATAAATGGTTTGCAGTTTTTTCTTTGTTCAATGGATTTCTTGAATATGTTTTCGTCTGCCCAGAACTTTAGTATTTTTTGTTCCACTTGTTTTGGATTATATTTCTGAGGCGGTGTTTCTATCGTCGTTTTTATCACCATGTTTAGTTAATTTAACCTATAAGAGGTGAAACCTTAATGGTAGAAGACCGTTAAAATAATTTCCATAGGACAATTTTTTAATAGTTTTTCACATCATCTGATTTCATAAACTCCCTCAGCAGTGAAGTTGCATAAGATCCTTTTCTTAATTCAAATTTCAGTTTCAAAGCAAGCTTGTCTTTATTAAGATCATCTCCCATAATTTCAAATTCCAAATTATTAACAGGTGTCAACAAAGGACGCCTTGAACCAGATGATGAAATAAAAGGAATTTCAGGTATAATAAAATCTCTTGGATTTAGTTTTTCTTTTTCAATTATTTTATGTTCTATTTCGCCCATTTCCCCAGATGAAAACTTCGAGTCGCTACCAAATAAAAGACCGCTAACAGATGCTTTGCCTTTTGCAATCTGTTTATTGATCTTTTCCATGTTATTATCTGTGGTTTCTATCAGTTCACTTTCATCTATAACATTGTTTCTAACAGGTAGGATAAAATCACCTACAACTGCTTTATTAAGAGGCAGTTTTCTCAGGATACGTTCACTGAGAATCTTGTTGAAAAGATATGATTGGTAAGCATAGATGAACATTGTCAAAAGATTCTTTGGCAGTTGTGTGAGCGCACCAACAAAATCATTTGGGTCAACAACTAGTTTGTTTAGGATGGCTTTTTCAAAATTTAGTTCATCTGGGTAGGATGTTAACGCTTCCGAGAAATTACTTGTTTTTTGTAGTCTTTCACGTAACTTGTAGTTGTATTCATCTTCCCCAATGAGGGGGTTTGCAACATAGGTCATAACCGCTTTCTGAAAATCATTACGAACTATATGCTCCCCAACAACATGAGTTATTGGTCTCATCGTACCAAAACGTTGTATGCCATAGAAATTGGGGAAACCATGTTTTTCGATTATAAATGAAGCTATGGTTTGTATCTGTTTTGGTTTGATATTAGGTTCTATGTTTCTTATTGTAATCTCAAATCTATTGCCTACGAGTTCCCCTATTTTTACTTGTTGATCAGAATAATAGATGTTGTTTATGGAGACGTCTCTGATTTGTATACTCGATAGTTTTTCTTTTGGTATTTTGTAGAAAGACATGAGCCGAGTGGTTTTTGCTCGTTTGTCTTTGGTGCCAGCGAAGCTGATTCTATTTCGTGATATATGCAGTCTGTCAGATATTTCGTTTATGAAAGTGTTTGTCTCCCAGTTTGTGGTTGTAATCTCTGCAATAGTGTAGTTGCCATTTTCTTTAACTAGTGGATACTGAGATATTTCCTTTACCAAAAAATCTTCCGGGATTGTACGAAGTTTTCCATTTATACCATCAACTGTTGAAAAAAAGGTTTCTATGCCTATGTTTTTTTCAGTTTTTGAAACGTTCATCCTATTTTTTACTCTTATCTTCAAAATTTTTTATAAAAAATTTAATTTCGTCTTCTAGTTGTTTCACAGCTTTTTTTAATATATCTTCAGGGTTACCTTTTTTCACTCGGATGTAAAGTGTTCTTTTGTTTGACTCAGGATGATCCATCATATAAGTTGCGTAATCAACATCTTCGTTTTTTAGTAGTACCTGTACAATAGGGTTTAGTATAGTCTCGTTTTCATCAGTAACTTCTAATTCGAGTTCTTTGGTTGTTTTTTTAATTGTTTTTAAATCCATATTTATCACTCTTTTAAAAAATTTTAGAATTTATTTGGGTCGAATTCTCCGTAATCTGAGGCGATCTTCCTCTTTTCTACGTTGCCACAGTTTTTACATTCGAGAATCATGCTCTTCCTAATTAAGGGTTGTCTACATTTTCCGCATACGGCTTTTATGACGCCTAGGTCGTTGTCTTTTGTAGCCAGTTGTAGGCTTGGTGTTACTTGTGTAATCCTTGCTCTTATTATATCTCCAGTGCTGAATTTCTCATTTGCTTCTTTAACATAGGCTGGTGCTATCTCTGATACTCGTACTGTACCGTTTGTGTCGCCTGATATCGCTCTTTTTTTACCAATTACGTGTATCACATCAGCTATTGCCATGTTTGGTTTTACCATAGTGATTGTTGCTAGGACTGTATCTCCGTTTCTAATCATAACTGGTACACTGGTCAACGGTTTTACCGTTGCTTTTTTGTATTTTTCATCTATTACATATATCCCTACTCTGGATGCTCTTATTGTTCCTTCTTCTTCAAATGTACCCTCACCTGGTGTGAGTTCTTCAGAAGTGGCTAATTGGTCTCCAGGTAGTACCATCTTGTTTTTGTTCATTATTTATCACTTATCTTAATAATTTTGGATAGAATTAGGCAATGTAACACTTGTTTTAAATGTTATGGTATATGGGTTAATTATAAAAAAACTGTAAAAAGGATTATAAATACCATACCCTATTTCGGTCTTCCTATCTAAAGGTTTTACTCGGTGTAAAAGATGGCATCACGCAAACCAAATAGCATGTATCGATATCCAAGAGGCCAGGCAACCACACGTAGGGAGTATATGGGTGGTGTTCCTGCGTCGAGAATTACCCAGTTTATAATAGGTAACAAGAATGAAAAATTTCCTCTAAAGCTGTCTCTTATTGCTGATGAGCAATGTCAGATTAGACATAGCGCACTTGAATCAGCTCGTATAACTATGAACAGGGTTATGGAGAAAAAAGTTGGGGTAGCTAACTATAGGATGAAGGTGCTTGTTTATCCACATATTGTTATCAGAGAGAATAAGCAGGCAACCGGGGCTGGCGCAGACCGTGTTTCCCAGGGTATGCGAAGATCCTATGGTAAACCTGTTGGTGTTGCTGCAAGGGTGCATCCTGAGCAGATTTTAATGACTCTTGAAACAACAGAGTTAAATCTTATTCATATAAAAGAAGCTGCTCGCAGGGCACGTATGAAACTTCCAACACCTTGCACTGTAAAAATAGAAGTAAACACATAAACTGATAATTTTTTCTTAGTGTTTTTTACCATCTAAATGTATTTTATAAAAAA
>Ga0105099_10002237_pt1 | contig 11594 bp, 9 predicted proteins | sample PPLLak3cmMay2015_2_FD_79138 | JGI IMG/M metagenome (GOLD analysis project Ga0105099, IMG submission 79138) | Freshwater sediment microbial communities from Prairie Pothole Lake near Jamestown, North Dakota, USA - PPLs Lake P8 Core (1) Depth... | ecosystem: Environmental > Aquatic > Freshwater >...
GTCAAGGTCGAAAAGGAGTTGGATAACTTTTTTGATTTCGAGACACAGCGTCAAAACGAGCAGTCTCCTAAACCCGAAACCAAACAGAATTAAGGAGGTTAACATATGAGAACCAAAGTGCATGTGTTATGTGCCCTATCGCTGGTGCTCGCGTTGTGCGCCGGCAATGCGCTTGCGGCTGACGGCCTGACCAAAGCCGAAATCAAAGAGCGGATGAAAAACCGCTACCCCGATCTTGTGCGGCTCAAAGAACAGCAGATACTCGGCGAAACCAACCAGGGCATGGTTGAAGCTGTCGCCAAGAAGGGCGTGCAGGAAAGCGGCGTCGCTCAAATTGTCAATGAAGAAAATGCGGATCGCAGCGCCCTGTATGCCTTGATAGCCGCGGAAACAGGAACCACGGCCGCGGCAGTCGCTAAGATCAATGCCCAACGAGTCTTCCAGAAAGCCGGACCTCATGAGTATTTCAAAGACACGGATGGTATCTGGCGGCAGAAAAAGAACATGAAGGTTGGGTTTGCAACGCCTGATTCATCGCAATGAGAACCGGCGGTCTTTTATTTTTTTCGCACGGATAGCTCAACTGGCCCGTATTCCTTGCGAAACCGTTTTAGTGTAATCAGCGGACCCGAGCGGCTCCTGCACTATAGGGGCACAGCTGTCTTCGGAATTAAACCATAAAATTATACGGCTCTCAAAAACCGAGAAACATCCCTATTCAGACGGAAGAAATTTTCTTTGAATCGTAATAACGTTTAATTCCTTTTCGCTGTGCTGAAACATTATTTTACTGAGCACGCTGAAATCGTACTAAACTTTAAAAGGAGAATGCTATGAAAAAGACAGTTCTTATTTGTGCGGCCCTGTCATTATCACTTGTCAGTTGTTCTGCCTGGAACCGGGCAATGACCGGCGGCCTGATAGGCGCGGGTGCGGGCGGTGTGATCGGCGGCGTGATCGGAAAGTATGCGGGCAATACGGCAGTCGGTGCGATTATCGGCGCAGCAGTCGGCGGCGCAGCAGGTGCGGCAATCGGCCACTACATGGACAAGCAGGCGGATGAGATCAAACGTGATATCAAGGACGCCAAGGTCGAACGAGTCGGGGAAGGTATAAAAATAACCTTTAACTCGGGTATTCTCTATGACATTGATTCGTACACACTCAAACCGGTCGCTAAACAGAACGTGGACCAGCTCGCGACAATCCTCAATAAATATAAGGACACCGACATCCTGATCGAAGGACATACTGATTCCACAGGTTCGGAAAAAATGAATCTCACGCTCTCCGAAGACCGCGCAGGATCGGTAGCCCGCGAACTCAAGTCAATGGGCGTTACCGGTCGCAGGATCACAACCAACGGCTACGGTGAGACCCAGCCGATCGAGGACAACGGTACTATAATGGGCCGCACCCAGAACCGACGTGTTGAAGTGGCGATTTTCGCTAACGATAAGCTCAAAAAGGCGGCAAAGGAGAATAAGCAGTTATAGAGTTGTTTAGGATATCAGAAATCATCGAATCAATATCAAAGGTCATTTGCTGGACTTTGTGAGCGCTGATTGCATTCCCGTCAACATCAAAAGGACAGACATATATCCCTCCCGGCATGACGATATAATGGTTGACAAAATTATTTTTCCGTCAGTTTCATACCATCCCACAGATTCCTCATAATTAGTGGCGTAAATTGTAAGGCACCAGTGTTTCGATACCAGGTTAGCTTATGTTTATAGGCTGACAACACGAGCAAATCAACCAGATTATGAAACTGTATCTGAACATCCCTACTGTAAATACGGCCACGTTGATTGATTGCCTGAACGTGCTTTTTTTACCCCAAAATGAACGCTATTTCCTATAGAGCCGGTACGCGTAAACCTTTACCTGACAAAAAATCAGGCTGAATATTGCCTGGCCGGTAAGAAATCCTGGTTTGCGAAGTATTAAACCGGTTGAACAAAGAAATATCTATCTGGCACCAGACAACACAATTTCTCTTCTTCCCTTAAACATTGGAAACTCTATATTGGACATTCAATTCTCCTTTACACCGGCTCCACACCTCGAATCTCCACCGTCACCGCGCCAAACTCCTGCATCACCTTCCCGGTAACATAAAACGGCTCCTGCATCATTAAAAACCGGATATATTTGTTATATGCCTGTGGAAACAGCACGGTTTCGCATAGCCCGGTTTCGTCTTCGAACGTAATAAACTGCATGGGATCGCCTGTGCTGGTCATGACTGTTTTTGCGGTGACACACCAGCCGTAGAACGAGACAGTTTTGTCGATATAATCAGGTATTTTATTTAATTTTAATGTTTTGCGTGTTCGCTTAATCAGCGTTATGGGATGGCATTTTGTAAGAAATCCCAGTTTTTTGTATTCGAGGCGCAGGAGTTGATTCGAAGAAAATGGTTTGAGTTCGGGCGGTGTACTGTTTTTGCCGGTGCGAAAAAAGCTGCGCATAGCCCAGAACAGCTTTGACCGGTTGCCGGCAAACTCGATGGAGTCGCAGGCGCCTGCAAGGATAAGGGATTCAGCGTCAGATTCGTCGATATGTGTGCGGCTGAACAGGTTGTGCAGGCCGATGTATTCTCCATCTTCGCGGCGTTGGGTGACAATGGCTTTGCGCGCGTTTTCTGACAGGCTTTTAATCTGGCACAAGCCAACGCGAATCTGCATATTGCCTGCGATGAACCGGTCGTTGCTCTGATTCACGTCCGGCGGGAGTATGGTAATGCCGAGACGCATGGATTCGCTGATATATGCCTGTGTGGTGTAGAACCCGCCGTAGTTGCTGATAACAGCAGCCATGAACTCAGCCGGATAATGGGCTTTCAGATAAGCGGATTGGAACGACACCTGCACATAACTTGCAGAGTGAGGCTTGCAGAATGAGTACCCGGTAAACGAGAGACACATGAGCCATATTTTTTCTATACTCTCCTTTGAAACGCCCTTTTTCGCTGCACCTGCGAAGAATTGCTGCTTGTAATTATCGAGACGGTTGTACCGGTCCTTTTTGGACATGATCTTGCGCAGGGCATCTGCGTCGGACGAGCTGAACCCGGCCAGAGCCATTGCAACCTTTGCAACATCCTCCTGATATACCATGATGCCGTATGTTTCAGAGAGAACCTCTCCGAGCAAAAGATGCTCCGGCGTATATTTTGCGCCTTTCAGGCGTTTGATATATTCGGTGATGTATTTATTCGCAGCAGGCCGTATGATCGACGAGTGAATCACCAGATGCTCAAAGTCGCCGTGTCCGGTCTTTTTCTGCAGCAGACGCATTGCCGGAGACTCCACATAAAACACGCCCATCGAGTCACCCCGCGCAAGCAGGTTAATGGTTTTGGGGTCGGTTGCAGGATCATGCTTTTTGGTTCTGAAATCCATATGCTGCGCTGCCACATTAGCAGTTGCATCGCGGATCACAGCAAGAGAGCGGTTTCCAAGCAGGTCGATCTTAACAAGCCCCATATCCTCGGTACCCTCTTTTTCCCACTGTATTATGGGATAGCCTTTGGCGGAAATCTGCACCGGTACATAGTTCCAGATCGGCTTTGGAGTAATAACCATGCCGCCGCAATGCGTAGCAATCCCCCGCGATATGCCGACAAGCTTTTCCGCGATTTCGATTATCTCCGGCCAGGGAGGATCAAGCGCAATATGTTTTGTGCGCGGATGCCGGGATAAAACACCGTCAATATCTATGGTGTGATCACCCATCTCATAAAAATAGGGAAACTTCTTTGTGACCGTGCTTATCTCCGACTCACTGAGCCCATACACCCGCGCAACCTCACGCATAGCCATGCGCGGCTGCATAGTCAGATGATTCGACACCATTGCAGCGTGCGTTCTGCCATACTTCGCAAAAACATAATCAAGCACCTTGTCGCGCTCGTCCCAGGCAAAATCGATATCAATGTCCGGCGGATCGGTTCGTCCCGGATTAAGAAACCGCTCGAACATCAGGTTATAACGAATTGGATCTACGTTTGTTATACCAAGGCAATACGCCACACAACTCGCAGCGCCCGATCCCCTGCCGCAGGTTCGCGGCGACTGTTTAACAATATCATCCACCACAAGAAAATAGGAAGCAAATCCTTTTTTGCAGATAAGGTCAAGCTCATACTCAAGCCGGTCAGTAACCTGTTTTGAAACAACGGAATAACGCCTTTTTGCACCGTCAAAGCTCTTCTGACGCAGAACCTTTTCAGGCGAAGTATCGTATTTGAGCTCCGGCATGATGGTCGCGCCAAAATCTGTGCAGGACTCGATTGATTCTGCAAATGTCAGGGTTTGTTCAAGCCCCTTATCAAACACCGCAAAATGATCTTTGATTGTATCCCAGTCACGTAAAATCGCGTCCGCAGGATACAGCTCGTTTTCCGGTATTTGGGACAGGGATGTGTTGCAGTCAATGGCGCGAAGAATCTTGTGGAGCGTGAAATCCTGTTTGGAAAAAAAGGCAATTTGGGGAATAATCAGGCAAGGGATATTTTGTTTTTTTATGTATGATGGTATTGCGCGTAAAGTGCTTATTTTATAATAGATAGATGCTTTTGTATGAAGTTTTGAAATAAGGTCGCAGTCGTTGGTTGCTGTGTGCAGGCCGTCAGAATCATAAAGGATAGACGCTACAATATCAAAATCTTTGCGGCACTGTTTTTCGGTGATTATGCGGCAGAGGTTGGCGTAGCCGTTTTTTCCGTGGGAATAGATATGAGCAGAGCTGTTTGAATGATTGATTTCAGCAGCTATTATCGGGGTTAAGCCGAATCGTTCGCAGGCTTTGAGAAACTCGGGGAGGCCGTAGAGGTTGTTGGTGTCTGTGAGGGCGATTTTGGTAAAACCCAGCGATTGGGCTTTTTGGCAGATGGAATAGGGAGAATGCACGCCGTGGAGAAGGGAGAAGTGGCTGTTTATGGAGAGGAGAAGCTTCATACATAAAAACCGAATTCTGATTGGTGGATTCGGGATAAGTTACTGTTTGTAGTGAATATTATAGATTTTTTAAGTGTAGTTTAATTTACATTATAACAATTAAATCATCTTTCATAGCTATAGGAAATTTCATGCAAACCACTTTAATTACGAACTAACCTTACGGATAATCCCCCGGTCATATTTAAATGATCAGACTGGAGGTCTTCTGAATCAAAGTCGAATCCATAGTAAAATGCCCATGGGTAAGCCATACTAGCCCGTGAACTACTCCACCAAAAAGCACGATAAGCACCAAAATTACCGCTGCGAAAACCACTTGGAAGAGCGGAAAAACCACTTGAATTGTTTGTAATCAAGCTGTTACCAACCGTTCCCAGGGAATCATTTGCAATCCAATCGGACTTTGCGGCCATCGATTTTGCAATTTTATTCCCTGTTAAAGTTCCATCCCAATTATGACCATTAGCAATCAGGTAATTTTGTAGGTTATACCAATCCCACGCATCAGGCACATGCCAACCAGCCGGCGCAATTTTGGAAATATCTGGATTTACTACATACCAATTGTATAAAGCCCCAAATTTTTTAATACTATCAGCGTTGGTCGTGTAATTAAAAAAACAATATGCACCCGAAGAAAAAGAGCCCCAGGTACTATCATTCGTTCCCATTGGTATTGACGTTCCATCTATGTACTTTGTTACCCTCAAATTCTCCACCATCCACACCTGATTCCCAATCCTCACCGCCTGATACAAATTCCCATCAATATCCCTCACCGTATCCGCACAAACAATCATTTTTATCTCGATATTGCTGGTGTCAGAATTGGTTACTATCACCCGGTAATTCAAATACCCGTCTTTGGTTACTGCTATTACATCGTTAATCGGGGTACGCCCCGGCCGTTTCACAAAAACGGTAGACGAGGAGCCGCCTTTATCAGATGCCTCTTTTTTTTCAATTGCCCGGCCGATTGAATGACTCTTGATAAACAACTCGCTGTTGCCGGATTTTATCCGGTACAGATATACGCCGTTTCCGATATCGGGCTGCGTAATCCGGTGGGTGCCTATGTCTATTATTTGATTTATTAGGGAGACCGTCTTTCCCTGAAGAGTATAGGTGACTATCTCTACCGAACCTCTCTCCCGGACATCTAAAAACAAGGCACCAGTGCCGAGGCGCGCTGATAGTTTATTGCATTGTAACTTATTGTTATTATTGCTGATATCGACAGAGCCGGTGAGGGTGAAATTACCATTATTGTCGGAGGTTGCGGTGAGTCCGTATTTTTCGAGTTTGACTGCTGCGCTTGGCAAGGGTGTTGTGCCGGTGTCGGTTACTTTTCCGCTGATAGTGATATCCAGTGAGAAGCTAATTGATACCATCATTACTACTGATAACATAGTCTTCAGGATATGCATGCAAATTTCCTTGTCGGGGTGTGCTGAACTCGTCATCGTTATTATTTTCTCCAGGCAACTATGTGGCGGGAGAATACTTTTTAAAAACAGATTGGCCGGGGCTTAATTACCAGAAGTATTAATGCCGGATTTTAACAGTCGCTGCGTCTTCTTTGCACTTTTTAATCCTTTTTGAAATCATTTCTTTAATTGATTTGCTGTTTTTAACCTCCTTATACGCCTCCTCTTTAACCTGCCAGAGTTTTTTCATTGTATCAGAATCATTGTCTTTATAAATCATTAAACACCTCCATAGGGTTCGTTAGTCGCGGTGTAAAAGAATAACCAGCTTCAATATTAGCAACGGTTATTTTTCGTTCTTTGTTAATATTTGCAAGATGACGATAATTCCAGCTTAATAAAATATCAATTTTCTTAATCGTGCAAATTGAAACATGTAATGCGTCATCAATTTTATTTTCTGGTATTACTTTTGATTTTATATAATATGCTGCCAACTCCTCTATTTCCTCCAAAGAATCCATAGAAACATACTCTAAATGATATTCGGTTAATACATTTATTAATTTTTCACGTATTTCAATTTCTTTTGTTCTTAATATTTCCGAAACAACGATTTCAGAAATATAATGCGAGTAATAGCCGGTTTTTACAAACTTATCAAAATATTCAATAGTAATATCCCTTTTTTCAGGTGCATCATCCGCAAAAAGAAAATTGATTACCGACGTATCAAGATAAATATTTAATTTTTTCAAAAAAACCTCGCTTTTACAGATACCATTAATCTATATCATAATTCACAATAATACAACCCTTTTATCATTCTGAAAAACATACCCTAATAAGGCTTTTGTGCCACAGGCTGTGGCACAATTGAATGATAAGCTGAATAAAAAAGATACCGCTGGCGAATAGCATATAAGTTCCGTCGGGAGAATCCTTTGATATCAGGAAATTCAAAAACAAGGTCGCGAGAAAGGCGGTCAATTAAACCGCTACCCCTGTTTGCGTTTTTTTCCTTTTCAATAATCTGCCCGCCAATATGCCAATATAATTCTATCAGCGTGGAATTGATTGAAAGAGCAGCTTTCTGGCGTGCGGTTGCAATCTGTTGTTTAAGCTCATTAAGCCATAAAAAATATCCTTCTGTAGATATAGCAAATTCTAGTGTGCTCAACATGTATCCCTTCAACAATGTTATTATTTTATTACTTTCATTTCCATGTATCCACTGGGGCCTGGTGTTAGATAGGTAATAAGAATTAATATAAGTGCTCCTTTTTCTGTTTTTGCAATAAAAACATCGCCATTAATACAATAGACAGATGTGGCAGGAACCCCCGGATCTGTCCATTGCCTCACTATTTCTTCTTTTGTTTTAATAGCATCAAACTGTGCGGAGTTGAGATTCGTTTTGTAAAACTTAGTCTGATTAGGATCAGCCCAGTTTTGTGCGAATGAATAGCCATTTACCTTCGCGTGGTGAGGTGAAAATAATTTTTCTATACTGTCAAGCCCCGAATAAGCATAGCAAATATCAATTTTTGAAACATTCTGATCTGCTTCCGCTTTTAACATAGCTTTTGGTTCATCCAGATCAATGGAGCATCCGTATATTGCATTCTGAGAACAACCTGCAGTTACCGTTCCGGTTGTTATACTATCCATCATCACGTTTAATATCGCACTGTTGCTTGTATCGTTTCCTGACCTGTTACTCACGATGCACCGGAATGTAGAACCACTATCCCCTTTAACAGTTGCAGTGATTGTGTAAGTTGAATCTGTAGCTCCTGGAATGTCCGAACTATTTTTCTGCCATTTGTATTCAAATGGCTTTGTCCCAGAAACTATAACACCAAAAGTTGCAGCCTGGCCTATAAAAACCATAATCGATTGCGGGTGAGTAGTTATGGTGGGTTTAATGATAATTGCAGAATCCTTAACCAACCGCACTGAAAAACCACAACTCTTACTGTCGTCGAAGATGAGAAGGCTGCCGTTTCCGCTGGTGAGATAAAAATCGTAAGCGTCTGATGCATCGAGCGCCGTACTACTCCACCAGCAACCGCGACTACACTGGTAGTAAAAATTACCATTGCTGCTTCGATAACCGCCTGGAAAAGCTGAAAAACCGCTACAATTGTTCTTGGTTAAATCATTGCCGATTGTTCCGATGGTTGAACATAAATCCCAATCAGTTTTCGCCGCCAAAGATTTTGCAACCTTATTTTCTGTTGTTGTTCCATCCCAATTATACCCGTTGGCAATTAAATAATTCTGCAAGGTATCCCACTCCGCATCTGTCGGAACATGCCATCCCGCCGGTGCTATTTTCTTAGGGTTTGCTGGATTTACTGTATACCAATTATATAATGCACCATATTTGGTTTTATTGGTTGCATCGTTGTTATACCAGCAATATCCCGGCGTGGTTAGGTTACTCCAAGCTGTATTATCCGTTTCAATCGGTATATTCGAACCGTCGTTATACCTCGTCACCCTCAAATTCTCCACCGTCCACACCTGATTCCCAATCCTCACCGCCTGATACAAATTCCCATCAATATCCCTCACCGTATCCGCACAAACAATCATCTTTATCTCGATATTGCTGGTGTCAGAATTTGTCACGATCACCCGGTAGTTCAAATACCCGTCTTTGGTTACTGCAATAACATCATTAATCAGAGCATGCCCTGGCCGTTTCGCTGAAACTGTCGACGACGAGCCTCCTTTATCGGATACTGCTGTTTTTTCAAATACCCGACCAATGGAATGGCTCCTAATCAATAACTCGCTCTTGCCTGATTTTATCTTGTATAAATATACGCCAGCTCCTTTATTGGGCAGGGATATGGAATGGGTTCCTGCATCTACTATTTCTTGTACGGCAGAAACTACCTTGCCTTGAACTGTATAGGTAATTATCTCTATATCGGTCTTTTCAAGAACAGTCAAACATGCTATTCCGTTATGAATTGTTGCTGATAACTTTTTAGGCTGGATTTGCTTGAAATTTGGTTTTATATCAACTGCATCTGAAAGCGTAAAATTTCCATTAATATCGGATGTTGCGGTCAGGCTGTATTTTTCGAGTTTTACTGCTGCGCCGGGTAGTGGTGTTGTGCCGGTGTCGGTGACTTTTCCGCTGATGGTGATGTCCAGGGAAAAGCTCGTTGATATAAATATGAGTACTGGTAATATCGTCTTTGTACTGCACATAAAAGTCTCCTGGTTTTCAAAGAATGAGCTACCCAGTGCAAGAATTTTCGTTTAATAATCTAATAGTCAATCCCGGACTAGCCTCACTGAAAAGCCGCAACTTTTATGGTTGTAACCTTTCATAGGAGCTTTGCCGTCGGAAAAGAGGTAAACATACCATGCGTATAACGTGTCCCACTCTGTATCGATCCAAAACAGGCCAATGTCACCCATGCTGTAGAAGTTACCACCATCGTAACGTTCGCCACCTGGAAGAGCAGAGAAACCACTCTTATTATTCTTGGTTAAATCATTTCCGATTGCACCGGTATATATGCTTGCTAGCCAATCCGTATTCGCTGCCATAGATTTCGCTATCTTGTTACCGGTTGTAGTTCCATCCCAATTATACCCGTTGGTTATCAAATAATTCTCTAATACATTCCAATCTGTTGTGTCTGGAACATGCCAGCCTGATGGGGCAAGTTTTTTAGTATTCACCGCATACCAATTATAAAATGCTCCAAATTTTTTGATACTATCAGTATTCGCCATATTTTCATAATAACAATAAGCCCCTGTTGTATCACTCGCCCATGAAGTACTATCCAGAGCATACAGAATTGGGGTACCATCATTATACCTCGTCACCCGCAAATTCTCCGCCATCCACTCCTGATTGCCTATTTTCACCGTCTTATAGACATTCCCATCAATATCCGTCATCGTTCCGAATATCAGGTTATCATTATGATCAATAGGGTTCTTATCACAGAAAAAAAATAAAAAAACAGCAAGAAATAAATTTAACCATCTCATATATTCCTCATTTTTTTAACGGAATGTAATAATTTTTTGCGTCAAAAATTGCTTCCGGTGTTGGATTGTGATTATACAAACAGTGTTAGAATAAGTCCTGAAACTGCTCGCACGGTCCCACGTATAAATGGACTGATTCTTAAAAATTCGAGGTTTGGTAGAATAGATTAATTTTCCGTGCAAGTCGTATACTTTAAGGATATCATTTTCGTCGGCCGCGTCATTTAGAATAATTTTGATATTTTTATTTTGTTGTACTATTGAAATAAAACAGGGATTTTTCAGTACCGGATTATAATCAATACTGTTAGGGTATGTATATGAAATAGAAGAAGTTAAAGATTGTTTCCACTGGTTGGATGATGAATCCCACTCATAATATTTAGAAGTATCAGGATTTCCGCGAGAGTTATAGAAAAAGGTATTTCTGATGGCATTTCTCCAATCCTTTTTATCGTTATCCCACCTTTTAAAAACGGATTCAATTAAATCAGAATGTACATCATAAAAAAGGTTATCTTTTAACTCATCTACCCATTTATTCGACACTGTATCCCACTCTTGATGTAGCTGTTCGGTCATATTTCCGGAATTGTCGAATATAAACAGACTCCTCCATACTTTTACCCAACTGTTATTTTCCCGTTCTAAATAAATGCAGGTATCCGCTTTTTTACCCGAAGAGTATGAATAAACATATTTCATTGTATCATATTCGTAGCTTTTAAACAGATATTCAGAAAGTAATCCTTCTTGATTATAATTGAACCGGAGAGAAAACAGATCATACGGAATACTATCACTATATTGTAAAGCAACAACTTCAGAAATCTTTTCATTTTGCAGATAATTATAGCTTGTCTTATACTCAAGCTCCCAGAAGCCATTATCTTCATTCCAGTCATACTGTATATTTTCGTTGATTTTCCCGTTTGGTTTATACTTGGCAGTAACTTTTTGTGTACTTTTCCAGGTACTATTATTGTTTTCCCTGCGATATTTCAGCTTCTCTGTAACATTGTTATTTATATCATAGTTGTATACATATCTGGTATCCTCATGAATTGTATCGACGTTATCCTCCAAGGTTTCCTGCAAATTACCTTTTAAATCGAATCGATATAGTATTGTTGTATTATATTTTTGATACGCTACCGTGTACGACTCCCAA
>Ga0105099_10002238_pt1 | contig 11580 bp, 8 predicted proteins | sample PPLLak3cmMay2015_2_FD_79138 | JGI IMG/M metagenome (GOLD analysis project Ga0105099, IMG submission 79138) | Freshwater sediment microbial communities from Prairie Pothole Lake near Jamestown, North Dakota, USA - PPLs Lake P8 Core (1) Depth... | ecosystem: Environmental > Aquatic > Freshwater >...
GATTATTTCCGGGCCGGGGTTGAAATTGAGAATACCCGATTGGAATTCTTCTTCGGTAACGGCGCCCGGCCTTGTCCCACGGCAGATTAAAACATAGTTGCCGTATTCGTTCTTTCTCAAATCGCTGATCCGGCCCTCTATTTTGGGGTAAGTAGACATCTTTTTGATTTGCTCGTTGAGCATTCTTTCCCGAAGTTCGGCAACACTTTTAGGTTTGCCGCCCATCATGGAGAAGGCGCCATAACTTAAAAACAAGATGCCCAGCCCGGCCAGGGTGATCAGGAGCGGTCCCAGCCAGAACTGGGAAAAAGTGGTCAACTGGGCTTCGGACGGATTTCGGGGGTTGTAGACCAGCGGGACCTGAACACCGGTTTCATAGGCGGGGGCATTGCTTCCGGTGCTGCCCTTGAAACGGATGGTGGCGCCGTTACGATCCTGAAATTCAACGATCGGATAATAGGAGGCGCTGGCGCTCTTGGTTTCATCGACGGGGAGGCTTTTTTCAATTTTCACTACTTTTCCTTGAGTACGCAAGCCGTCTTTTAGCAGGCTGAATCGTTTTGCACCCCACATCAACCCGTAAACAAGCACCGCCAGTCCCAGGCTGCCCAAAAGAATCATGATCACCCATTTCATGATGTCCCTCCACGCTGAGAGTCGTTTTGAAAAGATTTTAACCCTTTTTAAAAATTCATTAAAATTGTCGTAAATTCGTTTTTATTGCTTAAATGCACATTATGGTCGGGATGCAAGATTTCGCGGGCCATGTAATCCAATTTTCAAACCAATATCCTATCAGGTTTTTAGCGCACAGGCTGATTGAAATAACCCAATTTCAGATCGGGAAATTCCTCTTTCAGAATGTCCGTCATCTTTTTGAGACCCATTCCAGGTGATTGCATGCGTGGCATTTTTGCGAGATAAAGCGGCGGGTCGATATTCAGGTTTTTCAAGTGTATGAAATGCAGGCCGGTTTTCCCGATCAATTGTCTTAGGGCCTTGAGTTCCGCAAGCTGATCCGTGATCCCGGGAAAGACCAGATAGTTGATCATGGTATAGAGCCCCAGGTTTTGGGCGATGCGGATGGATTCCAGTACGTCCGCAAAGCGATAATTTTTGGGCCGGTAATATGCGTGGTAGAGTTCGGGTTGGGCGCTGTTGAGACTGATGCGGATGGAATCGAGTCCGCTTTCAGCCACTAGGCGCACGCGCTCCGGCCAGCTGCCGTTGGTATTGAGGTTGATGGTTCCTTTTGAAGTTTGGGCGCGGATGGTGCGAATGGCAGCGGCAATGAGCTTGTATTCGGTCAAAGGCTCGCCTTCACAACCTTGGCCGAAACTGACAATCGCTTCCGGGGCTTGATCTAAATGCCGGACAGCTAAGTCGACAATTTCCTCCTGGCTTGGTTTAAAGGTGATACGATGGTGGGAAGCTGTGCAAGATTGTTCGGGTTGTAAGGAAAGACAACCCAGGCAGCGGGCATTGCAGGTCCGGCTAACCGGCAAAGGGGCTTCCCAGCGACCCAGAAAAATATTTTTGGCCGCAAAACAATGGTTGTAAAGCGCGCAATGTTTCAAATGATCTTGCAAAGGCCCGGCCTCTTGTTTTTTTTCAAGACGCCGAATGGCCTGTAAAAGCTTGCGGTCATCATAATTGCGGGGATCCCATTTGGGGTTGGTTTCGATGCGGAAGCCGGCGATCCAATATCGATCTTTTTTAAAACCGACCGCGGTATAACCCCACATGGGCAAAACATAATCTTTGGCGCTATAGGCGACAGCCGGCAAATGGGTCCGTACAATGCCGGATTCAGGAAATGCCGCCACGGCATAGCAAGAGGCAGCGCGGCCGTTGATCTCTATCTCGGCAACCGTAACATATTCGCCGGTAACGGGGTCCAGGCCGACAGGCGGGCATTCCGGAATAAAAAATAATTTACTGTATTCGGGCATGGGCAGGAGATCGGCCGGTTCCAAATGAATGGGTTCGGCGCCCGAATAACCGGCCATGCGATAATAGGGGTGATCAAAGATCCGGCCGGATTTGTCGGCGTAAAGCATGAAGGGGAGCGGATTTGTTTTTTTCATAAACATTTATTATCCTTCAGCATTATTCAGTCGGGCCATTAAAACATCCCGATCCCGACTTGTACAGAAAATTGAAAATCAGAGCTGTTTTTTTCAGGAATTCAATGCCAACGCACCGGTTTGAGGCATGCCTTGACATGGATTGAGGATAGGTTTAACGTCTTATCGCTTTTTAAAAATGGCAGGTCAAAATAAGAGGTCTAAAACGCAGGCCGCAATAGGCTGAACAGAAAGGTTTTTTAGATGAATCCTTCCCAGGTTGATGATCCTTTTGAAGGCAAAAAATTCAAACTGGTCAAATATTTTGCATGGGCCAGCTTTATGGTGCTCGCGATTTTTAGTTTTCCTTTTTCCGCTATTGTCTCCCAGCAGACCAAGGAGATTTTGGAGGAGAGTTATGAAAATCGCAGCCGTTTAATCGGCAAGAATCTCCATTTTCAGATTACCCAGAATTTTATTTTACCGATGATGTTGAGTCGCCGTCCGATCCAATTGAGTAATCCGGAACAAAATAAGCAGATTAATAAGATTGTGAACAACACGATCCAAGGCTTCAATATTGAACTGGTCAATATTTACGATATCGGGAAAAATATAATCGCCTACAGCACGGATCCTCAACTTTTCGGTAACGAAGTCGAACAAAGTCTGGAATATAAAAAGGCTCTGGCCGGTGATGTTTCATCCGTGTTGATCTCCCAACGGAGCGGCTGGTGGTTCTTCAATCAGTTGGCGGAAGCCAAGGTCCAGTTAAAAACTTTTGTCCCTCTTAAGGGTGTCTATTATCTTGATCCCGATAAAGAATCCTTTGCTTTTGATCCGAACTATATTTTCGGAGTTTTTGAATTCACTCAGGATATGACCAAGGAATACAAGGGTATTATCCGGTTCCAGTATCTGGTGTTCGGCCTGACCATCCTGATCATGGGCCTGATCTTTGTAGTGCTTTTATTGGTCGTTCGCAAGGCCGAAGTCATGATCGAGAATCGGGTCGTGGAACAACAGGAATTGGAGGCGCAACTGAATCAAGCCGAACGCCTGGCGACCTTGGGAGAAATGGTAGCCGGTGTCTCGCATGAGATCAAGAATCCATTGGGCATTATTCGCAGCACGGCCGAATTGTTGGCGGAAACAGCGGAATCCAATCAACAATCCAAACGGCTTTCCGGGGTCATTATCGAGGAAGCAACCCGTCTCAACAACATCGTGACCGAGTTTCTCGATTTTGCCCGGCCGCCGACCCTCAATCTTCAGGATTGTAAGTTGGAAGAGATCCTTCAAAAGAATTTGAACTTTCTGCAACCGGAGTTTGAAAAAAGAGGGATTAGGGTGCAAAGCAATCTGCAAGGCCGAACTTTCGAATTTCAGGCCGATCAGGATTTGCTCTATCGGGCCTTTTTGAATATCATGCTCAATGCCGTGCAAGCCATAAACAAGGAAGGTCTCATCCAGATCCGGGCTGCAAAGGAAAAGGATTATTATGAAATTGAGATCGAAGATAATGGCTCCGGCATTTCACCGGAAAACATACAAAAGCTTTTTAATCCTTTTTTTACGACCAAGGAGCGGGGCACCGGTTTAGGACTTTCGATCGTTAAAAAGATCATTGAAAGTCACCGGGGAACCATAAAACTGGAGAGCCTTAAGGGGCAGGGCACGAAAGTGAGGGTGCGTTTACCCCGGCAACCGTAAGCCCGTTCGCACGGTTTTTTGCGGTTTTTAGCGGTCACGATTGCGACAACGATAGCGATAACGATTTGGAAATGATCGACAATCTTTTGCCGATAGATGGGTTTTAAGTTAAACATAAGTTTATAGGTGTGTATGGAAACGATTTTAATTGTGGATGATGAAAAAAATTATCTGGTAGTACTTGAGGCATTACTTTCTTCAGAAGGCTATGAGATTGTAACCGCCAATCAGGCCAAAGACGCTCTGCATCTCATCGAGGAAGCCGATCTGGATCTGATCATTACCGATATGAAGATGCCGGTTATGAGCGGGATGGAATTGCTGGTCGAGTCCAAAAAAATGAAGCCGGATGTCCCGGTCATCATGATGACCGCCTTCGGCACCATTGAAATGGCTGTCGAAGCCATGAAAAAACAAGCCTATGATTACATCACGAAACCTTTTAAAAATGAAGAGCTGAAGCTCACGATCAAAAAAGCGCTGGATAATTGTCGTTTGATCAAAGAAAATCGGCGTCTGAACGAAGCCCTTTCCGAGCGCTACCGGCACGGCAATATTATCGGCCGCAGCAAACCGATGCTTAAAATTTTCGACTTGATCGGCAAGATCGCTCTTTCCAAGGCTTCGATTTTGATCGCGGGACCTTCCGGTACCGGCAAGGAATTAATCGCCAAAGCCATTCATTTTGAGAGTCCGCGCAAAGACCGGCCTTTTGTATCGATTAATTGCGGGGCTTTGACCGAGACCCTTCTGGAGAGCGAATTATTCGGCCATGAAAGGGGCGCTTTTACCGGCGCGATTGCCATGAAAAAGGGGCGGTTTGAATTGGCGGATGGCGGGACATTGTTTTTGGATGAAGTCGGTGAAATGCCGGCCTCCTTGCAGGTCAAACTTTTACGGGTGCTGCAGGAAATGGAATTCGAAAGAGTCGGAGGCACCCGCAGTATTAAGGTGGATGTCAGAGTTTTATCCGCTTCCAACCGTATCCTTAAGGAGGAGGTGGCCGAAGGCCTTTTTCGTGAAGATCTTTATTATCGGCTGAATGTTATCACTATCGAAGTACCGCCTTTACGCGAGCGTAGTGAAGATATAAAACTTTTGGTTCAGCATTTCATTGAAAAATACCGCCGGGATGACGGGAAAAGCCAGATTGAGATCAGCCCGGAGGCCTGGAAAGCCCTTTTTCAATATCCATGGCCCGGAAATGTGCGGGAGTTGGAAAATGTAATTGAAAGAGCGGTGGTTCTGAAATCTGAAAATTTTATTCGGGTGGAGGATTTACCGATCGAGGTTTCCGGTACACAACAGGAGTTAGATGTGGAAGGATTCATTCCGATGAATGCGCCTTTGCATCAGACTTTGGAAGCGATTGAAGAGAAATTAATTCGGCGGGCATTGAAAAACTGCAATAATATACAGTCCCGGGCCGCGGAGATGCTGGGCATTACCAAAAGCCTGATGCAACATAAGATTCGGAAGTTCAATATTGTTTTTTAAGGTAAAAATTTTTGTACATAAATTATTCAATAAAATCAATGTATTAATGAAAAAACAGTCGAAAGCGGTTTTGTGAGTACAAAAAATTGTACTTTATTATCCATCTATAGAAATAATGAAATCGGATTTTGTTTGTTTTTTTTAACAATATCAATGCTTTGTTAATAAATAAAAATAAAGTAAGTTTTGGCAAGGGACTTGCAATATACATTGGCAACTAAGCAATCAATTCTTTCCTCCTAAAAAAGCCAATCTTCATAGTGAAGATTGGCTTTTAAGTTTGAAATCCTACCAAAGACATAATACCCAAATCCCTATCACGGCGACAATAGAACCGAACACTTCACGCAGAGTTATTTTTTCTTTTAAAAAAATGGCGGAAGGAAGGATGATAAATACCGGGACCAAAGCCATGATGGTGGTTGCAATGCCGAGTCGGGTGTGTTTGATAGCCAAAAGAGCCAGGGAAACTCCTATAAAAGGGCCGGAAATAGCACCAACGGTCATTTGACCCATGGCCCATTTATTATGCAGCGCTGAAAAAATACGCGGCCAGGCCCGGAGCACGGTAACCAGAAATAAAAAACAGGGGATTGCCGCAATGATTCTGATTTGAGTCGCCGCAGTTGGATCATAATTTTGCACGCCTAATTTACTGAGAAAGAGCCCTCCGGCCTGGCCAAGAGCGCCGCCAAAGGCCAGAAATAATCCGGAGAAAGAAAGGGTGAGTTGCATGGATTTGTTTTTCCGGTCGGGTTTAAAAACAACCATGGCAATGCCTAAAATGGTTATGCTCATCCCGATCATGCTTTTTGGCTCCAAGGTCTCACCAAGAAAAAACCAGTCCAGCAAAGCGGCCAAAGGCGGCACGGCAGCCATAATGAGAGTCGTGAGCCGGGCGCCGATAGTCGCATAAGCCTGAAACAGAAAAAGATCGCCCAAAAAAAATCCAATAAACCCGGAGAGCGATAACCATAACCAAGCAGAGGCTGAAGCATCCGTGGGCAAGAGCAAGCCGCGATAAAAGAGGTTAAAGAGGGTCAGGAGGAAAAAGGCGATAATAATCCGGATTAGATTAACGCTGAGCGACCCGACCTTTTGGCCGGCCAGCTGAAAGGAGAGGGCTGTAATCGTCCAGGATATCGCGGTCAGGAATGCAGCGGTTTCACCAAGGCCGGGCATCATATCAATATCCCATTTTTCTCAGAGATTTCGGATCGCGGCTCCATTTTTTTTCAACCCGCACCCTTGATTCCAAATAAATTTTAATGCCCAATATTTTTTCAAGTTCCAAACGGGCAGCCCGGCCGATTTCTTTGATCATCGTACCTTGCCGGCCGATCAGGATGGCCCGTTGGGAGTCGCGTTCCACATGAATTTCAGCGGAGATATGTAATAGTTTTTTATCGGCCGATTCCTGCACCTGAGCGATGGTCACGGCGCAGGCATAGGGCAATTCCTTCTTAGTGAGGAGATAAATTTTCTCGCGAATGATTTCGGCGATCAAAAAAGAATCGGACTGATCGGTCCGCATGTCCGTAGGATAAAAGGCAGGCCCGGGTTTGATTTTATCTTTGATGGCCGACAAGATCGGTTCAATGCCCTCCCCTTGCCGGACCGAGGCCGGTATAATGGCTTCAAAGGGGTAGCGTTCTTGAAAAGCCGCAATAATAGGCAGCAGAGCTTCCTTGGCGCCGCAATCCATTTTATTGATGATTAACAAGACCGGTTTTTGCGCTTTTTGAAGGTTCTTCATGACCAGTTCGATTTCAGGACCTTCGGGTCGGGGCAGCTCAATCATCATTAATACGAGGTCCACTTCGGCGATCGTAGCCTCGGCGGAAGCAACCATGCTGCGGTGTAGGGGGGTATGGCTTTGATGGATTCCGGGCGTATCGATAAATACGATTTGGCATTCGGGCTCATTGTAAATGCCCAAAATGCGGGTGCGGGTTGTTTGCGGTCTGGGGGATACAATCGCGACTTTGGCGCCCAGCAGGCGGTTCAGCAGCGTTGATTTGCCCACATTGGGCGGACCGACAATAGCTATAAATCCTGAACGAAAATTCATAGGGTCAAAACCTCAATTTTGCCCGCGGCCATAGATTTGTCGCCGATTACTGCTGCAATTTTGGAACCGGTTTTTTCTTCAATCCAGCGCAAGCCTTGATTTTTATAACCGCGGATAAGCGGGATTTCCTTTTGGGCCACGCGCAGATTAAAGATCGAATAAGATCCGGGCTTGGGCAACTGGGCTGCGATCATTTGATGATAAAGAGTCGAGCGTACCAGAAAGCCGAAACAAGCGTGCCAGGGTCCGGCCAGAATTTGCCCCGGCTGCAACAGGGTCGGGGAGCTCATCAAACCGATCCGAATAACCGGGATGTTGTGGGCTTCCAATCTTTTTACAGCCTCGGCGCATAATTTTACGGCTGGTTCCAATTCCAATGCTTGGTAGCGATTTTGGGCATACCACTCGGCCAGCTCCGTGCCCGGCAGAACCAGGGTCGGGTAAAGGCGGACCATATCGGGTTGCAAGTCAATAACCTGTTGAATCGTATTTAAAAAGCCTTTTTCAGAATCTCCGGGCAGTCCCAGCATGAGCTGGATGCCGACCTTAAACCCGAATTCTTTTAACTGTTTAACAGCCATATTCACTTGTGAGGCTTGATAACCCCGTCGGCACAGGCGCAGGACCGGATCCTGAAGGGATTGAACGCCTAACTCAACGGTCCTAACGGCATAACGGCGCAATAGTTCCAGTTTATGCGGATCCATTGTGTCCGGCCGGGTTGAAACCCGAATGGATTTAAATAAACCTCGCGTGATATAAGGCCGGGTTGCTTCCAACAAAGCGATTATCTCTACTTCCGCAAGGTTTGTAAAAGTCCCGCCATAAAAAGCGATCTCAGGATCGCGATCCGCTTGAAATCCGGGCGCCTGAACCGCCTGATCCAGTCTGGTGCGAATCAGACCTGCTTCCGGAAACGAAACGGTTTCTGAAGTTATTTTTTCCTGTTGGCAGTAGATGCATAGAAAGGGACATCCCCGGTTCGGGATAAAAATTGGGACAATCAAAGCATGGCGGGATCTTTGGTCAGACAAAAAAAAGCCTCCTTGGCGGCGTTTTGTTCCGCTGCTTTTTTACTCGCCCCAATGCCTTCGGCGATGATTCGGTTTTCTAAACGCAGAGCGACCCGGAAGGTTTTATGATGAGCCGGGCCGCTTTCTTCAATCAGGAGATAATCGGGCCGGCTCTTGAATTTTTCCTGAGTATACTCCTGCAACAGGGTCTTATGATCGTCGGTTAATGATTTTTCACCCAATCTGGCCAGATCAGGCCCGAATAATCGAAAAATAATCTCTTTGGTTTTTTCAAAGCTGCTATCCAAGTATATAGCGCCCAGCAAGGCTTCCATGGCATTGGCCAAAATGGAAGGTTTCTCCCTGCCGCGGGTTAACTCCTCTCCTTTGCCCAACAGCAGGTATTGGGCCAAACCCAAATTTTCAGCCGCCTGACAAAGATTCTTTTCATTGACCACCGCGGCCCGCAGCTTGGATAAATCGCCCTCATGGGCTTGCCTGAAAAAATCCATCAAGATATGACTGATGGCCAAGTCGAGTACTGCATCCCCTAAAAACTCAAGCCGTTCATTATCTTTTAGGCTTTTATCGTCGCGTTCGTTTACATAGGAAGAATGCCGGAGGGATTCTTCCAAAAGTTCCTGACGGTTAAAGCTGTAGCCCAAATTGCGGGATAATTGAGCGAGGCTTGTTTCAAGCAAGGGCGCTTCCATTTTTTTCAATCGGCCTTGATCTTCACGGTTTGGCCGGGATAGATGGTACTGGAAGGTTTTAGGTCATTAAGGACCAGAAAATCCGCCAGGTTCATCTGGTGTTTTTTTGCGATGGCGTAAAGGGTCTCGCCTTCTTGGACTACATAATAGGTTTTGGCATTGGATGAACGCTCGCCGGTTATATGATTGGGTGAAATGACGATCTCCTGCCCCATCTTCAAGCTTTTGTCTTTTAATTTATTCAAAGATCGAATGGAATCGACGGTTGTGTTATATCGATTGGCAATGGTCCAAAGCGAATCGCCTTCCTTGACCACATAGCGAACCAGTGCGGTTGACGTAGACGGCGTATAAGTCTTTTTGGCTGTGGCAGGAGCATAACGACCGCTGGGAATCCGTAAATGGGAACCCGCGCGCAGGTAATGCTTTCGGTTCAGGTTATTGGTTTCCATCAAAGCGTTCATGGATATTCGGAATTGCCGGGCTATGGTGGACAGCGTATCGCCTCTCCGCACGGTATAAGAGAAAAAAGGCGGGACGGGCGGCTCATACACCGGGATTTCGTTCAGCTTGGCCAACAATGCCTCCCCCTGGCCTTTGGGCGTTTTCAGGGTATACGGTTTTTCAGGAGTGATTCCATGCCGGAGTTCGGGGTTCAAGTCTTTCAAAAAGTCGGCCGAAAGACCTATGTGTTTGGCCGCATCGGCCAGCTGCATTTTTCGGTTAATGGCGACATCTTCAACTTCTATAGGATCATCCACGGGCGGCAGGGTAAAACCGTTGGCTTGGGGATCGTTGATGATATGCAGTACAGCCATGAATTTTGGGACATAGAAAGCGGTCTCGCGGGGAAGCGTTTCATAAAGATCCCAGAAGTTATCAAGATAGTTCAGTCGCTGGGTTTTAATACGCCTTAAAACCGCGTATTCTCCGCAATTATAAGCGGCCAGCACGGTCGACCAATCGCCGAAGATATTATGCAGTTCCTGAAGATAGGCAATCGCGGCCGCGGTCGCTTTGTCCGGATCCATGCGTTCATCGATCCAGGTATCCCGCTTCAGGCCGAATTTATATCCGGTTGAAGCAATAAACTGCCATAAGCCCAGGGCCCGAGCCGAGGAGAAGGCCCGGATTTTAAAATTACTTTCAATCAACGGCAACCAGGAAAGCTCCGTAGGCAAACCGGCCTGCTCCAAGGCTTTGACAATAGCCGGGCGGTATCTTCCCGACAGACGGTAGGCGGCCAGAAAATTGTTGCGTTCCGGTCCTTTGAAACTATTGAGGGCTTTCTCGACATGTTTGTTCATGACCAGGGGGATCGCTTTATGATTGCCGTTGGCCACCGTGAAACGGGAAGCATAGACTTCCGTGACACGTTTGGCGATGGTGATGCGCAGGTCTTCTTTCTGCTGAGCGAGTCCCGGGTCGTCACTTTTGGTTACTTTCAATATAAAGGAATAGGACTTGTCCAAGGCTTCCAGAGCGCCGTCCAGATCTCCTTGCTCCCAAAAGTCATTTGAGGCTTGGAAGTATTCCAGCGCCGCGTCCAGTAATTCTTGGTTACTGAGTTTGGCGGTTTCATCGATTGGTTGGTTTTTGGGTTTTGCGCTTGCGGAAGCAGGTTTACTCCCGGACGGTGTTTCGGATGACGAAGCAATGGAGGGTTGAACCGCGGGCGGTTGTTTGTTCGGGGGCGGAGGATTGACCTCTTCTTTTTTCGAATTTTCGACAGCCATGTCTGTTTTTTCCGGTTCCGATGCGGGGGTCTGCTTATTTGGCTCGGGAGCGGAAGATGTTATCGGAAGTGTTGGGTTAGGCATTTTAGCGCCGACACCGGGCCCAACGGTCGGTTGGGCTGTTTTGGATGATGTCTGGGGCGGGAGTTCTATTTTCTTCGTTTCCGCGGGTATGGGTTTTGAGGGTTCCCGGGTCGAGGATGAACTTGTTGAAATACAACCGGTTAATAACAACAGGGCTCCTGAGATCATAACCATAACAAACCGGGTGCGTTGAAAACTTAAGGGGTCAATCATTTCACTCTCATTTCCATAATCATTCTGAGATGATCATTCTTACCTATTGGATCCAAACGGTTAAAGTATGATACTATAAAGAACCCATTTGAAATGGTCAATTAAAAAAGGATGGTGATCTTTGAGGTTCGATGTTCAGAATACGGATCTTTAACTTTTCGGTCTTGAGATTGCATCGTAAAACAGCGAAAAGGATACCGGGATTGAATGATTCAAAATAATAATTAATATTTGGAAAAATAAGGAGAGAATAAGGCTATGCCTATTTATGAATATGAACATTTAGGTCCGTCTTGCCCGCAAGGTGTCGTCTTTGAAATTAGACAAGACCTTCAAGACCAACCCTTAACTCGGTGTCCATATTGTAGGGGAAAAGTGCGTAAAATTATTTCCTGCGCCAATATCAATACTCCCAAGACTAATGCGGAGCTTAAAGACTTGGGTTTTACCAAGTTGGTTAAACGCGATAACGGC
>Ga0105099_10002240_pt1 | contig 11578 bp, 11 predicted proteins | sample PPLLak3cmMay2015_2_FD_79138 | JGI IMG/M metagenome (GOLD analysis project Ga0105099, IMG submission 79138) | Freshwater sediment microbial communities from Prairie Pothole Lake near Jamestown, North Dakota, USA - PPLs Lake P8 Core (1) Depth... | ecosystem: Environmental > Aquatic > Freshwater >...
CAGGAAGGTATTCCTGGCGATATGCATTCTTTATTAGTTCTGCATCAAAAACCTGCCGTGTCTGCACCTGTTTAACATGCAAACGGTTGATCGGTTTGTTATCTTCCTCAGTCACTATTCGTAAAGAGTCGGAAGGTGATATAACAGGAATGGCGTTTCCCTGCCTCTCTGCTGTTTCAAAACACCTTTTAATTGTTTCAATTGAAACAAAAGGCCTTACTCCGTCATGAATTGCCACAAGCCCGGGAGCTTCAACGAATTTTAATCCGTTCCTGACAGAAAAAAACCTGGCTCTTCCTCCTTTAACAAGTGTATGTTGTACACTAAATGAATATTTCATCTGAAGCTCGCCCCAGTATCTCAGCTGGTTTTCGGGAAGGACAGTTATTATTTCAATATCTTCATTGAAAGTCTTGAATTTTTCAAGAGTATGCATTAATACGGGTCTCCCGGCAATTTCCAGGTACTGCTTGGGCAGCTCCGCATGCATCCTTTTGCCGCTTCCGCCGGCCACTATAACTGCATATAGTTTCATACTCATACTTCATTTACCCCCGGTGCTTCGCACCACCCCCTGAAGGGGGTCTAAATCATTCTTACTGAATTAGCCCCCCTTCAGAGCTCGCACTGAGCGGAGCGAAGTGGGGGTTGGGGGGTTGGTTCTATTCCTTAGTATATAAAAACCTCTTTATACTTCTCTTCGGTGTTTTGGCAAATTCCTCCGGGTGTATCCTTACTTTGGCCACAGCCATGAATTCAGGAACCTGCTGATTAACCGTCTTCCTGGCCTCCTCAATTATCTTTCCAAGCTGTTCTTCCGGGATATTGTCCCTCTTCATTATCTCATAGTCAGGGCAAATCAGTCCGATAAGCTTGTTGTCCTCTGCAATCACCAGGGATTCAGATATATAATCCAGGTTATTGAATATCGCTTCTATCTCCTCCGGAAAGATATTCTTGCCCGAAGGTCCGAGTATCATTGCCTTGCTCCTGCCCTTTATGAAGATATTTCCTTCCTTATCCATCACTCCAAGGTCTCCGGTATGCATCCATCCATCCTTATCTATTATCTCCTTTGTGGCTTTCTCATTCTTGTAGTATCCCAGCATTACATTTTCTCCGCGGAGTATTATCTCTCCGATCTGATTCTGCGGATCGTTAGAATCTATATTGACTTCGAGTGTGTCAACCGGTCTTCCGGAAGCTCCCAGCTTTGTTGTGTCCCACGATGCATAGCTTATAAGCGGACCGCATTCTGTCATTCCGTACCCTACACTGAACCTGAATCCGATTTTTTTGAAGAATCTTTCAGCTTCGGGATTGAAAGCGGCTCCTCCGATAACTATCTCCTTGAATCTTCCGCCAAAAGATGCTTCAAGCTTTTCCCTTATCTTTTTATGAAGGATCCCGTTGATTCCCGGTATTGCCAGAAGTATCTTCATATTCGGCTTGTTGATTACCGGGAGTATCTGTTTCTTGAATACTTTTTCAATAACAAGCGGTACCGACAAAATGAGTCTTGGCTGGATTTCCTTGAAGGCCTGGATTATGATTGCCGGTGATGGTGTCTTTGAAAGTATCGTAATATGACAACCGTAAGTAAAAGGGAAAAGGAATTCGAAAGCACATCCATAGGTGTGTGCGAGAGGCAGGAATGAAACTACGGGATCTCCAGGCTTAAGGGGCATATTGTTCTGGGCATATCTTACATTGGCTGCAAGGCTGTTGTGTGTGATCATAACCCCTTTGGAAAACCCTGTTGTGCCTCCTGTATAGCTTATTACTGCAAGCTTGTCATTGGTAATGTCAGAGAACTTTATGTCTTCCGGCTTAAGATCGGGATATGCCTTTGTATATTTTTCATCAATCGCCAGCCAGGTCTCTTTTATCTTTGTATTGTTCGATGTGATCAGCTTAAAGGTATCGAGCGATATGACGCCGGTAACTTCAGGTGTCCTCGACATATCCAGCGTTTCGAAGATCTTATCATCCACAATAAGGATCTGGGCATCAGAGTGGTTTATCAGGTTGGTCAGGTCCTCGGGCTTGAAATCGGGAAGTATGGGGACGACTACCGTGCCATAAGTGACAGTTGCCAGGTAGACAATACACCAATAGGCGGAGTTCCTTCCTACAAGAGCTACCTTGTCGCCCTCCTTTACCCCTGCCTCCCTGAAAAAGATATGGAATTTAAGGATCTGTTCAGTGATCTGCCTGTAGGTAAGTCCGGGCTCCCTGTAATTTGACAGGGCTTCAATTGTCCAGTTCTGCTTAATGCTCTGTTCAATATAGCCTACCAATCGTTCCTTGATCATAAGTTCTGGTTTTAAGTTATTATATGAAAAACATTACCAGTATCATAAGCGTCGAAAGGATATTGACCACTGTGAAAAAATAGTTATACCCTTCACGCTTTTTGGCAAAGTGTCCTAGTTTTCTTGCCAGTATCCCTATAGTGGGAACAAAAAGCACCACGAGGAATGCAAAGAATTCGATCCCGAAAAACACCTCCTCCAGTCCGCCCTTTACAAGGGCTGACAGGTAAACCACTATGAGCAGGATAAGAAGGTAAAAAAGATAGCTTATCTTGAGCAGGAGGGTTGAAACCAGCCTGCGCTTATGAAGTTGGTGCGGTTTCAGGTAGGCATAGGCAAGCGAGAAGACAATGATTATAAAGATGACCCCAAGGATGTGATTCAATATTTCGCTGAAGTTTGCCATCTGTTTTGCAAATAGAAGTATCATTTTTCTTCAATTTTTGACCATACGAGGGAACTTGCGCCAAGAACGGCCGCGTTCCTGGCATTCAGTTTTGAAGGAAGCAATCTGACCTTGTTCCGGTATATGCTCAACAGATACTCCTCCATATACTTTTTTGCCGGCCTGAATATAAGATCCCCCGCCATCGCCAGTCCTCCGAACAGGAATATTGCTTCCGGTTCAGTGTGTGATACGACGTCTGCAAGCTTATATCCAAGTATTTTCCCTGTATGTTCAAAGGCTTTTATTGCAAGTGCATTGCCTTTTTTTGCTGCTTTGAAGATCATTTCGGCATCAATCTCATCAAAGCTCTTTTTCCTGAATTCATTCGGCTGACGGCTGTCGGCCAGTATTTTTATAAAAGTTCGTTTTAATCCTGTTGCTGAAACGTACGTCTCAAGACATCCTTTTTTGCCGCATCCGCACTCTCTTTCAGATGGTTCCATGCGGATCGGGGTGTGGCCCAGCTCGCCGGCAAATCCGCCATGTCCGTAGAGAAGCTTCCCGTCTACGACAAATCCGCTGCCAAGGCCTGTTCCCAGGGTGATCGCTACGAAATTCTTCATCTTCTTTGCACCCCCGTAAACCATCTCTCCCACGGCGGCGGCATTTGCGTCATTCGTCACGATCACCGGGAGCTTTGTGTGTTTGCCTGAAATATCCGAAAGCGGGATTATCCCTTTCCACGGCAGGGCTGCAGAGTATTCAATGGTCCCCTTGTTTATGTTCCCCATCGGCGCCCCTATGCCAAAACCCTGCAGATCGAATCCCTGGCGGATCTTTTTGCCGGTTTTCATTATCCTGCGGTACATGTCGGCGATAAATCCTTCTGCCTTCTCATAATTGCAGGTAGCCATCTTGTCTTCGGCGACGATGTTTCCCTCCCTGTCGACAAAACCCCATACGGTATTTGTCCCACCGATATCAATTCCGACTGCAAGTTTCTTTTTAGCCATTCATGTCAGGTTAAGCTCCTCAGGCATGTAAATATACCATATAACTTGTTATCCGGCTACATACTCGTTGCCTATTTTTCTTGCCCGCAGGGGCTTGTCGAGGTTGACTCCCAGGGCGATACCCGCTTCAACAAGGATGTTCCATCCGGCTGCAATCTGAACATATTCAGCATATTGACCGCCATCCGGTATCGTGATGGTCGGGAACATGGTCTTTTTGGAAGAAACAGCTATGACATGTATTCCCACTCCCTTTACAAGGCACTCCATGAATTTATCCTGATCCACGTCAAAGGGATCGATCCAGATCAGCACCTGACCTTTGTCCATTACCTCCTCTGTCCCATGAAGTGCAAAGGTGCCCTCAAGGAAAGTCGATCTTTTCCTTGTTATCTCACTTGTCTTCAGGGCCAGCTCTCCTGCGACCCCGTTATCCCTGCCCGCAAAATAAATGATATCTGAGCTTTTTATCAGATCAATAATTTTCGTGTCAATTTTTGCGGTTAGCGCCTCGTGTACATTGTCTGCCAGTTTTTTCAGACCTTTCATCTTCTCTCCCATAAGTTTTCTAAGCAGTGAATCATAAAATAGTCCCTGTTCGAGAACTGATTTGGTGGCTGCCACAGCGTTTTCCTTTCCGCATGAAAGCACATGAGTGGCGTCAGCAAACTCTTCAAGCTTTGTGGCCTGGTTTGCTGTCAGTCCGAAAACTGTATCATGCCTTTTCTTCTTCAGGTCGATCACCAGTCGGACAACCTCCTTTGTCTGTCCGGAGTTTGATGCGGCAAACACAGCATAATCCTTAAGCTTATACTCCATAGCCTGTGTACAGCCTTCGGTCATTACCGGCATTTTAAATCCCTCCCTGAGGGCTGCATAGATCGTCCTTTTGGCAGGGAACATACGGCTGCTTCCCTCGCCGGTAAGAAAGAGACCTTTTTTTGATTTTATGGGTTTCACGAAGCGTCCTGCGGCATCATTGTCAAATGATGCGATTATTTCCGGTGTCTGCAGCATCTCTTTTACAAGTGCATATTTGCTGTATTTTTCTTCTTTAAGGTTCATCTCTGATGATTTTAAAATTAAAGGTACGAATTTTCAGGATTCGAAATGAAGTGTTCCAAAGAATGAGGGCTGGTGAAAATCAGGCTTTAGAGTCCCGACAGGGCCCCAGGTGACATAATGAGGAACCCTGAGTTTGTCGCCGCACTTGTAAAAGTTGGCCCGGAAGGTCTTCCCCTGCAGGGAACTTATTTCATGATGAAAGAAAACATTGAAGGGGATCGCAATGGTGATTGTCCATGAAAAGAGCCCCTTCTTTTCGCTGACAGCCTTATTGCCTGCTGAGGAATGCCTTCTTATCGATCTGATGATTTCAGGATCTGCTCTTTTCCTGTCGCTCCTGCCAGTGCCCGATCCCATAAGACATGTGCCTATGCCATTTAATTCAATGTTGTAATAGATGTCGTCGCCGGGAGATACGAAGAATTCCACGCAGGAATCTTCGTATACTTCCTGGTTTGTTTCTGTCATTTCAGCCTTGAAATAATTCTCCGTCACATAAAATTTTAGCAGCAGCTCATGCCCGGTGTATCCGATCGCAAATGATACATCCGGCTTATATGGAAAACTTTTCCAGTTGATCTTGTCGATTCGGTACCTGGAGCTTAGTTTGTTGAACCTTTCCGAAACTTCCTCAAGATCAGGAACTAAAGTGCCAAATTGAAGCTTCTTGACAAGAATTGATTTCACTATTTTTTCAGATCGTTCCAGATCAGGGCTGCTGAACCCATCACTGCGCCCTTGCTCTCGGGAATTCCTGATGCAAGTATCTTAACCGTGTCTTTCATCAAAACATAATTGTTCTCCTTCAGATACTTCCTTGTTGGTGCAAACAGCATTTCTCCTGCATTTGCTAGTCCGCCGAAGAGTATTATTGCTTCGGGACTTGAGAAAACTATTGCATTGATAATCCCGAATCCGAGTATCTCGGCTGTTTTTTGCATCGCTTTAACTGCTATCGGATCTTTTTTGGCTGCTGCCTCTGCAATTTTCTTTGATGTAAGCTTTGAAACCGGAATATCCCTCAGCGTACTCTCGTCACGCATATCGCTCATGAGCTCAATGACGGTCTTAACAAGGCCGGTTGCTGATCCATAAGCCTCAAAACAGCCTCTGCGACCACATCCGCATTCCCTTCCGTTGGGAACAACTGTCATATGGCCGAGCTCACCTGCAAAACCGGTATGTCCGTAAACCATCTTGCCATCAATGACAATACCGCTACCAAGTCCGGTTCCCAGGGTAAGCACGATGAAATCCTTCATTTTCTTTGCGACACCAAAGATCATCTCTCCCATTGCGGCGGCATTGGCATCATTGGTCACAACAACCGGTACATTTATTTTCTTTTTTATAAGATCGGCCAGCGGTACAATGCCTTTCCATGCCAGGTTAGGAGCATGCTCAATCGTCCCCCGGTGATAGTTTGCATCGGGAGCTCCGATACCTATTCCCATCAGCTTGTATTCCTTTTTTGCCGAAACAAGTTTTTTGATCCCGGCAGTAAGAGCCGTGACAAAATCATTTATCTTCGGATAATCGGTAGTGCTGAAATTGTTTTCAGACAATACTTTTCCGCTTTCATCAACAAGGCCGAATCTGGTATTAGTTCCGCCGATATCAACACCTGCAACTACTTTTTTCATTTTTATAAAGATTTAATTATTAATGTATTATATCTACCTGCCCGGGTTCTGCCGGGGTATGTTCTTTAACTTTTTGACATTCTTCGCACTTATATCCCAGTCCTGATCCACCACCCAGTCTTCCTTTATTTCTATCTCCTGCGGATAAAATGAAACAGGCTCAGGCTGTATTCCGAAATTGAAGTTGCCGGGGCTCCATTTGCCGTCACTGTTGAAATCATATATCATCCTTATCCTGTATGTCCCCTTGTCAAGCAGGGGAAACTCTGCCTTTCCGTCCCTGTCCATTTTTGTCTCGCGCACCGGCTTTTCATTTTTATCGAGAATCTGGATTACCCTGCTGCCTTCATAGCCCTTGATATTCAATCCAAGCTTGCCGAAGGATTTTTCTTCCCTTACTGTGATCTTTATACCGGTCGAATCCGTGCTCTGTCCGTAAATATCCCCAAAAGCGGCAGAATCAGCAATATACTGATAAATTTTACCCTGGTCAAATTGTGCATTCAGGATCAGCCTGCATGAGTTTGAGCTGTCCTTTGCAAAGCTGTAAGGCACCTTGATCTTTTCGGGTCCCTTTATTTCATGTAACATGATTTTAGAGGTATCCGGTGATCTCAGCGGTGTCGCGGATTCAAAGATGATCTTTTGTCCCGGCCTCAGGCTGCCTCCGGAAATATTTGATTTCACCTGGTATCGCGGCGGTATTACTTTTGTCCTTGCCGACCTTGGCGAAATGAACCTCATGGGAATGGTATCCTCCCGGCTCAGGGTAACGCCGGTGGTATCCGTGTAAGGATAGGTGACAATCGTGTTGATCAATGGTGTTGAATAGAGTGCGGTATCTGTTATCCATACCGTCATTGTGTCGTTTCTTATGCTTCGCTCAGTGAAGAATGAGCCCTCACGGCTGCCCGGCACTGTAATATCGAATGGAAGATCGCCCGGGGGAAGTGCAAGCGTGTAGGTCATAAGGTACGACTGGTTCCTTGAGGAGGAGGTAAGGTAATTCATTGTTTTCTCATGCCGGAACATTATGAGCTTGTGTTCACCTCTCATTATTGCAGTATCTTGTGTTTTAGCAAGAGGTTTTGCTATTTTTACCGTATCCTTTTTTACAGGCAGATAATTCCTAAGCGGAGTCACCTCAACCGGCTCATTCAGAAAAGCAAATTCCTCATCGGCCAGGTTGAAGTTCCTGCTGTTGTCATTATCCCTGAGTGCATAGAGGCGGTATCTCCCCTCCCTTACATTATTGATCCGGAAATATCCGTTTTTATCGGTCCGCGATATGTAATCAGGAAGTGTATCTTTAACAGCTGACGCAGACAAATCCCTGTAAAGCAATACCAGGGCATTATCAGGGACATCAAGCACCAGCGCATTAAGCACATTCCCTGTTACTGAAAGTGAATCGACCACCGGTCCGGTTGAGAAAACGAACTGGAGATTCTCATAGATATTTCCTTCATTGATGTCTTTCACGGCATCGCTGAAATTAAAGGTATATGTGGTGCTGTCACGCAGTTCATCCTCATATTCCACCAAAACACCTTTCCCCTTAATTGAGACTTCCGGCTTTTTTTTCATGGGCGGGGAAACCATGAATTTCTCGTTTATCTTGTCAAGGACAACGTATTCATTGAATATGATCTCTATCTTTTCCCCGGTGTAGAATTTTGAACCGTTTGGCGGAGTAGACTTAACTACCACCGGCGGCGTTTTATCCCTCGGTCCGCCTGCGGGCGAGCTTACTTTTGCGCAACCTGCTGCCAGGGTATAGGCCGCAATGATAAATAGTATCTGCCTGAATATGCTCCGCCTCATCAATATACCCTGCTTTTGGTGAAATACAAACATAAATATTTTTTTACCTTTGGCAAACATAATAACGGGCGGACTATGCATTTACTTGTTGTTCCCTGGGATGTCAATCCCGAAATATTCAGGATCGGATCATTTGCCGTAAGATGGTACGGACTGCTGTTTGCTTCTTCTTTTCTTTTCGGATATATAATACTTGCCAGGATTTTCAGGAATGAAAATCTCAGCGATGCTCTTCTTGACAAGCTTACGGTGTATGTGGCAATTGGCACAATTGTCGGGGCGCGGCTCGGGCATTGTCTTTTCTATGAACCGGGTTATTACCTGTCGCACCCGGGTGAGATCCTGAAGATATGGCACGGCGGGCTCGCAAGTCACGGAGCTGGAATAGGTATTATTTTATCAATATGGCTTTTTGGAAGAAACGCCAAAAGAGATTTCACATGGACAATCGAGAGGGTTGCAATAGTTGTTGCTCTTTCAGGATTTTTCATCAGGATGGGAAACCTGATGAATTCCGAGATCTATGGCGTTGAAACGACTCTCCCCTGGGGGTTCGTGTTTCTGCGCAACGGCGAAACCGCTCCAAAGCATCCTACTCAGATCTATGAGGCTCTTACCTACCTGTTCATTTTCCTTCTTCTGCTCTGGATCTACTGGAGAAAGAAAGGTGCTTATATTCAGGGGACACTGATAAGCCTCACATGTATCCTCATATTTTCATCCCGCTTCTTAATAGAGTTCCTTAAGGAGGACCAGGTTGCATTCGAAGCAGGCATGAAACTGAATATGGGTCAGATTCTGAGCATCCCGTTTGTGATAATGGGATTTGTGTGGCTCTGGTACAGTATCAGGAAGAAAAAGATATCCTATGTGGCAAAGTGATCCTATTTCCTGAGGATCCCGTGGAAAAGAACATCCAGTATCGCGTTCATCCTGTCTTCAATATTGACATCCTTCTTCTGCCAGAACAGGGGCACTTCAAGCCCCTTCAGACTTGTCTGTATAGCTAAAGCAGTATACTCGCTGTTTGCTACATTGAACACTTTCTTTCTAACTCCATGATAAAGGATGAGCCGGACTATTGCCAGCTCTTCGCGGTCGTAGCGGGAACGTATCTTTTCAACAAATTCAAAGTGATCCAGGTTTTTATCAAAGATCGCATTGTAATAATTTGATAGTTTTTCGAACGTTTTCATCCTGACAAAAACATAATTTCTCATTTTATCAACAGGCGATTCAACCGATTTTATCGCTTTAGTGAGCTCATTTCTAAGTATATCAGCCTCATGAAGAACAACTGCTTCGAAAATCTCTTCCTTGCTCTCATAATAATAATAAATCGAACTTTTACCCATTTTCAACGCCCGGGCTATTTCGTCCATCGTTGTTTTCCTGAACCCGTAACGGCTGAATATCGTTCCTGCCGTAACGATAATCTTTCTCTTAAATTCCTCTTTATTAATCATATATTAATTTATTAAAGAAGATTCCGTATCCTGGTGCAAAATTAAAACATAATTATCTGACCTCAAAATTTTCGAATAATCCGGTCGAGAAGTCGAATTTCGTTTTATATCTTAATATTTAAGTAATTTTGATGATAGAAAGTTATTTAATGCTTGTAGGCAACAAACACTATAAAAGCATCTGGACTGATGAGTCTGATCCTGCTGTAATAAAAGCAATTGACCAGAAAAAACTTCCTTTCTTCTTTGAGATACTGGAGTTGCGGAGCGTTGATGATATATTCAATGCCATCAGGGAAATGTCAGTCCGCGGAGCTCCGGCCATCGGTGCCGCCGGAGCATTCGGCATTTACCTTGCAACACTGGAAATTACATCAGCCACTGATATCCGTCATCATCTTGAAAACGCCGCAAGATACCTTATATCCTGCCGCCCGACAGCTGTAAACCTGTCATGGGCTGTAAACCATGTTTTGAAGAAACTCGAAGTGATAAGCGATCCTCAGATATTGTCTGATGATGCACTCAAAGCTGCTATTGAAATTTGCGGGATGGAAGAGGAAAACTGCAGGCAAATGGGGATGCACGGACTGAAATTAATTGAGGATATAAGCATCCGGAAGGATAAAAAGCCGGTTAATATACTTACTCACTGCAATGCAGGATGGCTCGCATGCATTGACTACGGGACCGTCACTTCTCCTCTCTATCTTGCACACGAAAAAGGCATTCCGGTTCATGTATGGGTCGATGAGACGCGCCCGCTCAACCAGGGGGCACGGCTTACAGCATGGGAGCTTGGACAAGCCGGTGTTGCCCACACGCTGATACCCGATAATGCCGGCGGACACCTGATGCAGCACGGGATGGTCGACCTGGTTCTGGTGGGCAGCGACCGCACCACCCGCAGAGGTGATATTGCAAATAAAATAGGCACTTACCTTAAGGCTCTTGCTGCTCATGATAACAAAATACCATTTTACTCTGTTTTCCCGTCATCATCCCTGGATCCGGGAATTGATAACGCTCTTGCAGAGATTCCTGTTGAAGAAAGGGACCCCGAAGAGGTTACGACAGTTACCGGTATTTCTGCAGGAAAGATCGAAACCGTGCGTATATGTCCGGAAGATACGCCTGCGGCAAACTACGGATTTGATGTAACACCGGCGAAATACATCACGGGGTTTATCACTGAAAGGGGAATATGCAAAGCGTCAGAAAAGGATTTAAGAAAAATGTTTTCAGATAAATTCAGCTAATCATGGAAGGGGTAGTAAAATTCAATTGTCACTGGAACCAGTCGGGCCCGGTTGTCTCGGATGAACAGTATGAGATAATCAATTCGTGGCGGGAAATACTTTACAACATGGATCTCATCGGCGCCTATGAGAATGGAGTCGGTTTCGGGAACATAAGCATGAGAATAAAGGGAGGGAACCAGTTCGTGATAACCGGATCCGCAACGGGCGAGATCCCCGAGCTTGAGCCGGGGCATTACGTAAAGGTCAACTCTTTCAATATCGACGACAATGCGGTCCAGTGCATCGGCCCGCTTAAAGCCTCATCCGAGTCCCTTACCCATGCGGCCATTTATCTTGCCGATCCGGGAGCTAATGCCGTAGTCCATGTGCACAGTATAGACCTGTGGAATGAACTGATCTATCAGGTGCCTACGACAAATCCTTCAATGGAATACGGCACCACTGGTCTTGCAAAGGATATCTTCAGGCTCTTCAGCGAATCGGATGTGATAGAGAAAAGGATAATTGTCATGGCCGGCGACAGGGCAGGCATCATAACATTCGGGCACGACATGGATGAAGCTGCCAGCGTGCTGATGTCATACCTGAGAAAAGATAAATGA
>Ga0105099_10002241_pt1 | contig 11577 bp, 11 predicted proteins | sample PPLLak3cmMay2015_2_FD_79138 | JGI IMG/M metagenome (GOLD analysis project Ga0105099, IMG submission 79138) | Freshwater sediment microbial communities from Prairie Pothole Lake near Jamestown, North Dakota, USA - PPLs Lake P8 Core (1) Depth... | ecosystem: Environmental > Aquatic > Freshwater >...
GTTGAAGGGCGGATTGGCCAGGACAAAATCGGCTCTTAGGTCGGGGTGTTGATCGTTGTGGAAGGAATCTCCATGGGCGATATGGGCGTCGATGCCGCGAATAGCCAGATTCATCTTCGCCAACCGCCAGGTGGTGTAATTCGACTCCTGCCCGTAGATAGCGATGTCGCGGAGCTTGCCGGCGTGGGCTTCAATGAACTTTTCGCTCTGAACGAACATGCCCCCTGAACCGCAGCAGGGATCATAGACACGGCCTTTGTAGGGAGCGAGCATCTCAACCAACACGCGAACCACGTGAGCAGGAGTATAGAACTGACCTCCGCTCTTCCCTTCAGCGCTGGCGAAGCGGGCCAGGAAGTATTCATACACACGACCGAGAGTGTCTTTTGAGCGATCGGCAGGGCTCCCGAGCGCTACATCGCTCACCAGGTTGATGATCTGGCCGACGCGCTGCTTATCAAGGCCGGGGCGGCCATAGTCCTTAGGGAGAACGCCTTTCAGGGAAGGATTGTCGCGCTCGATTGCGGCCATCGCATCGTCGATGATGGTGCCGATCGTGGGCTGGGGGGCTTTGGCTTTCAAGTGCGACCAGCGCGCTTCTTTGGGGACCCAGAAAATCGTCGCGGCCCGGTACTCGTCGCGGTCTTCGGGATCAGCGCCTTGTGACTTTTGAGAAACAAGTTCGGCGTGCTTGGCCTCAAAGGCATCGGATATATATTTAAGGAAGATCAGGCCGAGAACGACATGCTTGTACTCGGCCGCGTCCATGTTATTGCGCATCGCATCCGCGGCCGCCCAGAGTTTAGCCTCAAAACCGAGGTTGGCAGACGTATCTTTATTCGCGGATTTTTCTCTTTTTGCCGTTCTTGCCATGAAATTCCCCATACGAACAGATTAAAAGCTCCCCTGCTAACATGACCGGAGTATATCGCCCGGCTTATATTATGTCAATAAAATCAAGAAGATAAGCGCTACGCGCAGATCTATCAATAATACTTCTCGATCCCACCAAAACCGAATTGCTTGTTCTTAGCCGTCATCTTGATGAAGTAATCCAACCGCTTCTTAAAAAAATCGGGGTGATTGCGAGAACGTTCGATAAAACCGATGCGGATGCGGATGTAGCCGGGAGAGAAGGTCTGGAAGTTCTTCCAGGCGGCCTTGTCGGTTTTTATCGCCTTAAGGATATCCGGAGGAACCTTGAATTTCTCCTCGGCCGGAACACCGTAGGTCTCCAAAACATCCTTGACGACCTTGCCCTTTGCGATCATCGCCAACAGCCGCTCCGTGTTGGCCTGGGAGTAAGAGCTTTTCGGATTTCGCCTCGAGAATCGCTGGGCGAAGCGCTCCTCGTCGATTTTCTTGATGGTGCTGTCGATCCAGCCGAAACAGATGGCTTCCTCGACCGCGTCGTTGTAAGGGATCCGCGGTTTTCCAGAATCCTTCTTGTAATAGATGAGCCAGACCGATTTTTCGACCCTGTAATTCTTCTTCAGCCAGGCCCGCCACTCCCGTCGGTTTGTGACATAAAGGATTTTATCGATTTCCATCGAGCGCGTTCAACCTTCCTCCTGCTGGACAAGCTGGATAAGATTCCCGCAGGTATCCTCGAACATCAGCGTGGTAACCGGGCCTAGAAACTGGATTTCGCCCCGGATGGCCACGCCTTTCGCCTTGAGCCGCTCGTAATCGCCCTTGATGTCCTTTGTGTCGAAGGAAGTGATCGGTATTCCCGCGTCAAAAAGCGCCTTCTGGTAGATTTTCGCGGGCGGGAAGCCCATCGGTTCCAGGACCAGCTCGACATCGTCCCCGCCTTCCGGGGAAACGACCGTCAGCCAACGGTACTCCTCCCCGACCGGGACATCGGCTTTTTTCACGAATCCCAGGACTTCCGTGTAGAAGGCCAAGGCTTTCGCCTGATCGTCGACCATCACGCTGCTCAGGTTGATGCGCATGGCCGGAGTTTATGCCAGGGATTTGAGAAATGTCAATTTGAGGTCACAAATTGTGACCTTAAACGACCCCCGTTAAGGAAGATGCTTCTTACTCCCCGTACATCTCAGTGATGAGGCGGCGCAGGGCGGCGGCTTCGTCGTCGGATAGCGCGCCGGCCTTGTCACCCAGGCGGGATTTACTGATCGTCCGAATCTGATCCACGGCGATTTCTGCGTCCCGGCCGGCCAGCTTCACGGCCAGGCGTGATCGCCAACCGGCATGCAGCCGGCTGGTCAACGGGCAAATCGTCACGGTTTGAAGGCAATCATTCAAAACATCAAGACTGACTATGACAACCGGGCGCGTCTTGGCCATTACCGCGCCATGGGCCGGGTCGAGGGAAGCCCACCGGATTTCGTAGCGCTTCATTTATGGCCGCCGCGCCGGGGACGGGAATTCGGCCTGGCCGCGTATTTCGATTTTTGCTCAGCGATCCGGTGGGTTGGCCGGGTCTCCCAGGGAATTTCGTTCAGCCCGTCGGAATCCGCCGCATCCCATTCGCTCCAGTCCTCGCGAGAAACGGCCATTTCCCGGGCGGTCTCCGCCCAGGAGAGCTTCTCGACGGGAGGACCGGTCGGGCGGAGCAGAATTCCCTCGGTAATTTCCTCCATGATAACGGAGTCCCCGATCCGGTACCGTCGAAGAGACTCGGCCGGAAGCCGGACGCCCCGGGAATTGCCGATTCGGGCGATCTTGATCTCCCTGGTTTTCATGTAATTACTGTAATTACATTTTTTAAAATGTCAAGTCTAAAAATCAGCCGGCGTCTTCCTCGGCAGGCGAAAGGCTCGTGGTTGCCGGCGGCTTCAGCGGGACCGCCCGCGGCCGCTCGCCGATCTGCTGGCGCCACATGGCGTAGTACAAACCTTTCATTTCCACCAGCTCTTGATGGGTTCCCGTTTCCACGATCCGGCCCTTTTCCAAGACATAGATCCGGTCGACGTGCATGATGGTGCTGAGCCGATGGGCGATGGAGATGATGATCTGATTCTGTTCGGAGGCGATTTTGGCGATTGTCTCGGTGATCTCCTCCTCGGCCAGGCTGTCCAGCGATGAAGTGGCCTCGTCGAAGATGAGAAGCCGGGGATTACGGATCAAGGCCCGGGCGATGGAGAGGCGTTGCTTTTCCCCGCCGGAGAGCTTCGTCCCTCCCTCCCCGAGGAGCGAGTCCAGACCTTTTTCCGCCCGGGCGAGGACGCCGCCGAAGGAGGCTTTGTTCAGGGCGATCCGCATCTCCTCTTCGGTCGCGTCCGGCTTGATAAACTGAAGGTTATCCTTGATGGTCCCGGCGAACAACTGCGTCTCCTGGGTGACGAAGCCGATCTGGCGGCGAATGCGGTTGTAGCGGATGTCCCGGCTCGAGATCCCGTCGAACAGGATATCGCCGGACCGGGGCCGGTACAACCCCACTAAAAGCTTCACCAAGGTCGATTTCCCCGAGCCGGAGGGGCCGACGAAGGCGATAGCGTCGCCGACCTCGACCGAAAAGGAGATTCCGTCAATGGCTCTTTCAGTTGCGGTTTTATGTTGGAAAACCACGTCCCGAAACTCCAGGCGGTCGATCTGCCCGATTTCGACCGGTTCCTCGGGGCGGAACTCGACGGGCTTTTTCATCAAGGCGTCGAAATTCCGAAGGGAGGCCTCGGCCTCGCGGTAGGCGAGGATGATCTGGCCCAGCTCCTGCAGCGGCCCGAAGATCGTGCTGGTGATGAACTGCATGGAGATCAGCTCTCCGGTGGACAGAATCTTTCGGAAAATGAGCCACAGCAAAATAAAAAGAATGGACTGTTTGAGGATGTTGATCGTCGTCCCCTGCAAGAACGACAGCGTCCGGACTTTTCGGACCTTGTCCATCTCCAGCTCGAAGATTTTCCGGGTCAATCCCCGAAAACGTCCCACCTCGCTTTTAACCAAGCCCAGGCTCTTAACCAGTTCGATATTTCGGAGCGATTCGGTAATGCTCCCGCCCATCTTCGCGTTCTCCCGGAAAATGGACCGCTGAACCGTTTTGATCTTCCGGCTGAGAAGGCCCGTCAGCCCGCCCAGGAGAAGGACGCCGACGGCAAACACCGGAACCAGGGCCCAGTGCTTCGTGACCGCGTACCAAATGAGGAATCCAAAGCCGACGATCGAGGCGAACAGGATGTTGATAAACGCGCTGATGAACATTTCGGTGTCCCGGCGCGTTCGCTGAAGGATGGAAACCGTCTCGCCGCTGCGCTGCTCCTCGAATTCCTCATAGCTCAGGCGGAGGGTTTGCTTCAGGCCGTCGTTGAAGACCTGCATCCCGAACTTCTGGACGACCAGGCGAAGAACGTAATCCTGAACGACCTTGGCCAACCGGGCCGCCATCGCCACGACGACCGCAATTGTCAGCCAGAACACCGCTCCGGCGACCAGCTCGCGTTCCGTCTTGTTCCCCGCATTCAGGGCGTATTCGTCGATGATCTTGCCGAAAATCACCGGATCGACCAGGGCCAGGAGCTGGGCCGCTCCGGCCAGGACCAGGGTCAAAAGGACAAGCCAGCGGAAAGGCTTGAGGTAGCTCCAAAGGATTTTCATCATGCGCCTAACGTGATAAGATGCTTGAACCCGGAGCGAATTCAAGAAGATGAAAATCAAACCTTTCAAGCTGGAGCGGTTCTTCGCCGAACACGAGTTCTCCGCGCCGATCAACATGTGCGCCTCGGATTGCGAGCCTCTGGCGATGAGCGAGCTCCTGGCCATGGCCGACGAGAAGGCCCGGACGCTTTGGGCGGATCTCGGATTGGGGTACACGGAATCCCAGGGGCATCGGCTTTTGCGCGAGGAGATCTCCCGGCTGTACAAAAACATCTCTCCGGACCAGGCCCTCGTCGTAGCCCCGGAAGAAGGGATCCTGGTCGCCATGACCACGATCCTGGAGCGAGGGGACCACGTCATCGTCACCTATCCCGGTTACCAATCCCTCTACGAGATCGCCGCCTTCCTCGGGCGGGAGGTCTCGGAGTGGCTGCCGCGGGAGCATCAGGGCTGGACCTTCGACATCAAGGACCTGGCGAGCCTGATCAACCCCCGGACGAAGCTGATCATCATCAATTTCCCCCACAATCCCACCGGAGCGACGATTTCCCGGACCGACCTGGCCAAGATCACGGAGGTCGCCGAGCGAAAAGACATCATCCTTTTCTCCGACGAGATGTACCGGTTCCTCGAGTACGACGAACGCGACCGGCTGCCGTCCGCCTGCGATATGTCCCGGAAGGCCGTCTCCCTCTCCGGCCTGTCCAAAAGCTTCGCCCTGGCCGGGCTGCGCATCGGTTGGCTGACGACGCAGAATGCCGACCTGTTCAAGGGATTCGCCGCCTACAAGGACTACACAACCATCTGCAGCAGCGCCCCGAGCGAAATTCTGGCCATCATGGCTCTCCGGGCCAAGGACCGGATCCTCAAACGAAACCTCGAGATGATCGGGGAGAATCTCAAGCGGCTCGATTCTTTCTTCGCCGATCACGCCGACCAGTTCGAATGGCAACGGCCCAAAGCCGGGACGGTCGGCTTTCCCCGGCTGAAAGGCGAAATCAAATCCGCCGTCTTCTGCGCCGACCTGCTCGATAAAAAAGGCGTGTTGTTGCTCCCGGCCGATCAGTATGGATACGAAGGAAACCAATTCCGGGTCGGATTCGGACGCCGGAACATGCCCGAAGCCCTGGATAAGATCCAGGCCTACGTCAACCGGTTTATGCGCTGAGCGCCTCGTCCTCGGCCCTGATCAACCGGGCGGCATCCGACAAGCGGGGATCCCCGCGCATCAGCATCAAGAGATTGGCCCTCACCACATGGAGGACGGCGTCCTCGCTCGTTTTCCGGATCTCGGCCAGCTTCCGGACGACATCCTTTATCAGGACCGGTGATCCGGGGCGCCCGAGAAATTCCTTCGGTCCGCCCGGATTATCCGTTTCGGTCAGGAGCCGGTCCGGAGGGATCGCTTTGACGATGTCCTGGATGTTCGCCGAGTAAAGAGCCTCGACGCCGACGGAAAAATAAGCACCCCGGGCCTCCAGCTCCCGCAGGATCTTCAAGGACCCCGAATACCAATGGACGATCACCCGCCGGACATGGTGCCGATTCAGAAGAGCCAGCGTTTCCCGCTCGGCTCCCTTGGTATGGAGGATGACGATTTTGTCCTGTTCGACGGCCGCCCGGAGAAAATATTCGAAGACTTTCTCCTGGGCTTCATAGGCGGCCCGGTCCTCGATGAAGTAATGGTCGAGCCCGATTTCCCCGATCATCGGGCTTTGGCCGACGGCCTCCCTCAGCTCGGAGAGGCGGCCGGCGTAGTCCGGGGCATACCAGGGATGGACGCCGAAAACGGGCAGGACCAGGCGGCACATGCCGGCGATTTCCAAGTTTCGCCGGTAGGACGGAAGGTCCATCGAGTTGGAGATCGTGAAAATATGATGGTATTCGATTTCGGCCAGGGCGGCTTCCAGCGCCCCCTGGTTCAGGAGGTCATACCCGTTCAGATGGGAATGCACGTCAATCAGCATGAGCGGGATGCCCTCCCTGTGACGATGCAGCCCGGACGACGGGCCGAATGCGTTTCTTGATCAAACGTTCGTAGAGGAATAGATACAGCATGCTTTGGGCCAGAACGACGAAGAGAAAAACAATCCCTCCCCCGATCTCGCCGACTCTGATGCCGAGCAGATACGCGGCGTCCCCGACGTAAGATGATTCCACCCAGACGAAGAGCGCTCCGAAGGGAACGTTAGCCGCGAGAAAAATCCATTTGAAAACCGGCCCGGCCGATCCCAAGGCGCCGAGAATCACGTCGGCCAGGAACAAAACGGCGAAAATCACAACAAAATCGGGAAGGTACCCTTTCGATTTCCTTTCGGGAAGCACGAGACGGAGAATCCGGTCGAAAAACGAATCCAGCATTTGATTCCCCCTTATTTCACGTACTGCAGCAGCTCGACCGGGGCGCCGTCGATGACGACGAACGCCACGACGACGCCAGGCGAGGGGCTGTTAGGCGCAATGATGACTTCTTGGCCTTGCAGGGCGTTTTCCAGGTTCTCGACTTCAAACCCGATATGCGGCACCGTTTTCACCAGCTCCGGCAGCGGGCATCGCGGGCCGTACCTCATCCACTGGATGCCGAAGGGATTGCGTTCGTGGTCGGTGAAGGAAATGTCGAGCCGCTCCAGGTAAGTCTCGCCTTCCTGCGGGACATTCGTGGGGATTCCCAAATGACTGTATTTCATGAAAACATTCCTCAAGCTGTGAGTCCAGAATACGCGCGAACGGCAAACAAAGTCAACGACAGGGACTTTTACGGGCGGCCGTTGACGGGTCGGAAAGACTGGCATACGATAACCCCTCGTGCCGGCGAGCAACCGGCGGAGAAAGACCGATAAGGCAGACTCCATGCGATTGAAAAACGCTTCCCCGTTCCGCGTCCTTGTTTCGCTGGTCCTTTTCGCTGCGGCGTCCTTCACCGCGGCTTCGGCCCAAATCACCCCTCCGCCGGACAAGCCCAAGCCGCCCCAGCAGAAGCCGGTCCGTCCGGCGCCGGACCCCAAGGCCGAAGCCCTTCGCGGCGCCTACGGCCCGTTCCGGGCCAACAACGACCTCCTTTCCTACGACCTCGACGTCCGGGTCGATCCCGAGGCCAAGGCCTGGAGGGGGAAAAACACGATCCGCTTCAAAATGCTGAAAGACGATTCGCGCATCCAGCTCGACTTGATCGCCGCCTTGAAGATCGAGAAAATCGCCTTCGAAGGCGTCGACCTCGCCTACACCCGCGAATACGACGCGGTGTTCATCGATTTCCCCAAGCCCCTCAAGAAAGACGCGGTCGTGGCGATCGACTTCGATTTTTCCGGCCAAGCGACCGAAGACCGGCGCCGGGGCGGGATTACGTTTGGAACCGATCCCGCCGGGCGGCCGTGGATCACGACGTCCTGCCAGGGGTCGGGGGCCATGACCTGGTGGCCGAACAAGGAGCAACAGACCGACGAAGTCGAGAACATGCATTTACGGGTTTCCGTCCCCAACGGAATGACCGACGTCTCCAACGGCCGTTTCGCCGGCAAAACCGACCTCGGCGACGGCTATACCCGCTGGGATTGGACAATCCACTATCCCATCAATAATTACTCCGTCTCCCTCAACATCGGAACTTATGTTCATTTCGAGGACCGGCTGAATGACCTGACGATGGATTTCTACTGTCTGCCCGAGGACCTGGATCGAGCCCGGAGCCAGTTCGCCCAAGCCAAGCCGATGATCGAATGCTTCCAGAAGTACTTCGGCCCGTATCCCTTCCCCAAGGACGGCTACAAGCTGATCCAGGTCCCCTATGCGGGGATGGAGCACCAGTCGGCCGTGACCTACGGCAACAAGTTCGCCAACGGCTACCTCGAGCGGGACTGGACCGGGGTCGGAGTCAGCCTGAAGTTCGATTTCATCATCATCCACGAAAGCGCCCACGAATGGTTTGGGAACTCGGTCACAGCGGCCGACATCTGCGACATGTGGATCCACGAGGGTTGGGGAACGTACATGGAGGCCGTCTACGTCGAACACATGTTCGGCTATGACGACGCTCTCCTGTATATCAACGCCTACAAGTCGAAGGTCCGCAACCGCCAGCCGATCGTCGGACCGCCCGACATCAATTATTATCCCCCCCAGGACATGTACTTCAAGGGTGCGCTGTTCATTCACACTCTCCGGAGCGTCGTCGACAACGACGCCAAATGGTGGGCCCTGGTGCGTGAATTCTATAACCGCTTCACTTATCGCAACATCGCCACCGAGGACGTCATCCTGTTCTTCAACTCCGGGACGGGGATGGACCTCCGCCCGGTTTTCGACCAGTACCTGCGGCACCTGGCGATTCCCGTCCTGGAGCTCAAATTCGACGAAGCGGCGGGGACCGTATCCTATCGATGGAAAACCGATGTCGCGGCTTTCGCCATGCCGGTCAAGGCCGGGCGAAAAGGCGCATGGGAGCTTCTCCGGCCGACGACCGAGTGGCAGACTTTGAAAACCAGCCTGAAAAAGGACGAGTTCGAAGTCGACGTCGATCATTATTTTATCGATGTCGTTATTGGGGTCGGACCTCAGCAAGTATCTTGGAATCAATGACTTCAGGAGGGATCATATGAATCGCATCCGTCTTTTCGCCTCATTCGGAATCGCCGCCGTCGCCATCGCGGCCCTCTTTGCGGCCTGCGCCGCGCCCAAATACCCCGAGGGCCTTTACGCCGAGGTCACGACCGCCGGCAAAGGGCTGTTCGTCTTCCGGATCGATTACGAACATACGCCGATGACCGCGGCCAATTTCGTCGGCCTGGCCGAGGGGACGATCCAAAACGGCGCCGTTTCGGCCGGTACGCCGTACTACGACGGGTCGAAGTGGCACCGGGTCGTCCCCGGCCACGTCATCCAGTGCGGGATCCCGAAAAACGGCAGCGAAGAAGGCCTCGGATACTCGATTCCCAATGAGATTTATGCCGGCATCACCCAAGGCAAAGCCGGGGCCGTCGGCATGGCCAACGGCGGCCCGCACACCAACGGCAGCCAGTGGTATGTCACCCTCGGCGACCGGACCTACCTCGACGGCATCTATACCGCCTGGGGAGAAGTCGTCCAAGGTCTCGATGTCGTGATGTCGATCGTCCAGGGAGATGAAATCCAAACGGTCAAGATCGTCCGGGTCGGAAAGGCGGCCAAGGCCTTCCGTCCGACCACCGAATCCTTCAAGACGATGACCGACGAGGCCTGGGCCCGGGTCAAGAAAGAAGACGCAGACCGCAAGTCGGCCGAGGACGCGGCCGTGACCGCCGGCTGGCCGCAAGCGATCGAGGCCGAAAACGGCGTGAAATATCTCGTCACCGCCGAGGGCAAGGGGAAACCTTTCGCCGCGGGCGACAAAGTCCAGGTCGCCTATTCGGGGAAATGCCTGCTGAGCGGGATGACTTTCGTCAGCACGGCCGAAAACGGAACCCCCTATCCGGGCGAGGCGCCGGCCGCTTTTGAATACGAAATCGGGAAAACCAGGATCAATCCGGGCTTCGACGCCCAAGTCGCGGCGATGAAGAAAGGCGAGAAGCGAACGGTGATCGTCCCGGCCGACCAGGCCTATAAGAACAACGGCTTCTTCGCCAAACAGCGGGAAGGGGAAAAGCGGTTCGTCATCCCTCCGGCTACGATGCTGATCTACCAAATCGAAATTGTCAAATAATTTGCAAGAGCCGGACGGTAGCCGAGCGAATCCCCCAAAATAAACGGGTGGGGACGGGTCGAAGCCCCGTCCCCTAAGCCCCTCTTTCTTTTTTCCCCGTAGGCTCTCTTCTTTGTAAAAAGCGAGACTTATGCACGGATCTTCGCTTCTTTTTGTCTTCCCGGCGGGCGAACAACCCGCCGCTAGTCCTTGTCTACGACCGCCAACCCGCCCGTCGCCGTTTCCTTATAACGGGCGGAAAGATCTTTCCCCGTTTGGCGCATGGCCTCCAAGACTTCGTCAAAGCTGATCCGGTGGCGGCCGTCCGAAAGCAGGGAGTACGCGGCGTGGCTGATCGACCTCGAGGCGGCAAAGACGTTACGCTCGATGCAGGGGATCTGGACAAGGCCGAGAACGGGGTCGCAGGTCAGGCCGAGGTGGTGCTCGATTCCCATCTCGGCGGCATTCTCGACTTGGGCGACTGTCCCGCCCAAAAGCTGCGCCGCCGCCCCCGAGGCCATGGCGCAGGCGACGCCGATTTCGCCCTGACAACCGACTTCGGCGCCCGAAATCGAGGCGTTCGTCTTGGCCAGATCACCGATCAATCCGGCCGTCGCCAGGCCCTTCAGGATGTCCCGGTCGGAAAATTTATGTTCTTTCTGTAAATGGTAGAGGACCGCCGGGACGACGCCGGCCGAGCCGCAGGTCGGGGCCGTAACGATGAGCCCCCCGCCCGCGTTTTCCTCCGCGACCGCCAGGGCATAAGCGAAAAGAAAGGCCATCCGTTTAGACGTCCGGCTGAACATCCCCGCCTTGATATGATACGAACGGGCCTTGCGGGCGAGGTTCAATCCGCCGGGCAACTGCCCTTCCGCTTTCAGTCCGCGGCGGACGGACGCGGACATGGTCTTCCAGACCTCGGCCAGGAAATCCCAAATGTCCGCCCCTTCGACCTCTTCGACAATTTCCCAGAGCGTCCGCCCGTTTTCCTGACAGGACCTGACGATCTCCTCCATCGTCCGGAAGGGATAGATAAAAACGGGCGCCGTGGCCGGCGTGCCGTCAACGATCTTGCCTCCTCCGACGCTGTAGGCGGTCCAGGACGCGGTCATCCGGCCTGCCCCATCTAAGGCCTCGAACCGAAGGGCGTTGGGGTGAAACGGGAGAAATTCATCCGGCTTCCAGACAATCTCCAGGCGGCGGTCTCCGAAGCCTTCCTTCACCGTCCGGTCCGTTAGATGCCCTTTCCCCGTTGCGGCCAGGCTGCCGAACAGCGTCACCCGGTATGCGGACGATTGCGGGACACGGGCGAGAAACATTTCCACCGCGGCCCGCGGCCCCATCGTATGGCTGCTCGAGGGGCCGTA
>Ga0105099_10002243_pt1 | contig 11576 bp, 11 predicted proteins | sample PPLLak3cmMay2015_2_FD_79138 | JGI IMG/M metagenome (GOLD analysis project Ga0105099, IMG submission 79138) | Freshwater sediment microbial communities from Prairie Pothole Lake near Jamestown, North Dakota, USA - PPLs Lake P8 Core (1) Depth... | ecosystem: Environmental > Aquatic > Freshwater >...
GTGCTGCACTTTAAAATTTTTAGCTTCAATAAATGAATACAGAAGGTCGGCGCCTTCTGCCCTTGAAATAACCAATCCGGATTCTTCCACAAATCTTCTTAGCCTTTTTGACCTGTACCAATACTGAAAAAACGCCGGATTAATAACTTTCCTGCCTATCATCTTTTTTATGATATTCTTAATGTTTCTTTTAAGATGATCCCTGTAAAAAATGTACCATGAAACTGATGGTGTAGTAATAATAGCTATTCCTCCGGGTCTTAATACTCTAAAAGCTTCTTTTAAAGGCACATGAGGACCCTCAATAAAATGTTCAACCACACCAAGTGAAATATAGCCACTTAATGTCTCTGTTTCGTAAGGAAGTCTTGTAACATCGCCATTAATAAACAAAACCTGTTCAAAATCATTCTGCTTCTTCCATGCATTCAACCTGTCGATTGTGCTTTGTTCAAAATCCAGTCCCTCAATAGTGATCCCAAGTTTGTCCAGGTAGAAAACATTTCGGCCCATACCACACCCTGCTTCACAAACTTTCCCAAACCGAGGGGTGTATTTTAGTATCCAGTTGCGCAGACCGAAAAAATCCCACATCTTTATTTCAGACAACGGGGAAGATCCTTTCCAGAAACCTGCCCACTCTTCTGCTCTTTGCCCTTTATTTTCTATCATGGGTTTGCAGTTTTTTGATCAATTTAGCAGGGACACCTCCAACTAGAGTATATGGTTCAACATTTTTTGTAACAGCGCTGTTAGGGGCGATGATTGAATGGTGTCCAATGGTAATACCAGGATAAATTGTACTTTGAACACCGACATAAACATTATCTTCAATTACTATAGGGGCGGTTGGTCTATATTTTTTATCTTTACTGCTTAGTGGAATACTATTAAAGCACATCAATGCACTTGAATGAGTCCAGAATTCACTGTAGCCTATGTGTACATAATTTCCTATTGTAATGTTATCACTGAAGTCAAGTACAGTGTTATGACCAATAAATGATTCATATCCAACCTTAATTATGCCATCACCGTGACCTGTTAAAATTACTCGGCCCTCGATTGCACTATTATTTCCTACTTCAATTCTCTCTAAACGGGTATTGTTCCCGATACTCACATTGTCACCGATTCTAACTTTCCATCCAAGAATTACGTTATCACCAACCTTACAGCCCTTCCCAATAATTGAATCCTTTGAGAATACGATTCTTTTACCGAGTTTGTTATGAAACCCAAATTTGGCTCTCAAATAAAACGTCCAAAACAGAGACTTAATGAAGGGAGGTACGAATTTTTTAAGTAATGAATACATTCTGAAGTTTATTTATTACTCTGAAAAAAAAGCTCTTTTTAATTATACAATAAAAAGGAATGATCTCTTTCGAAAAACTCAATTTTATCCGGGCTAATTGGGGCAATTTGAATTCATCTAATCCGCAAAGATCAAAATTTTTGCTCCCAAAATTCTTTGCCCAAACAATTGATTCCCAAATGAGAAGTTCATTTTGATATAGATTGTTAGGTACTTCGGCCTTTCTTCCTGCCACCCAAGCAATGGTGTAATTTTTATTAGCAACAAGAATCATACTGGAAATATATTGGTCATTATTTCTTGCTGCAAGGCATACAACTCTTTTTTCTTCAGTGTAGGCTTCCATAACTTTTCTGTAAAATTCTGGTAATCCCACACGCATCCCTGACTTTTCTTTTAATTCATTTGAAAGGTTAATAAATAAATCGATGTTTTTATGACTAATTTCTTCAACTGTAATGCCTAATTTCTGCGCCCGCCTTATTTTATTTCTTTGCTTTTGTTTAAAAGTAATATTAAAAATATGATCGATTGAATTTGTCAGGGGGAATATTACAGTATTAAATCTTAAGGATTTGTTAGCTCCAGGTATTTCATAGCCATCCCTATTTGTCTGTATTGTTGACCAATAAGTCAAACTTTCATTAAAATACAATTTTGTGCGTTGAAGTAATTCTTTTATTGAGGTAGAATCTCTATTGTAAATCCATCCTCCATAAGGTATTTCATTTGATGATAGGCTGGATAATAATAATTTAAGGACCCCCTTCTTATAAATGTGTACAGGGCATATTCCAACCATAACATTTTGAATATACGCAATGAAGTAAAAGCAACTGGTTTTAAATGCTTTCGAGGCTATTACATTGAATTTTGTTTCATGAAATACTAGTCCGTCATTCAATTCAATAAAACCATCAATCTGATTTTTTTCTGATTCATCAATTTCATTTATCGATTTGCGGATTACTTTCATATGCTGCTAAAATTATTTAACTCACTTATTACGTATTTAATCTCATCCTCTGTTAAATCAGCATGTGAAGGGAGTGTAACAAATGTCTCCCATATTTTGTTGGCAACCGGACAATTTTTTGCATACGGTTTAAATAAGGGCTGAAGCGTAAGGGGATAAAAATGCACTCCGGTTGCAATACCTTTGTTTTTAAGATGAATAATTAATTCATCCCTTCTGTCGCTCCGAATTCCAAAATACCAATATGCTCCATTCCCGGGATCATAGGGGAAAACTGGTTTGATAGTTTTAAAATATTTTATTCCTTCAAGATATTTTTCTATTATTGCAGCTCTCCTTGTATTCATCGCATCAAGTTTCTTCAACTGTGCCAACCCTATTGCGGCTGCAAAATCATTCATATTATATTTATAACCAAGAACTGATATCTCATAATGCCAGTGCATTGCTTCATTTTCAGAAATACCTTTGGCATTTTCAGCCCTCCGCCATGTGTCTTTATCAATCCCTACCCACCTGTAAGCCCTGAGAGGTTCAATTAAATCCAAATCATCCGAACATATCATCCCCCCGTCTCCCGTTGTCATGCATTTTTTCTCTTCAAAGCTGAAACAACCTATATGACCCCAGGTTCCAAGTTTTTTACCTTTATATTCGCCGCCGGCGCAATGGGCACAATCTTCTATCACTTTCAAGTTTAGCATTTCGGCTATTTCCATGAGTCTGTCCATCGGAACAGGATAACCTCCGTTATGAACCGGGATGACAGCCACACAGTCTTTATCATATTTCCGTTGCAGATCATTAAGATCTATTGAAACGGTTTCAGGATCAACATCAACAAATACTGGAATAAGCCGGTTATAAAGCACTGCAGTTGCAGTAGACACAAATGTTATTGCCGGAATCAGAACTTTTTTGCCTTCCGGAAAATGGAAGGCGGTGAGGGCTAAATGCAGCGCGGCTGTTGCAGAATTAACACCAACAGAGGTCTTACATCCAATATATTTACTCCAGGCTTCTTCAAACTTTACTACCATCGGTCCATTTCCTAACCATGCTCTGTCAAAAACTTCTTTTATATTTTCGAGCTCTTCCTGGCCTACACTTGGTTTAAATAACCTAATATTCATTGCAAAGATGATATTGATTTCTAGTGAAATTAACCACAATAGGCACAATAGAACACAGTAGGTTACACATCAGTAACCTTTGGGCAATGATCCATAAAGCTCAGTTACCAGCGTTTTCTGGCCTTCCTTGAAAATATTAGTACAATTAAAATTAATCAGAATGCCCTTGGGCTTTTCGAGCAGTTTCAAATAAGTTAATAATTGTGCTTCATGGATTGGCAATAATCCATCGACAGATTTCACTTCCACAATTATTAAGTCTTCAACCATAAGATCAAAACGAAGATCACAATCAAGATAAAGACCTCTGAATATCAAGGGAACTTTTTGCTGGACTGCAACCTTTAATCCCTTCTCTTTCAATAAATGAATAAGACATTTTTCATAGATGCTTTCCAGCAAACCAGGTCCCACTTCTTTATGAACTTCAATGGCAGCGCCGATAATCGTATGCGTCAGGTCATTCAGATATTTCTGTGTAAGCATTATCTTAAACTATTGTGGTCTTTTGTGACCATGTGGCTAATTTCAACACATAACTAATGTGTCCTAATGTGCCTATTGTGGTGAAAAAAAAGAATATTAATTTATTCCCATTTATCAAATAAGATCCGTTCTGATGAAATACCAGCATTCATCAGCCCCTTTTCAAACGCTTTTATCATTCCTTCCGGCCCTGAAAGGTAATATGTTGAACCAGGCATGGCTGATGCCTTCTGAACTATTTCCTCTACTGGCAGGATTCCCGGATGTATTTTAAAATTTCCTTCTTTTATATCATGCTCACAATGGATGCTATAATTGAAATTTGGGATCCTTTGCCTGCACCTCTCAATTGTATTATCAAAGATTATGAGATCACAGTTTCTGACTCCGTAATACAATTTAATACTGCGATATGTAATTTCTCGCTCAAGCAAATATTCAAGGAAAGAAATAAACGGTGTGATACCGGTTCCACCGGCAATCAGAATAACATGCTCATCGGCTGAAGAATTTAAATTGAAAGAACCATAAGGAAGTTTAAGCCATATTTTTGAACCAGTTTTTAATTCATTAATCATTCTTTGAGTAAACTTTCCTTTTGGAGAAACTAATATATCAATATAATCTTTCTCTGGAGAATTGGCAATTGAAAACACCCTTGATTCGGGCCAATTATAGCTGGGATCATAGTTGTCGAGTGCAAGATGCAGAAATTGTCCGGGTTTAAATTTAACCTGAAACTCCGGCTTAAATCTGTACATGGTGACATTATCTCTGTATTTCTTCAGATCGCTAACAACAACTTTGACTTTTCTCGGAGATGACATTTAATGAACTTGAAAGAATTCATGGAACTTATCTGCAACATAATCAATCTCCGCCTTACCAAGAACAGGATATACCCCGATGAAAAAAGTATTTTTCATTATGAAATCCGTATTTTTCAGAACGCCAACTACTCTTCTTTCAATATTCTTAAAAGCTGGCTGTCTTAACAGATTCCCCGCAAACAGGTTTCGTGTATGGATTTTGTTATTGTTAAGGAACTGAACCAGCTCTGTTCGTGTAAAATTCTGGTTTTCTTTAACAGTTATCAGGAATCCAAACCAGGAGGGATCGCTTCTCTCTGTTGCACATGGAAGTATGATCCTGTCACTGAGTTTTTCAAGCCCGGAATATAATAGCTTGAAATTTTCTTTCCTTTTTGTCACAAAATCAGGCAATTTCCTAAGCTGCTCCCTTCCAATCGCAGCCTGCATATCAGTAACTTTAAGGTTATACCCGATATGTGAATAGACATATTTATGGTCATATCCTGCCGGCAGATCGCCAAACTGTTGAGAAAATCTTAATCCGCATGTATTATCCTCACCTGAAGCACAATAACAATCACGTCCCCAGTCACGGAATGATCGTGAAATCCTTGCCAGATCTTCGTTATTTGTAACAACACATCCCCCTTCTCCCATTGTAATATGGTGAGCTGGATAAAAAGACATTGTGGAAAGATCGCCGAAAGTACCTGTAAGCTTCTCTTCGTATCTGCTTCCCAGCGCGTCACAATTATCTTCAACAAGCCAAAGTTTGTGCTTTTTTGCAATTTCAGTTATTTCATGCAGATTAAAGGGATTTCCAAGGGTATGTGCCAGAAATATTGCTTTTGTTTTTGGAGAAACAGCTTCTTCAACCATCTCAGGAATAGCGTTGTAGGAACCGAGTGAAACATCCACGAAAACCGGAAGAAGCTTGTTTTGAACAATAGGTGCAAGGGTTGTTGGAAAACCAGAAGCTACAGTAATCACCTCATCTCCCGGCTTAAGCTGCCTGTCGAGTAATCTGGACGAAGTAAGCGCTGATATAGCAACCAGGTTAGCTGAAGATCCTGAATTTACAAGTATTGCATCTTCAGTTCCCATAAATTCAACCATTTCATTTTCAAAAGCTTCAGCATGAGGACCTGCCGTCAGCCAGAAATCAAGAGATGAATCAACAAGACTGACAAGTTCATTTTCATCAAAGGTCCTTCCTGCATACCTGACAATTGATTCACCCGGTATAAATGGTTTCTCAAAAAATTTTACCTGATAATATTCCTTAACCATATCGAGGATCCTGGATCTTATTTCTTCATGGTTCATTTATAAACCTCCGACATTTTGTAAAAAATCATTAAAACTCATTAGCTTGCTGTCTTTCTCTGAAATAATTGGATTCTTCACAGGCCATTCGATATTCAGTTTAGCATCATTCCATAAAAGACCGCTGTCAGATTCTTTATGATAATAGGTATCATGTTTATACAGAAGTTCACAATTATCTTCAAGCGTGCAAAAACCATGGGCAAATCCTCTGGGCAGGAATATCCACTTGTAATCATTTTCTCTAAGCTCAACAGACTCCCATTTCCCAAATGCGGTTGAGTCTGTTCTTAAATCAACAAATACATCAAAGACTTTCCCCCTGATACACCGGATAAGCTTGCTTTCAGTATTTGGCCGCAAACAGAAATGCAGTCCCCTTATAATATCTTTTTTCAGACTTCCTGAATGATTTTCCTGCACCCACTTTGATGTAATCCCGAATTGAGAAAATATTTTTTCATCAAACATCCGCACGAAAAAACCTCTTTCATCAAAATGAGGTGTTAATGTTATTTCAAAGACTCCTTTTAAGCTTAATTCTTTGAATTCCATATATCCGAATATTTATTTATCTGCGAAATGCATAGCTGATATACATCATAACTTGAGTATTTCTTATACCAGTCAACTGTCATTTCAACAGCTTTCCCGGTATTTAATATCGGCTTCCAACACAATAAGTTTTTTGATTTATTGATATCAAGTCTTAAAATACCTGCCTCATGCGGCTTATAAATGTCCGGATTTCCTTCCCAGCTTCCTTTACCCCAAAACTTTAATATTTCCTCCACAAGTACTTTTACCTTAACTGTATCTGTCTCATCAGGACCAAAATTCCATGATCCTGAATATTTCTCAGAATCCCCAGCCATTTTCATAGCAAGAAGCAAATAACCCGACAAAGGTTCCAGAACATGCTGCCATGGTCTTATTGCTTCAGGATTACGGAGAATAATAGTTTCGTTCTTTTCAAGGGATCTGATACAGTCAGGTACTATCCTGTTAATTGACCAGTCGCCGCCTCCGATAACATTGCCGGCACGGGCTGTGGCAACTGATTGAATGAATGAATAATTGTATGATTGGGTTACGATTTCGACAGCTGCTTTGCTTGCGCTGTAGGGATCATGTCCTCCCAGATTATCTGATTCTTTATATCCTGTCAGTTGTTCTTTGTTCTCATAAACTTTATCAGTAGTAACGATTACAACCTGCTGTACTGATTGGGTATGCCGGCAGACTTCAAGGATGTTGACAGTCCCCAAAATGTTGGTCTCAAATGTGGCAACCGGATTTTCATAACCTGTAAGAACAAGAGCTTGTGCGGCCAGGTGAAATACAATTTCAGGTTTTTCTTTCTGAAAAATGTCCTGAACTCTTTCAAGATTTCGGATATCCTGTCTGTAATCTGTAATCTTCTCAGATAATTGAGCCATAAGAAATAAGTCTCTGTCAGTCTTTGGATCCAGCGCGACACCGGTAACTTCAGCTCCCAGTTGTTTTAGCCAGATCGTGAGCCAGGAACCTTTAAAGCCGGTATGGCCGGTGATCAGAACCTTTTTACCCTTGTAAAAATCCTGAAGCAGATTCATGAATTCTTCTGTAATAGTATTGTCGCGATTTCCGGAATAATTACCATATCTTCCATGCAGGATTTTTAGTCCACATGGAATTTAATTGCTGATAATCGCGGTAAGTATCCATACAGTGCCAGAAATCCGTGTGTTGATAAACTGAAAGCTGATTCATCTGAACAAGTTTCTCCATTGGTTCTTTCTCGAGATCAGATCCGGAATCATCAGGCAAGTAGTCCAGCACTTCTCTTTTAAACACAAAGAACCCGCCATTAATAGGAGATTCTGTTAGAGTATCTTTTTGCTTTTCTTTAAATCGGATTACATGGTTTCCATGAATACTTAAGTCCCCAAATCTGCTTGGAGGAAAGACTCCGGTGACTGTTCCAATAGTATCCATCTGTTTATGAAATCGTAATAACTTTTCAATGTTAACGTTACTAACTGCATCTCCATATGTTAACATAAACCGATCCTCTGTAATATATTTCCCGGCAAGCCTGGTTCTGTAACCCGTCATGCTTTCGTCTCCGGTTTCAACCAAAGTAACCTTCCAGTCTTCTTTGATACAGTCATTATGGATTTTAATGTTGCCATTGTTAGCCAAATCGACCGTAAAATCGCTGTTGTATTTATAAAAGTTCAGGAAATAGTTTCGAATGACATCACCCTTATAACCAAGTGCAAGGACAAACTCTTTATACCCGTAATGGTCATAGTGCTTCATAATATGCCACAGTATTGGTTTCCCGCCAATTTCTACCATGGGCTTGGGCTTATATTCGGTTTCTTCGCGCAGGCGGGTTCCCAGGCCGCCGCAGAGGATTATTACCGGGATTGAAGTGTTTAACATACTAAGATTACTTGTATTGTGATAAAAAAATAAGTCTTAAGCGTAGAGCGTAGAGCGTTAAGCGTAGAGTGTAAGACGATGAGCTATAAGGATAACCTACTTGCACCATTTATCAGCATTGTTAATCATGGATATCAACATTTTACGAACCTCCATGTACTCACTCAAGAGCCTAGCGTGTATATCTTTATCAATATATTTACAATCATAGGAATAATCAAGCCATACTTCGGTCTCAAACTCCTCACCCAGAGAATCTGTCAGTTTGTTTAAAAATGCCTTTTCGTATCTCCTTTTTGCCCAGGATTCAGCTAAATTTGATGTAACTGATCGTGATGAACGACGTATCTGGTCTGTCAAAGAATATTTTTCCTCCTTTGGAAAAGTTTTTGAGATTTCAAAAATCTCCATAGCTAGCTTATACGCTTTCTGATAGACAATTAGATCTTTAAAACTCTCTATTTTACTCATATCAGATTACTTCATAAACAATCTCTGTTTTAATTACTCCCTTCTCTACGCTTTATGCTCTACGCTTTATGCTCTACGCTTTACGCTCTACCTACCATCCAGTCTCTATTCTTCAGTATAATAACCTTTTCCCTTATCCGAATACCCATATCTTCCATAGTAGTTACTGCCATAATAGTTATAACCATAAGAATATCCGTATCCCATTGAATACCCATATCGCAATCCGTAACCGTAGTAGCCGGTGAGGCTGACATCGTTTATAAGGATACCAAGGGCTTTTATATTTTCATTCCTGTGCAGTTCATCAATCATCCCGAGTGTGTCTTTTGAACTATATCTTTGCCGCACAACAAAGATGTAGAAATCAGTAAGCGGCGAGACCAGAAGAGCGTCCGTTACAATTGCAACAGGAGGTGTATCTATTAAGATATAGTCAAATTCCTTTTTTGCTAGATCAATAAATTCCTTCATGGCAGGCGATTCAATTAGTTCTGCCGGATTAGGCGGCACGGGACCCGATGGCGCATACCAGAGATTCTCAACTCCTGTTTTGATTATTATGTTCTCATATTTTTCTTCTCCAATCAGAAAATTACTTATACCTGTATTGTTGTCAACCCCAAAGATTTTATGTGTACGGGGCTTCCGGAGATCAAGCCCGACCAGGAGTACCTTTTTCCCAAGAGAAGCAATGATCGCTGCAAGGTTTGCAGATATGAAAGTTTTCCCTTCTGCAGTGATTGTGGAGCTTATTGAAATTACAGGACTTTGGGTATCTTTTAAAAAATACTTAAGACTGGTCCTCACCGATCTGAATGATTCTGCAAGAGTTGAACCGGATTTCTCTGCCACAGGGATCTCTGTTTTCAGGTTGTTATGACTGATAAAACCTATTAAGGGAGCGCTTGTCCCTTTCTCAACATCTTTCTTATCTATTATCTTATTATTCAGATAATCAATAAGTAAAATCAGAATTGCCGGTATCAATAAACCTAACACAAGCGCCATAATATAGTTTTGTCTCGATTTGGGACTTATCTGTGCTGAATTAAAAGACTCGGCATGATCAATGATCCTGTTATCCGAAACGGTAGAAGCTTTCGCTATCCCTGCTTCTGCTTTCTTTTCCAGGAGGTAGTTGTACACTGTATTGTTAAGATCAAAATTTCGCTGTATATTTATGAGCCTTCGCTCGGTACCCGGTAGTTTGTTTAGTTCAGCTTCAACCAATGAAATCCTGTGATCAGAATCCTTTATTGCATTATCAAGGCTGTTCATGCTGCTGTTGATGTTTTCAGCAATAAGGGCCTTAACATCCTTAATACTTTTGTCAATAACTGTAACTGCAGGAAGATCTTCAGAGATGTTGACTTTCATCATGCTCTTCTGCTGCTGAAGAGTTGCAAGCTCTGCCACCAGTCGTTCGAGCGATCCGTTTGTAACCCCCATTGCCCCGGGTGATACTATATCTCCTGTTTCATTTCTTGAGCCGACATATTCCTGCAGATATACGTAATATTGTTTTTGAAGTATAAGAGCGCTGCGTTCATTCCCATAACTTTCCAGACGGTTCTGAATAAAATTTCCCTCACGGCTAACGTCAACCAGTCTGTTTGAAAGCCGGAAATTCTCAAGAGTGTTTTCAACCTTACTTAATGAATCGGAAATAGAACCGATCTGCCCGGTAATAAACTCAATGGTTTTTTCAGCTGTCGTGTTTTTTACCTCAAGACCCTGTTGCAGATATACTTCCATAAGCTTATTCAGATAATCAGTTTCCTGTTGGGGAACAGATCCGCTTACCGAAAGCGTTACAAGCGTTGCTTCTTCTTCAATGGGAGATATGCTTAATTTACCCCGATACTGATTTGCAAGTGAAGCAGGACTTAAAAAGTAAAAATAGTATCTGTTTGATGCTCCGGGATCGAATGAAAAATATCCTGAATTCGGAAAAATAGTGAAATCAAAACCCATCTCATTGAATCTTTTACCAAAGGAGAGTGTTTTACTGAAATCAATATTGCCATTAATTTCAAGTTTATAACTGTCGGGAGATAATATTTTAATTTCTATCGGAAGTTTTGTCCTTTGCTTTTGCAGGGAATCATAAACCACAATGAATGGAGAATTCCTGTATTGTCTGGTCTCTGCAATCCCCCTTTTACCGACACCCACATAAACAACATGAAAATCAGGCAATTCCTGCATTACCCTGTAATTTAAACTGAATGACCTCAGTATCCCAATCTCATTTTTCAGGTTCTGTTCGCTTTTAAAGGCGCTTGTACCCGGAAAAATATTTGCCAGGTCAGAAGTCCCACCCCCAAATTGTTCATCTTTGATCAATAAAGTTGAGGAGACTGTATAAATCTCTTCAGAGTACCTGTTTATTGCATAAGCAATACCCAGGGTTATAAACAAAGCTGTTGCAAACCAGTACCAGTTGCTGATGAAGAGGGAGAGGTAGCGTTTGATGTCGAGGTTTTCGTCGTCGGGGAGATTGTAGGGTCGGAGGTTGTTGGGTTGTTCCATGGTTATGTGGTTGGTCGGTTATGTGAGGCGTTGAGGGATGACCGAGCGACGGAGCGACGAGGTGACGGGGCGACGGGGCGACGGGGCGA
>Ga0105099_10002244_pt1 | contig 11574 bp, 3 predicted proteins | sample PPLLak3cmMay2015_2_FD_79138 | JGI IMG/M metagenome (GOLD analysis project Ga0105099, IMG submission 79138) | Freshwater sediment microbial communities from Prairie Pothole Lake near Jamestown, North Dakota, USA - PPLs Lake P8 Core (1) Depth... | ecosystem: Environmental > Aquatic > Freshwater >...
AGCGCTCAATTTCATACGGAAGGTGCCCATTGCCTGAATTAGAGAACCGGATATCCCCTCCCCCGGCCCTTGCCTTCGTAAAATCGAAATTAGAACCGGTCAATCGCACCAGGAGCGGAAAATTCGTTACAGGGCCGGTCAAACCGCTGATAACAGTAGTATTAATGGTTACTTTTGTCCAGTACTTCCATTGTGTGTAATCATCGGCATCTGCTGAGGAAAAAAGCATTAAAACGCTTAAAATGGTGCTGCATAAAAAAAGCGTGTTCGACGCCTGTCTATTTTTTTTGTCAAGAAATGAATGATACACCAAAATAACCTCCCTACCAGGTTTTTGGCAATAGTCCCCTCCAGAATACTTATTGCAATTTTTGAAAGGCGAATGTAATGTGTCGTTATATAATAATATAATTTATACATTCCTTACTATATCCAAAAAATAATCATTGTTGCGTGGTTTTTCAAGCAATGCCGGAAGAGACTGTTTGCAGGTTTTAATGTAGCCAACCGCAGGAAAATAAAAGAAGAGGGGGCCTTTATATCCGGGAGATGAAAATGGAATTTGAAAGCACCCCTGGTATAAACATCGCTCCTCGCGTTGAGGCATTAACGCGAATAACGCTCGCCGGTCACCATGCACCGCCGGGGCATCCTATTCAGAATACTCCACACATCCTGTCTGGTGCGACGGCCTTCACCTTTCACGCCGGTCTACCGGATGCAGGTCACCAGTTTTTCCCCGCCCTGCACTTTTCTGCCGGCGCTGTCTTTTGCGGTTAACCGCAGGATATATATGCCCGCGCGCACCGCGCTGTTTCCGGTTTCCATAGTATAGACATGGCTGCCTGCGTCCGTACCGGTGCGGATTATACCTTTACGCAGCAGTTTTCCCTGCATGGTATACAGATAAAACTCAACCTGTTTTATGCCCAGCGGCACTCTGTAGCTGATATGCAGCGCTCCCCTGAATGGATTGGGATACGCCTTGATCAACTTGAACGGCATAAAAAAACCGCCCAGTGTGTGGGAAAAATAGTCGTCGGTGCCGATCGCCAGCATATACTTTGTCAGGCCGCCACCCGGAACGCGAAGGGTTGACGGTTTATTGCTCCCGGAAACCGCATATTCAGCTCCGTGCAGGTCAAATATCCTTGCTTTCATGCCTGCGGGCAGGGTGCCGGTATTTTCAAGATAATATTCTATGGTTGCGGTATTCTTCGTGCTGTTGCTGATCCCTATATCATAGATGTAGCCGCCGTTCTTATCCGCACCTGTTTTCAAGGACCAGCCGCAGATTCGTTTCGCATGGATATCGTGCACTCCTGCCTGTATTCCGGCCATGGTCGGGGGCAGAGGCCCAAAAATATCTCCTCCTGCTCCCTTCCGGCAGCCGAGGATTATCCTTTTGAAATAGCCGCCCGCGCCTGCTTCACGCCACCGCATGTTCACCACCCAGGTCTCGGCGCGCCTCACTGCCGCCGGTCCGCCCGCTTCCTTTCCATACCTGGACAACGGAAGACATACGGGCGGTATTTTCAGAGTCACCGGCCTGGTATAGTGGTTGTATACCGTGTACCCGTCCTCCATCTGCCCGGATACCATCGTGTCGGTTACCGCGCTGACCGTATCGACCGAATAGACAAACAGGTACTCCCCGGCATACGAGTTGCTGTCCTTTACCCAGCGGCAAACAACCAGCGAGTCGCAATAGGGCGACGTCGCTTCAAGAACGTCCCTGAGATGAACCGGAAACCGGTACGGCAGAGACAGGTCGGTCCACTCCCCGGATTTCAATTCTATCTCATACGCCTGCTTCAGGTTTGTCGTTGCGCCGGGACCGAACGACACCACCTGGCTGTCGGCCATTTTGCACCAGACGAGATTTCCGGGCGTAAAATCAAACACATCCTGAACGGAATCCGCGTACTCAACCCACGCATTTGGCCCGTGTCCAGCTGTATTGTACCAGCGGTACAGTCGGCAACCGTAAATATCGTACTGCCAGGGGTCGGGCCTGGGCACCGACCGGTCGAATATATCCTCAAGCGACGGGTTGTCCAGCCCGCCCGCGCTGCGCAGCGGAACCCATTGCATCGCAGGAATTGCGAAATGCTCCCCGTCCCGGTCCCGCACGCTTTTTGACACGTTCACGGAATCCCCGCGCACGCCGTCGTGCGCCACGATTATCGCTCTGACGCCATAGAGCGGGCTTATCGCGCTGTTGCCGATAAAATCTATTCTGGTGGTGGTGTCGTTGCTCGTGCTCAGATACGTTGTTTTATTGTACGCATAGGCGGTATCCCCCCTGCCGTATCTGAAGGTCCAGGACGCATTGGCGACATTGTCCTTCACCGCAAAATAGACGGGAACAGTGGCGCCGGGCGATACCGTGTCGTACGGCGACCTGACCTCGATCACGGGTTTTTGAACATCCGCCAGTACGGCAAAAGGCCAGGCGAAATCAGCGGCGGTTATCTGCGTCCAGACGACGCTGTCCTGTATCGTAAATCCATGAAACACGAACATCTGCCCGTCCTTCACCTGATAGATTCCCAGATCTTTTTCCGTTATTCCGGAAGGCAATGCGCCGTACTTCAAACCAAGCATGAACGGCTGCACATTGGCCGGGTTCTTCTGTGCAAATCTGAATGTAATCCCGCCGACGGCCGAAAAACCCTGGGGCAGGGACCCGGGGTCGTACGCCCGCGCCGTATCAAGGTGGGTGAAACCGCCGATCTTCTTCATAATTATTTTTTTATTCGCCGCATAGACAATGTCCGAAACGGGAAAAATGTTCACTTCCTGCCACGTGAACGACGGTATCGCAATCCTCGCGGTGCTTGAATCAGCGGGCTTCGCCGCAGGTGTCGAACCCAGCGGTCCGAGTCCCCGTATCCACAGACCCGCGGTATATGACGTGTCGAAGGTTATTTCCGGATACAGGATAACCTCCGTCGAGTTGAGATTCTGGGTGATGGGAACAAAAACGATCGGTTTATCCGCCGTGTCAATTGATGCATCGAGGGTGTGCGTCACTCCGCACTGGTATGACTGGCCGGTCGGCATGGCCGCAAGATTGATATGCCAGAGCAAAACCATGCTGTTTCTTTCCGGGTCAAACCGTGTCGAGTCGATTTTAATCCTGTTGGGCGGCATGGTGGTATCACCGGCGGCGGTGGTAGCCGTATCCGAGGACAATACGGTAATTTTCGACCATAAATCGTCTTTCTTTATCTGCAGGCCGAAATAATAGAGCGTTTTATTGGCCAGATTTCTTACGGTATCCCTGATTGTCGTCTGCGGTGAGGGATAAAAGGCCTGCGACAACGGAAGGCTCGGATTATGTATCAGCGGTATGGGCGCCTTGTTCCACCAGATACGCACGCTGTCGGCCGGCTGCGCGGTCCAAAAGAGGAATATCCTGTCCCCGAAAGGGGTCGCCTGTGCGTCCAGGGCGCCGGTGTATTCAGGCCGGTCCCAGCCGATGGGAAAATTCATCTCGAGCAGACGGCTGAGTACCGTATTTTTAGCTTGTATCCGCCAGCGGCAATAGACCGTATCCTTCTCGAGCGGCAGCGTGCCGATCGGGGCCATGACAATCGTATCTTTGTTTCCTGAGGCCATCAACTGGGGCACTTTCAGCGTATCGTTGAGTATCAGCAGGTTGAAATTCTGATACTTGCTGCACTGAATGATCACCAGGCTGTCCAGCCCTGCGTTGAGGCCGTTTATATTGTCGATGATCAGCAGCGCCGTGTCCGTCTTCATCTTATACACCCCGGTTACAACCAGCGGGTTGGGCGGGGATGCGGTGTCAAGCATGAGTACCTTGTCACTGTTGACATACGGTTTCAGCAGCGTGTCCGGCTTTGCGGCGGCATGCCACAACACCGAATAGTTAAACCAGTAGAACGAGTCGACCGGCATGGGAAGCGCCCCGACAGTAACAACCGGCTTTACTGAGTCCGGGGCTGCGCTCTTGATATCATTTATGGAAAAACGCTGCACTTTTGCCTGGCTCTGATCAGTTGCATACCCCCCTGTTTTATACATCACCCATACCGAATCCGCCCAGGGCAGGACCGGATTGATGGTTGACGGGAAATTCGCTATGCTCACGTCGCTCCAGAGCTTCATGCGCACCTGGGTCGTATTGTGGATATCCACCCGTTCGACTTTGACCCTGAAAGGATTATACAGGTTGCTTATCTTGAGCGTGCACACGACGCTCGTATCTATCCCGACAACAGGGTTCGTAATACCAGGGTGCCGGTTGGAAACAATACAGAAAAAAGTATTACCGTTATGTATCGCTGAATCGACCGGGTTGAGCGTGTATGAAGCGGCTGTAGCACCCGGTATAACCCCGCTGTTGCGGTACCATTGAAAGCTTATCTGCCCGTCTCCTGAAACGGTAATGCCGAAATTTGCCGCTCCCCCGTTTATTGCATTCGTCGAGGGCGGAAGATCCGTAGTTACTGAAACCGGTGTTAATATATTGGCAAAAATGGAATCACTGCTCATCGAACCGAAGGTGTTCGTTGCGACAAAATAAAAACTGCCGGAATCCGCTTTTGCCAGACCGGCAAGCTGCAGTGTGTTTCCCGTACCTTTTTGCACCGGAGATGCGGCCGGATGCTTGAAATACCAGATCAGTGAAGGCGCAGGCAGGCCGGTGGCAGTGCCGTTGAGCGTCAGATTTTTTCCCACAGCAAGCACTGTATCAGAAGAAAACTGGTTTGGCACATTCGGCGCGATTCCGGTCACCAGCATACCGAAATTGCTGGTAAGGCTCTCCGGGCCCGACGAGACGACGCACCGGTAATAGGTATTGGTATCGGTCATCTGAGCGGTAAACGAATATGCCGCGGACGTTGCCCCTGCTATGTTAGCCGGCGTTCCGCCGGTCCCGATTCTCTTCTGCCATTGATATGTCGTTGTCGCGCCGGTCGCGGTGACGCTGAAGCCTGCGGTTGCCCCTAGTATCGCTGTATCATGCACCGGATGGACGGTTATGGAAAACGTGTCATACACAAATAAAAATGCGCTGTTCGAGGAGTCGTTTCCTTCGGTATTGGATGCAAAACACCGGTAGCTTCCGGAGTCCGATAACACAACGGAGCTGATTGAATAAGCCGTATTTGTCGCGCCGGGAACATTCGTCCACGCACCGGTCCCCTGCCTCTTCTGCCACTGATATGACGGCGCAGGATTGCCGCTTGCCAGAGCGCTGAATGATACGGGCGTTGTTACTTTAGCGGTATCCGAAACCGGGTGGGTCGTGAATTGGGGTTTAACCGGGCCGGCGACAATAACCAGCATGCCGAAGTTGCTGGTAAGACTCTCCGGGCCGGACGAGACGACGCACCGGTAATAGGTATTGGTGTCGCCTGCAGCCACGGTAAACGAATATGCCGCAGACGTTGCCCCTGTTATGTTAGCCGGCGTTCCGCCGGTTCCGATTCTCTTCTGCCATTGATACGTCGTGGTCGCGCCTGTCGCGGTTACGCTGAAGCCAGCGGTTGCCCCCAGTATCGCCGTATCATGCACCGGATGAGCGGTAATCGAAAACGTATCATACACAAATAAGAACGTCGGGTTCGATGTGTCAGCCCCATTGGCATTCGTTGCAATGACCTGATAGTTTCCGCTGTCCGATAACTGCACCGAACTGATCGTATAGAACGTGTCTGTTGCGCCGGTAATAGTGCCCCATGCGCCGGCGCCCTGTTTTTTCTGCCACTGATAGGTCGGCGCGGGAGTGCCTGTTGCCGATGCGTTGAAAAATGCCGACTGTGTCACCTTGGCTGTATCGGCCTTTGGATGGAGGGTAAAAACAGGCCACGAACCGGCCAGAACAACCAGCCGCGCCTGAGAAGAGACCGCAACACCCCATGTATTCGTGGCAACGGCGCGGTATACGCCGGTGTCCGGGAAAGCGGCGCTTGGTATTGAATAGGTGGAACCGGTTGCGCCGGATACGTTGGTCCAGGAGCCGGCGCCCTGTTTCTTCTGCCACTGATAGGTGGGAGCAGGCGTGCCGGATGCGGCAACGGTAAACGAGGCGGCAGTGCCCTGATTCGCCGTGTCTGCCACCGGCTGTGAGGTAATTTTCGGTATGTTCACCGGCTGCGCTAAAACGGATGCCTGTCCGGCCCTCTGCGTATGATAGTTAAGCTTGATCCAGTCCGCGGAGCGCGGGGTATTCTCTATCCGTATCTCATCGATCGTGCCGTCAAAGGAGCGCGCCGAATCCCAGTCCCTGTTACCTATCGCCAGCGTATAAGTGTTTTCTGTGATCAGAGAGCCTGATCCAAGTATCTGGGTTTTATACGATGCTTCTGTACTGTCAATATAGAGCTTTGTCGAGGTGATGCCATTCATTACGCCGGTGACATATTGCCACTGGTTAAGCTTTATCGTGCTGTCTGCAGATCTGACATCAGTATCTGTTGTCGCGCGGTCGCGCAAGAGGGCTATCGCGCATACGCCATTGGCTCCACCGCCATTGGCGGTAAAAAAGGTCAACCCATCATAAAGAGTATCAGTTTTATCAAGAATCCTGCCGTAGTTTAACCCACCCCAGCCTTTCGGCTTTATCCAGGCGCTGACCGTAAACGTGTTCAAGTCGGTTATCCCCACGCTGGCCGTCGAGGCGCCAACCTGTATATAATCGTTCACCCCGTCAAAGAACCGCCCGTTTGCAACAGTGCCGGCGGAATCAATAGAGCCGTAATTTGAACCGTCGTTATTGTTCGAGGTCGCGTCGCTGTAATTGCTGTTACTTAAATGCCACACCGCGGCAAAATTGTTGCCGGTACTGAAAACCTGCTCCGGCTTTGACGAGTCGGCAGCGTCGCTCTTGCCCCAGTACATTTTAATCTTCTGTGTTGCATTGTTCCCATACACCGTATCAACAAGCACCCATATTTCAGCAAGACTGCCGGTGCTGTTCCAGCGCTCGATTTGATAGTAAAGATGCTTCGTGCTGTCGGTTTTGGAAAAACGGATGTCGGCGCCGCCGGTTTTTGCCTCGCCAAAATTGAAATTGGAGCCTGTTAACCGGACCAAAACCGGAAATTTCTGGACATTTCCCGGAACATTAGCGCCGGAAGGAGTGGTGTTGACGGTAACATAACTCCAATAATTCCATTGGGTGTAGTCATCGGCATTGGCTTTGGAATATACCAGCAGCGCGGTTAAAAAAAGAGTGCAGGAAAATAACGTTGAAAACGTTTTTAAAACATTCTTACCAGTAGAACTGATAGTAAAAGAGCATCTCATAGTAACCTCCCCACCAGACTTACAGCAATAATCCGCCCCCGAAGATTATTACATTTCCCTGTTCTTTATAAACTTATCACCTATGCCTATACAATATAATTCCGGCTGTATTTTATCCATAAAAATCTAACCAAAGTTTTTTATTAGCTTCACGTATCTTTTCCGGCTTTTGTATTAAAAAAACGATAGTTAAGCGCTATAATGCGAATGTCATGATTTCACAAAAATACACTTTACCGGATATGTTCATTAAATGTAGTATTGAAGTAAGCGACAAATCACAAAACCCAATAAAGGGAGAGCGTATGAAAAGCAGACTCATACAATCATCAACGATCGGATGCCTGTTTTTTCTATTTATTACGGCAATCTCCCTGCATGCGCTTGACGTCAATATCACCGGAACCGTGACCGACAATTTCGGCACGCCAGTTTACGACGCAGCGGTATCGCTGAAAAACTACCCTGCTATCAGCGCAAAATCCAATGCGGACGGCGCCTATCACCTTACCGGCCAGATAGGAGTAATCGTATCGGATAACAGCGCCGCAGGCTTGTTTCATATCAGCCTCCGGGGCAACTTCCTCAGCCTTATCCTTGTAAAAAACAGTTGCGTTAAACTCGGCCTGTATGACATGCACGGTAAAAAACAGCGCACTGTTTTCAACGGTGTATTGTCTTCAGGCGCCCATAATTTCCCCATTGCCGGGCCGGAGCTGGCAGCGTCCCTGCAGCTTATCACCCTGGAAATCAACGGCCATCAAAAGGTTATCAGGCGCTTATGGCTTAATAACCGCCATACAAATCCTGTCATCGGGACGCAATCCCCCTCATATAACCATGTAGCAACATCTTCCGCCGGCACTAGTTCATCGGTTGCAGCAGTCGATACGGTCATTGCCGCAAAGCAGAGTTATGACAACGGCGCAAAACCTGTCGAGGTATATACGGGAACCGCCGATCTTACGCTGGTTCGCAGCACGCTCCCGTTTTCGTCCGTAAAAATCCCGCTCTCGTTCAAAACAACCATCACCGCGTCGCATACATCAGTATCCAACTACGGCATCAAACCCCAGATCGCGCTCTGTGCCAACCCCGACAACACGTTCGACGTTGCTCTGTATATGTCCGCCACACAGCAGGCCCGCATCATCAATTTCGACTCCGCGTGCAACAGAACCGGCGAGTTCTCACCTGCCGCGATTACCGGCGCACGCGCGCTTTTAGGCTTCACCAGAATCCCGGACGACAACAGCTATGTGCTGGGATGGTCAAAGGACAATCAGTTCGGCCAGCAGGGGTTCGAATACTGGATCACCCGGTTCACGAATTCGGCTACCACCGTTTTTTCCGAGAGAATCTTCGGCAACAAACATAAGGATACGCTCTGGGCAAAAGGCGAGCCGGGAGCAGCCTCCGGCGGACGAATCATGTATAATGCGAAGACAAAAAAGATCGGATTCTACTGCGGCCATACCATGCTGTGGGACGACACGGTGCGCCATCAGGGCGGCTATATGGGATTCATGGATCTGACCGGCAAGGATACGGTATGCAACGACTGGTTTTTCAGCCACAACTTCGACCAGCGCATGGTGGTGGTGGACAGCTTCTACTACGCGCTCGCGCACGGCGACGCCTACCCGCGCGCCCTCGGTTTCAGCAAATGGAACGACGTGCCGCCCAAAGGCAAGAAGCTCGTTGACAAAAACTACTTCACCATTCCGGGCGCCACCGGCGACAATACCACCAACACCCAGACCGGCGGCCTGATCCCGCTGTCCGACGGCACGTTCGGCGTGCTCTTCGGGACAAAAGTCAATCGCCAGAACTACGACGTGTGCTACATGAAAATCGGCAATACCGGCGTATTCCTGGACACGACATGGCTTACGCAATACCCGTCAACCACCTTCGCCATTTTTCCGCGTATCGCAGTCTACGGCAAGTGTATCCTTGCCATGTGGGAGGAAGTTACCGCTACCACACCAGTTGTCAAGGCCCAGGTCATCGATTATACCGGCGCACCGGTTTCCGCAAAAAAAACCATCAGCAACACGCTGCTCTCGCCGTTCTACGACCTGGTCACGCTGACTAACGGCACGGTAGTGTGGGCAACGCTGAAAGGGTCGGATACGCTGATGGTGAATAGGATTGAGGGGAGGTAATTTAAGATTTTAAATTTTAAATTTTAGATTTTAAATTTTTTGTATGGATGAGGAATGTTTTTATAATTTTCACCCCCACCCAGACGAATCATAAACCAATCCCCTCAGTCCCGTAGGGACGGCATATCTATAGAACCACGAATCATACACATTCCCCTCAGTCCCGTAGGGACGGCATATCTATAGAATTACGAATCATAAACCAATCCCCTCAGTCCCGTAGGGACGATATAGCTATAGAACCACGAATCATACACATTCCCCTCAGTCCCGTAGGGACGATATAGCTATAGAACCACGAATCATACACATTCCCCTCAGTCCCGTAGGGACGGCATAGCTATAGAATTACGAATCATAAACCAATCCCATCAGTCCCGTAGGGACGGCATATCTATAGAACCACGAATCACAAATCTATCCACGAATCAAAATCAATCCCCCATACAAACGAACCAATCATTCCACATCTTTCAATATGTATTTCTCATCAAACGTTATATTGAATTGTTTCAAAATTTCCCTATATTCTTCCTTAAAACTCTTTTTCATATGATGCTGCTCCTGGTTTTGGATATACCGCGCAACCGCATCTATTTGCGAATGGGAATATGAAAATGCGCCATACCCTTCCTGCCAATTGAATTTGCCGCGAATAAAACCTTTGGCATTGATCCATTTTGACGAACATCCTTTCACATCCTGAATCAAATCCGGGATCAATTGATGCGGCTTGTACCCGATAAAAATATGAATGTGGTTCGGAATCCCGTTTATTGCTATCAATTTGTGTTTGTTGTTTTGAATGACGCCGGTTATGTATTTGTACAATTCGATTTTCCATGTTGGATGGATCAGGGATATTCGATCTTGAACGGCAAAAACAACGTGGAGATATATCTGGGTGAATGTGTTGGCCATGCGGTTTCCTTTCTTTTGGGGATTTGTTTTTTGTTATGGTTTCCTATAGATATGTCGTCCCTACGGGACTTTGGGGATTTTGTTTGATCCGTATCGTGCTATAGATATATCGTCCCTACGGGACTAAGGGGAATGAATATCAAGATAGACTGGCTATAAAACATTCCCCATCCAAATAAAAAATTTACAATTTAAAATTTAAAATTTAAAATCATTTCACCACAATCATCATCCTCGCCTTGGCATACTTCGACGCTACAATCCTATAAATATACGGTCCCGACGCGAGCTGTCTGCCCTGCTCGTCCCTGCAGTCCCACCGGATGCGGTAAAATCCCGCCTTCATCACTTTGTCCGGCCTGATGATCCGGGTTATCAGCCGTCCCTGCAGGTTATACACATACAACGATACCTTGGTCTTTTTCGGCAAATCAAACCGTATATTCGTGTAGAACCTTGCCGGATTCGGGAAATTGTGGAACAGGAAGAACCGTTTCGGTATGATTAGCCGCGGTATCACGTATATCGGCCCGAACTCGTCCCGAGACTTGTCCGCGCTTATCGCATGGAGCTTATACTCATACTCGACATCGTTGCACGGCTCCCAGTCCACCAGTTTATAATCGCGTGGCATGCCCGGAACCTCGCCAGGCTGCGCTCCGGGTATGATATCCTTGTTCACCTTCACCCATACCGTGTCCTTGTACCCGATAGTACCATTCTTATACAGGGTTTCTGCATTATCCAGCTCCTCTTCATCCCTGACACTGTCTATGGTTGCAATCAGGTTATCAAGAAATGACGGCTTTATCCTGCGGTACAGGAAGAATCCGAGGTTGTCCTTTTCGCTCTCCGTGTGCCAGAACAGGGTATCGTTCTCGTCGCCCGGTTTTGCCCAGAAATCAGACAGGGTTACGGCAAGATCGTCATCGCACGAGATGTATATCTTGGTATCGGTGCACAGAACCGTGTCAAGCTGTACCAGCAGCACGTCCGTGGCGTCGTTCAGATACGCGTTGTACCCGTACCCGTCGAGCATGCGCACCGTGTCCGCTGCCGTATATAAATGCACATATTTCGGCTTGGCAGTGGCATAGTAGTTGGTGATGCGGAACGCGGGGTAGAACCTGCACCCGTCCGTTGCGCCGTCCGCCTGGAGCGTGAAATTGACCGAGTTGCTGCTTGCCTGGATGATATACGC
>Ga0105099_10002245_pt1 | contig 11568 bp, 2 predicted proteins | sample PPLLak3cmMay2015_2_FD_79138 | JGI IMG/M metagenome (GOLD analysis project Ga0105099, IMG submission 79138) | Freshwater sediment microbial communities from Prairie Pothole Lake near Jamestown, North Dakota, USA - PPLs Lake P8 Core (1) Depth... | ecosystem: Environmental > Aquatic > Freshwater >...
AGGGTTTCTATCATTTTTTTTCAAGGAAACATTCGAGGGAACTTTTCAAAAAACTTTATTGACTAAGTATGTTTGGAACTGTTTGTTACCTATCCTTTTTCTTTTTGGATTATTATGAAAATCACTTTGCAGGATAATGTTTTAAATAATATCTATCATTTTTACCCCTCATGTTTACTGACGTTCTGATAATATATATATAACGAAACATTTTTATTGTAGGTCCTCATATCTATTTATACCATGTAGGCTTATATATGGGGGACGAAAGGCTTGATAACACATGTTTTACGATTTAAATACTTCAGCGTATTAAAAAAGTATTCAACAAATAAAATTCTAGTTTTCGGGATCCTTCTTCTGTTCATGATTTCTTCGCTGAGTGCCGCATATCCTCAAACCCAAATGGAATTTGTAAGCCGCACAAATGCAATCGTCTGGGATGTTTCATTACATTTTAATGAACCAGGCAGCGCGTATGATTATGTGATATTTGGGGAAGCACCAGATGCTAACGATGGCCCGCCGGCAGATGCGTATGATACCGTAAAACCACCAGCTCCGATGCCTTCGTATATTCGCGCATGTTTTAATGATAATATCCCGTTTCCATATAACCAACTGTGGAAAGATTATCGGCATTATCCTGCGATGAGTAAGGTCTGGAATCTCTCGGTACAATGGGTCCCTGAGGATTCTGAGTCTTCGACGACGATTACTATCTCGTGGAGCTCCAGTGAGATCAATACAACTGATTATGTCTCAATTCTCCTTTGCACCAGCGGGGGAACACCCTTGCGAAATATGCTGTTGTACAGCTCATATTCTTTTGCCTGTCCTGCGTTTCTTCCTCAGACCTTTCAAATCATCTGCACAGCGAATCAAGCACCCTATGCTCCCAGTGATCCGTCTCCCTCAAATAGTTCAGTTGGAGCGCCGGTGAATGCGGATCTGAGTTGGATTTGTAGTGACCCGAATGGTGATATATTACGTTATGATGTTTATTTTGGGACGACAAGTTCTCCACCACGAATAGCCAGTAATATGACTGTTTCTACTTATGACCCTGGAGTAATGAACCCAGGCACCCAGTATTATTGGAAGATTCTGGCTCGAGATATTTACAACGCAGAAACTCCTGGGCCAATCTGGCATTTTCAGACCAATAATCTCCCAAATCCACCAAGTGACCCAAATCCTTCCAATAATTCCGAAGGTCTTCCTCTGAATACGATTCTGAGTTGGACCTGTTTTGACCCCAATGATGACCCTCTTACCTATGATGTGTATTTTGGAATGAGTAATCCTCCCGGGAAAGTCGTTAGTAATCAAACAAGCTTGAGTTATAATCCCCCAGGTGATTTGTTGTATGGAGCTACTTATTATTGGAAGATTATCGCCTGGGACCTCAACAGTGGCTCACGGGCTGGCCCCCTCTGGAAATTCAAAACAAATAATTTACCGAATCCGCCAAGCAATCCAAATCCTTCAAATGGTTCCACTGGAGTACTTGTCAGCGTTACCCTAACTTGGTCTGGTGGGGACCCTGATTCTGGTGATACGGTGACCTATGATGTGTATTTAGGTCCATCAAGTAATCCTCCTCATGTATCGTATAATCAATCCAGTCTGAGTTATAATCCTCCGGGAGATCTCTTGTATGATACTCTGTATTATTGGAGGATCGTAGCCTGGGATAACCATGATGCAACCTATGCTGGTCCGCTATGGCATTTCACGACCGGACCTGAAATAAACAATCCACCCTATGAGCCGAACACGCCGTCTCCAGCAGATGGTTCAACTGATGTTTCGCTCAATACCGATCTCAGCTGGCAAGGAGGCGACCCTGATTCGGGGGATAACGTGACCTATAATGTCTACTTTGGAACAACCAGCTCACCACCTATCGTGTCCCAAAATCAGTCAACCTTGCTCTTTGATCCTGGAGCCCTCAATCCGTACACGAATTACTATTGGCGGATTAAAGCATGGGATGACGAAGATGCATCTACTGAAGGGCCTCTCTGGCACTTCAGAACTATCTACATCAACTATCCGCCCTATGCGCCAAGTAACCCTTGTCCTGCGAACGGCTCCACACAAGTACCAATCAATACCGATCTCAGCTGGACCGGTGGTGACCCAAATAATGGTGATCTCGTCAAATACGACGTCTACTTCGGCATTTCGTTTCCAATCCCTAAAATTAAATCAAACATATCTAGCACAACATGTTTCTTAGATAACCTGAATTATGGCCAGAAATATTACTGGCGTGTCGTCGCTTGGGATAATCATGGAGAAAAAAATTCAAGTTCACTGTGGTCATTTACCACTCTTTACGATGTTACGCCACCATCCGTAGGGATAACTCAACCAAAACCCGGATGGATGTATGTTAATTTGTTTATGGGGTTGATCAATTGGAAATATCCTATCCTTTTTACAACCCTTGTTCTGGGTCCAATCGAAGTGAAAGCTACCGCATCTGATATTCAGTCGGGTATAGACCGGGTTGAATTTTATCTGGGTAATGATTTGAAATATAATGATACCACGTCTCCATACAGCTGGGACTGGCAACACGTAACTTTTTTCCCATATGAACTCAGAGTAATCGCGTACGATAACGCTGGATTATCAAGTACCTGGAGTTTACGAGTGTGGAAGGGGCTATAAGAATTACCGATCATCAACAACCATTTCCAATTTTAAAAAAAAGGATTCAAGATAACTTCCAATCATTACTATAAAAACCAAAATATAGAAATATATATAAGAGATATGGGTATTGTAGTTTCGTAAGAAATTATAATATTGCGGGGGAAGAACTTTCGATCAATTCGGGGGCGAAATATGAAAAAGAATAATCAGAGAAAACTATTTATTAATGGAAGCAGGAGCCTTATGGGAAAAGGAATCGTTCTTACAATCGCTATGGTGCTTCTTTGTACCACGTTTGGGAGTGCGGACCTTCTAAACCCAAAATATACGACCGCTCAGCAAGACCACGAGAAGAGCATCGTGTGGGATGCGACGATAACCTTTACGAACCCGACTGGCCAGAACGATTATGTCATCTTTGGTGAAGCACCAGACGCAAACGATGGTCCACCGGCAGATATATATGATGTCGCAAAACCACCAGCGCCCATGCCACCATACATTCGCGCCTATTTGAAAGATGGTCTTCCATCACCTTATACAAACTTGTGGAGAGACTACCGTGAATACCCAGACACCTCAAAAACCTGGAATTTAAGTATACTATGGTATCCTGAAGATGAAGAGTCACCATCATCGATTACCCTTTCTTGGAGCACTGCTGAGGTTGATGAAAGCGAATATGTAACAGTGAACTTTTGTACAAACACCGGTACTATTCTGAAGAATATGCTAGTAGATAGTTCATATACGTTTACATGCCCAGCCTTAATACCTCAAAATTTCAAAATTTTCTGTGCTGCAGCAGAGAATCAACCACCGGTGGCAAACCCAGATAGTTATAATACCAACGAAGATACTACGTTGACGATCGCAGCACCTGGTGTGCTCAGTAATGATAATGACCCAGATAGCGATCCAATAACAGCCGTAAAACAGTCTGATCCGTCTCATGGGACCGTGACGTTGAACAGCAATGGCGGTTTTACCTATATTCCTACCTTGAATTACTTTGGGTCTGATTCGTTCACCTACAAAGCATACGATGGAAACCTATACTCAAGTCTCGCGACCGTGACCATCATGGTAAACGCGGTGAATGACGCTCCTGTGGCAAACCCCGATAGCTACAGCACCAATGAAGATGTCACCCTTACAATCGCAGCCCCTGGTGTGCTGGGAAACGATATTGATGTTGATAGTACTCTCACTGCGGTGAAAGTATCTGATCCATCCCATGGGTCTGTGACCTTGAATAGTAATGGTGGTTTTACCTATATTCCTACCTCGAACTACTTTGGGTCTGATTCGTTCACCTATAAAGCCTATGATGGTATTGTGTACTCAAATACCGTAACTGTCAGCCTTACGATTACCTCGGTCAATGACCCTCCGGTGGTAACAAACATCCCGGATCAGACGATAGCTGAAGGTTCGACGTTCTCAACCATTTCTCTTGATAACTATGTCTCAGATGCTGATAACACCGATGCGCAGATGACCTGGACGTACTCTGGAAACTCACAGCTTATCGTCAGTATCGTCAGTCGAGTTGCGACCATTACAACCCCAAATGCGGATTGGTATGGTTCTGAGACGATCACGTTTCGTGCGACGGATCCTGGTGGGTTGTGGGATGATGATCCTGCGACCTTCGCTGTCACCAATGTCAATGATGCTCCAGTGGTGACTGATATACCGAGTCAGACGGTCGCGGAAGGATCGACATTCTCAACTATTTCTCTTGATAATTATGTCTCTGATGTCGATAACCCAGATTCACAGATGACCTGGACATACTCCGGGAACACCCAGCTAACCGTCAGTATTGTGAACCGTGTTGCGACCATCACCATCCCGAACTCGGACTGGAACGGGGCAGAAACCATTACATTCCGCGCGACTGATCCTGGTGGGCTGTGGGATGATGATCCAGCGACCTTCACTGTCACCGCAGTCAACGACCCACCGGTTGTCACTAATATCCCAGACCAGACAGTAGCGGAAGGATCGACTTTTACGACTATTTCTCTTGATAATTATGTCTCTGATGTCGATAACCCAGATTCACAGATGACCTGGACATACTCCGGGAACACCCAGCTTACCGTCAGTATTGTGAACCGTGTTGCGACCATCACTATTCCGAACTCTGATTGGTATGGCTCTGAGACGATCACCTTTAAATCAACTGACCCCGGTGGGCTGTGGGATGATGACCCAGCGACCTTCACCGTGACCAACATCAATGATGCTCCGGTGGTGACAGATATTCCCAGTCAGACCATCGCCGAGGGTTCAACATTTACGACCATCAATTTGGATAATTACGTATCTGATATCGACAACCCCGATTCACAGATGACCTGGACGTATTCAGGCAATGTCGAACTCATCGTCAGCATCGTGAATCGTGTTGCTACCATCACCGCACCGAACGCGGATTGGTATGGTGCTGAGACAATCATCTTTAGAGCGACTGATCCTGGCGGGCTGTGGGATGATGACCCGGCGACCTTCACCGTCACTGCAGTGAATGATCCACCGGTGGCAAACCCAGATAGTTATAGCACAAATGAAAACACCCCTCTGACCGTCCCTGCGCCCGGTGTTCTAGACAATGATGTTGACGTCGATGAAGATCCCTTGACTGCAGAGAAGGTGTCTGATCCGACTCATGGCGATCTGGCATTCAACAGTAACGGAGGCTTCACCTACACACCAGACGATGATTACCAGGGGGACGACGCCTTCACCTACAAAGCCTATGATGGAACCATATACTCAGACATCACGACCGTCACCATCACAGTCATTCCTGTGAATCGACCACCAGTGGCAACCGATGATACAGCAACCGTACCGTTTGAATCAACAAACAATCAAATTGATGTCTTGGCAAACGATGACGACCCAGATGAGGATTCATTAACGATCACTGATGTCACCGCACCATCTCATGGAACGACCAGCACCGATGAGGTCTATGTGTACTACACCCCGACGATAGGATACTCCGGGGCTGATATTTTTACGTATACCATCAGTGATGGTAATGGTGGGACTGACACTGCTACTGTTTCTATAACGGTTCAAGCAAACGCACCACCAGCCAAACCACAGCGACCCACCGGACCAACTGAAGGAAAATCAAATGTTGAATATACATTTAATGCAACCACGACAGATCCAAACAGCCATCAAGTCTATTATCAATGGGACTGGGGGGACGGAACGACCTCCGAGTGGTTTGGACCATATGATTCAGGAGACCTGACACAAGCTAAACACAACTGGGGAAAAGGCAGTTTTAGTATCAAGGTGAAAGCAAAAGATATCTACGGTGCGGAGACCGAGTGGTCAGAACCCCTAGCGATTACCATGCCATTTTCATTCAATCTGCCGTTCCATTTCGGTGTGTTCATCTATTCACTCATTCATTTCTTACGCGGCGATTACCCGGGAATGACGTTTATTCAGATCCTGCGGACTGAGGGTTGGCTTCGTTAAACGGCTCTCAAACATGAAAAAATAAACTCGGATCATTTCGAGTAGACATAATTTCGTGTAAATAAAAAAAGTATGCAGTATCAGAAGGAGGAGTAAAAAATATGCAAAAAAGTGAAGTAGGGAAAATAGGTGCCATTGGAATCGTTATAATTTTTGTTTTTGGTGCATTTGCACCAGCCATTGGTTCTGCAAGCAATTCTGAAAAACAAGTTCTTTCAACGAAAGTAAGTGCTGAAGAAAATAATTTTTATGAAGAAAAAAATTTTCTCCAGTTGAATAAAAGTAATCTTCAAATAAATAATGAGTTGGATTTACATGATATCACAACTCAAGATGAGAGTAGTATCAACCTGTTGAAAGATAATCCTAATGAAGGATATGCGCCGCTTGATACACCTGAGACGTTCTACGAGAAGGTTGGGTATACATATACCAAACCTACGACGTATATGGAACTCGTGAGTTGGTATCAACATCTTGAGCAGAACTATTCAGACTATATTCAAGTATTCAAGGCAAACGAATTATATGGCACTGGGACGGTCCCGAAGACCGGTGGTGGCAGTTATGATCTCTACTACGTAAGAATCACCAATGAGTCACGTGGTTTTGACAAACCGGAGGTGTTATTCGAAGGTGGTCACCATGGGAATGAGAAGATCGGGGCGATCAGCTTGTACTGGACTTTGGATTGGTTGATGCGCCATGCGTTTCACCCTGATTATGATTGTCCTGAACGTGACTATCTGAGATGGTTGCTAGATAATCGAGAGATCTACATCGATGTGAACCATAACCCTGATGGTTTTGATCGTAACGTCCGTGTTGATTACCTTGGGCGCGATTTGAATCGTGAGCATGATCATGCTGCTTCGTGGGGTCCTTTTACTTCGGTGAATGGTCAGACAATGATGCGGTTTGTGAATAATCATACGCTACGAACAGCGGCTTACTTTCATACCGGAGCAAGGTTACTTGTGTATCCTTGGCATGTTGAGCATTCTTCGATTACTGGTGTGAGTCCGATATCAGGATTATCTATTGCTCGTGTCCCTGCTGACTTCTTTTTCTTTGACGCTGCCTTTTTACGATTAGGTGATTATATAGGTGATTATGGTGGGAACCTTGGTCCAAACCAAATAGGGAGTTCGTATTCCAAGGGTATGGGTGGTGGTGGTGCTTCTACAAGTTGGGCGTTGGCTGGGAATAATCTCACGCATCCGATTGAGAATCAGTATGTTGATATAGGTCCTCATTGTGGTACTGGTTTTCTTTCGACGACAGTTGAAATGTATGGTACAGGGGATCCTGCACAATCCATGTTTGGGAATGATACCATTAATAGGTTTGGTGCAGAAGTCCGACGAATAGTGTTGTATTTAACCGATCTTGCGCAGCCGTCAGTTCATTGGACCAATGGAACTACTGAAGAAAATGTGGAAATTAATGTTGGAGAATCACTGAATTTCACATGGTTGGTGCATGGAAGCCTTGTCGTGGATAACACACGAATTCAATATAGTACACACCCTGATCCAATTAACAACCCGATGTATTATACTGCTAACATTGATGACCATAACGGAGATTACTATGGTGGTACTTATTGGGATGACGCCTTAGATGGAAGTAGTACACCAACCAATTACCATGAAGAAATTAATTTTGATACACCTGGAGATTATTTTATCGTTGCCAAAGCGATGGTGGACCAGAAATACGCAGAGCTGTTACGTTCTGATTATTATGGACCGAATTCATATCTTCGTATAATAAATGAACGTACAAACGGATCATTTTCTGAGAGCCTAATTGGGACCGATGGATTGCAGGAAATAAATGGACAGTTGTGGTGGTACAGCCCGGTTCTGCATGTACGCGTGGCAGGTATGGAGATGGCGCCATGGTATAATAACAACTGGACGTTCCGAAAAGAAATCCTCATTAATCATACGATGGTTGATGGAGATTTATCTGCTTTTCCTGTTGTTGTTGATATTACTGATATTGATCTTGCAAACAAAGCACAAAGCAATGGGAATGATATCCTGTTCACTGATGGTTACAATAATAAATTAAACCATGAAATTGAATATTATGCGGATGGTCATTTGATCGTTTGGGTCAAAATACCGGTCTTGTTGTCATCTGATGATACAATTCTTTACATGTATTATGGAAATAGTACCTGTGCGAGTCAGCAGAATGCTAGCGGTGTCTGGGATGCGAACTACATGCTGGTGCAGCATCTTTCTGAAACTACTGGTACACATTATGATTCAACAGGCAATGACAATAATGGAGCACCTTTTGGTGGAGTAGCACAGGATGCGGCTGGTCAGATTGATGGTGCAGATGATTTCGATGGATTTAATGATTATGTTGAGATACCTCATGATAACACCATCTCTGGTTTTACACAGGCATTGACAGCGAGCGCATGGATACGAACAGATGGTAATACCTCATGGGTCACCATTTTAAATAAATACAATGCAAGCAACAGCCAACGGGGCTGGCAGGTTTATTATGATGGAAGCGAAAATCCAAAGAGATTGCATTTTGTTCTCGCGGATACAGCGACACATTATTATTCTTATCTTATAGATTTTAATGCTGCAACAGATACCTGGTATCATATCTCAGCAACATGGCAAACAAACCAAGTACCCATCATCTATGTCAATGGTGTGGCCTATACTCCAACGCCAACCACGACGATCTCAAGTATTTACAACAATCCCCTTGAACCATTATTTATCGGGAGAGCCTATGTCGGCGGTACATCAAATGGTCGGTTCTTTGATGGTATTATTGATGAAGTACGAATATCAAATATCGCTCGATCAGAGGCATGGGAACAAACCTCATATCAGAATCAATTTGACCCAGATAATTTTGTTACAGTGGGTCTTGAAGAAGGACCGATGTTTATTTATGATCCTTCACCAGCGCATCTGAGTCAGGGTGTCCCACGTAGTACATCGCTTTTAAGTTTTAATATTACTCATCTCCAGGGAAAGCCAATGGATTACACTGTTGAGACATCACCTGATATAGGTTCAGCTTCTAATACTGGTGTTTATGATGGCCGCTATACGGTCTCTATCAGTGGGTTAAACGATTGTACTGATTATGTATGGTACGTCAATGTGACCGCTGGTGGCAATTCTACTACTCGGAGATTTGAATTTACGACTGAATGCCAGGATCCCTGGTGGGATGCAGATTGGCTGTATCGGAAAAAAATTACGATTGATTCGGACATGGTGCCTGCGGATTTAACAGATTTCCCTGTGTTGATTCATTTCTTTGACTCTGATGTCGGAAATAAAGCGCAAACTGATGGGGATGACATTGTGTTTGCTGATAGATTTGGTGTGCAACTGAATCATGAAATCGAGAATTTCCAATCTAATGTATTAACCGCCTGGGTGAAAATCCCAACACTTCTTTTTAGTCAGGATACTTATATCTATTTGTACTATGGGAATGCATTAGCAGAAAGTCAGCAGAACCCATCGGGTGTCTGGGATTCAAACTTTATGCTCGTGCAGCATCTGTCTGAGTCTTCTGGTGCTCATTATGATTCAACTAGTCATGATAACGATGGTACTGCCTATGTCATTAACCAGGATGCATCAGGGAAAATCGATGGCGCGGATGAGTTCGATGGTACCGATGATTACGTAGAAGTGCCCCACGATGATTCACTTGCTGGATTTACCGAGGCGATGACTGCGAGTACTTGGATAAAACTTGACGATGTCGGTTCTCGTCAGACGATCCTTAATAAATATGATATAACAGGGAATCAAAGAAGCTGGGCGTTAGATTTTGAACGAGAGGAAGGAACAGAATTTGGTTTTATCGGTTCAGTATCTCCTGGGACGAGCTTTGTTGCATATCTGTATGATTCTGTTGTTCTTTCAGAAACATGGTACTATGTTACTGTGGTATGGCAGGCGAATCAGGTACCAAAAATGTATGTCAATGGTGTCCAATTATCTACTACGGAAACCGCGACACTCTCCAATCTTTATAATAATCCTTCTGCACCGTTGTTCCTAGGACGTGCGTATGATGTAACCCCGGAACGATATCTTGATGGTGTCATTGATGAAGTGCAAATCTCAAATATTGCCCGGTCAGCTGCATGGATTGTTGCTTCGTATCGAAATCAGAATAACCCACTGAGTTTCCTTGCTGTTGGTTCTGAGGAATCAGAGCATCCTCTCATTTCAGATCCGTTACCTGTCAATGGTGCGACGAATATCGCAATTATCAATGATCAATTGAGTTTTCATTTGACCGATCGCCAGGGTGATTCGATGAATTATACGGTAGATACGTCTCCTGATATTGGGTCGGATAGTGCAAATAATGTGTACAATGGGCGATATACTATTTCTATTAGTGGTCTTGCCTATGAAACCACCTATACTTGGTTTGTGAATGTAACTGATGGTGAACATGCATCTCAGCAGGTATTCACCTTTACAACTGAACGAGCACCGATACCCTGGTGGAACACGGACTGGGTTTTTAGAAAAGAAATCATCCTTGATCATACGAAGATAGCAGAGGATTTCTATAACTTCCCGTTACTTCTCTCCTTTAATGATTCTGATGTGCGTGTTAAAGCGCGCAAGGATGGAAATGATGTTGTCTTTGCTGATGACTCAGGAAATAAACTTGATTTCGAGTTTGAATATTATCATAAAGGAGTGCTAAAAGCATGGGTGAGAATTCCGTATTTATCCTCCTCAGTTGATACAAGCATCATGGTCTATTATGGTAATGGGGATGCAGAAAACCAGGAGAATCCCGGTGGTGTCTGGGATACGAATTATATGATGGTACAGCATCTGTCGGAGACTTCAGGGGTACATTATGATTCCACGGGTAATTATAATGATGGTAATCCCTATGGTGGTGTCATTCAAGGTACTATAGGACTGATTGACGGTGCAGACGAGTTCGATGGTAACAATGATTATGTCCAAGTGGCTCATGATGATACACTTTCCGGATTTACCCAGGGGATGACAGCGAGTGCGTGGGTGAAGTTCGATTCGACATCCGTGAGAAGAGCAATTGTAGGAAAATATGCGATTGCACAACCACAGCGATCCTGGAACGTTGAGTATATCGTCAGTCCAAGTAGAGCATTACAATTTACAGCATCTGCGGATGGTTCCTCTACGTATTCCTATTGGTATGCTAACGTAGGCACCCCTTCAACGGGAACATGGTATCATGTTGCGGTTGGATGGCAATCGAATGAAACGCCCACGTTCTACCTTAATGGGAATGAAATCAGTGTTACAACATCATCAGGTGCGAATTTGACACAATTGTACAACAATGTGAATACACCATTGTATATTG
>Ga0105099_10002246_pt1 | contig 11568 bp, 11 predicted proteins | sample PPLLak3cmMay2015_2_FD_79138 | JGI IMG/M metagenome (GOLD analysis project Ga0105099, IMG submission 79138) | Freshwater sediment microbial communities from Prairie Pothole Lake near Jamestown, North Dakota, USA - PPLs Lake P8 Core (1) Depth... | ecosystem: Environmental > Aquatic > Freshwater >...
CATCGTGCCTGAGCCCGAGAGAGGTGACAAAAACCGTTGCTTGCTCGGCCTCAGGCACGAGTTCCTCTACGCGGGCGATGAGTGCTCGTCGGTTTGTGCCTGGTCTGGCCAGAGCCCCAAGGTCGGCTGTGGTCGACGTGCTTCCGTTGGTCATCCAGCAGGTTTCAAAGTGTAGCGACCCTTTGAAGGTCAGCTATCTTGCGAGGACGAAATTCCGCTCCTGGCCAACAGTTGCCCGACTCTCCTTCTGATCAGCCGACGTTCGGCCGTACGACTGCTTCCTGGCGGTGTGACTGGCAGTCTGCGACCCTCAACTGCTTGATGATGTTTGCAAGCTCTTTGGCGGCTTTCTGATCCGAAACCCGCCGGTCGAGTTTTGAGGTTGACGGACCCTGCTTCGGCCAAAGCGGCATTACGCCGTTGTGCCAATTACGGCTGCCAATGGTGCCCGGGACGGGTATCGAACCCGTACAGCCAGAGGCCGAGAGATTTTAAGTCTCTCGGAATGGCTTAACGGTGCGGGTTGCGGAGGTTCATGGGTGGTAGTCGACTACATTTGCTACGGTTGGTGCGGGTCGAGCGCCCTCTTCCGCTTGGTATGTCGCGCTCCCCGTTCCATGCCACCGCCTCGCGCAGAAACAATACCGCGAGCACGGCGATCACTACGCTCACCAGGTTGGCCTTCACATCTTCGAAGTCCCGGACCACCAGTCAGCGCGGCATGGCCAGCGTATCGTCCACAAACAGGGTGAAGAGACCAATGCTGATCATGTATATGGCGATGCCGATCAGAAAGATATCGACCGCCTCGATCACTCCCACCGCAAGGGTCTTCACGTCCTATGGCGAAACTGTTCCGCCACGAGCTATGTCGATCAGCGTCACAGTCAAGGCAATCGCCTCGTAAACCATCAGCCCGACTGCTGCCATGAAGGTGCCCAAGATCGGGATAAGAACTATATAGCGGGTCGAGGAGAGCAGGCGGCGCAACATGGATTCCCAGGTGGGGACAAAGGAACAGACCGTAAGTGCGATCAAGACAAACCGAAATGCTTGCTGCCTGGCAACGTGAGGCCGGTGGCGCTGCAGGAGCGTCGCCCACTTGAGCCCTTCGCCAAGCCGCTATACTCTTGGCCCATGAAGCTGCGCCCCCGGAATGATGTCCTCTTTCAACGTCCTCCCTCACCCAGCCGCCATCTTGCTCGGCCACCGCATTTGCGGCGGGGTGACTTCCTTGCGTAAAGACCATTCCGATGTATGTTTAGGATCGCCATGACTGCAGGTTGCCGCGATGTCGCGGGCGAACAGGCGGTTCTTGTCGCCGCGCTGCGCAACCCCGCCTGTTATCCCCATCCGGCCGAACAGGTCGAGGTCATCGAGACGCACATCTCGTACGTGCTGCTGAGCGGCGCCTATGCCTACAAGATCAAGAAAGCGGTCGCGCTGGGATTCCTCGATTTCAGCACCCTGGCCAGACGCCGCATGTATTGCGAGGAGGAACTGCGTCTCAACCGCCGCCTGGCCCCCGAGCTTTATCTGGCGGTGGTAGCAATCACCGGCCCCCCAGATGTGCCGCGCTTTGCCGGTAACGGCGAGGCAATCGAATATGCGGTGCAGATGACCCGCTTTTCGCAGGAGGACTTGCTCGACCGGCAATTGGCGGTGGGATGCCTTTGCCCGGACATGATCGACCAACTGGCAGATCAACTGGCCGATTTTCACGGAGGGGCGGAACGGGCTCCGCCCGACGGGCGGTTCGGCTCGCCGGAAGCCGTGTGGGAACCGATGGCGCAGAACTTCGCCCAGCTCGGCAAACAGCTATCCGACGCGGCCCACCGCTCCCGGCTCGCTGACCTGGAAGCATGGAGCCGCAAACGATTCAGCCAGTTGGCCGGCCTGCTGGCGACCCGCTTGCGTGATGGATGGATCCGCGAATGCCACGGCGACCTGCATCTTGGCAACATTGCAAGAACGGGTGCCGGGTTGCGGATTTTCGACTGCATCGAATTCGACCCCGGGCTGCGCTGGATCGACGTGATCAACGAAATCGCCTTTCTGACCATGGACCTGGAGGAGCGTGGCCGTGCCGACTACGGGCATCGCCTGCTTAACCGCTACCTGGAAGCGAATGGTGATTACAGCGGTCTGCCACTGCTCGCCTTCTACACCGTCTACCGTGCACTGGTGAGGGCCAAGGTCGCCGCGATACGGGCCAGTCAGGAGGATCCTGCAGGCAGGCTCACGGATCTCGCCAGTTGCGATCAGTACCTGGCCTGTGCGCTGAAGGCCACCCTGCCGGGCAAGCCCAGGCTGCTGCTCATGCATGGACTTGCCGGTTCGGGGAAGAGCTGGCTCGCGCAGCAACTGCTGGAGAGCCTGGGCGCGTTGCGCATCCGTTCGGATATCGAGCGCAAGCGCCTTTTCGGTCTGCACGCCCTCGCCCGCAGTGACTGCGCTGTCGGCGACGGCATCTACGATGCGGCGGCGACCGCTGCAACCTACGACCGTCTCGTCGAACTGGCTCGCCATATCCTTGCGGCGGGCTACCCGGTACTGGTGGACGCAGCCAACCTCAAGGCTTGGCAGCGCAAGGCTTTCCGGGAACTCGCGGCAGCACGGGGGGTTCCCTTTGTCATCCTCGCCTGCACTGCGCCGGAAGCAGTCCTGCAGGCCCGGCTGGCCACCCGCCGGGCAGCCGGCCGCGACGCTTCGGAGGCAGACCAGGCGGTGCTGGCGTACCAGATGCGCGCCCGCGAGGCGATTACGTCTGACGAAGAAGCCTGCACCCTCACCATCGACACCAGCGCGCCGTTCCCGGACGACCTGCCGGCAGTGTTGCCGGATCTTCCGATTTCATCCACGCCTGACCCCGCTCGCTGAAAGCCCGAAAATGCCCGCCCATTCCGGCCCCTGGCCACCGGTGACCGACGATGCGCTGCTCATCGCCCGGACGCTTGCGCGTCGCCTGCGCTGATGGAGTGGCAGACCTTTGCCCATGAGGCCGATGTCGGCATCCGTGGCAGCGGCCCGACCATGGCGGATGCCTTTGCCGGCGCCGCTACAGCCATGACGTCGGTAATCTGCGATCCGGACCGGATCGAGGATCGCGTAGCGGTGACCCTGGAATGCGCGGCGCCAGACGATGAACTGCTGCTCGTTGATTGGCTGAACGCCCTGATCTACGAAATGGCGACGCGGCGCATGCTGTTTTCGCGATTCGACGTCGCCATCGCGGATCACCATCTGACGGCCACCGCCTGGGGCGAACCGATCGAGATTTCGCGCCATCACCCGGCTGCCGAGGTCAAGGGAGCCTCCTATTGCGAACTGGCGGTCAGGCGACAAGCTGACGGTCAATGGCTGGCCCAATGCGTGGTCGATGTTTGAGTCAAGCCAGTACCCGAATCCATCAAGCGAAGGCAGGCAATGAACATTTCACGACTGAAACGACGCGGCAACTTTGAATGGGAGCTTCCGGCGGCGGGCCGCATGCGGGTGCCGGGGGTTATCTTCGCTTCGCGCGAACTGCTTGAAGCGATGGACGAAAAGGTGGCCGAGCAGGTGGCCAACGTCGCCAGCCTGCCCGGAATCGTCACGGCGTCGTACGCGATGCCCGACGCCCACTGGGGCTACGGCTTCCCCATCGGCGGCGTTGCCGCCTTCGATGCCGAGGACGGCGGTGTCGTCTCGGCCGGCGGGGTCGGTTTCGATATCTCCTGCGGGGTGCGCACCCTGCGCACCGGTCTCAAACTTGCCGACGTCGAAGCACGCAAGGCACGCCTGGCCGATGTGCTTTTTGCGCGCATTCCCGCCGGCATCGGCAGCACCGGCAGCATCCGGCTCGACGCCAGGGGCATGGAGGCGATGCTCAAGGGGGGCGCGCGCTGGGCAGTGCAGGCGGGTTATGGATCGGCTGCCGACCTCGCCCACATCGAGGAGCAGGGCCGGGTTGCCGGCGCCGACCCGGCTTGCGTCTCCGAACTGGCCAGAAAGCGCCAGCGTGACGAACTGGGCACGCTGGGTTCGGGCAACCACTACCTCGAGGTGCAGGTGGTCAGCGAGATATTTGACGCGGACGCCGCGCACGCATACGGGCTGGCTGCCGGGGACATCGTGGTCAGCATCCATTGCGGATCGCGCGGCCTCGGTCACCAGATCGGCACCGACTACCTGCGCGAGATGGTGATGGCGGCACCGGCCGCCGGCATCGCCCTGCCCGACCGCGAGCTGGCCTGCGCTCCGATCAAGTCCGCGCTCGGCCAGCGCTATCTCGGCGCCATGCGCGCCGCCATCAACTGCGCGCTGGCCAACCGGCAGATCCTCACCCACCTCGCACGTGAGGCCTTGGCCGAGATATTTCCCGGCGTCAGGCTACCCTTGCTTTATGACGTGTCGCACAACACGTGCAAGGAAGAGGCCCACATGGTCGCAGGCCACAAGCGCCATCTGTTCGTGCATCGCAAGGGGGCGACGCGGGCTTTCGGGCCTGGGCACGCCGAGTTGCCGCGCGAATTCGCGGCGGTCGGACAACCCGTGCTGATCGGCGGCAGCATGGGAACGGCATCCTACATCCTCGCCGGTGCGGCGGGGACCGAGGAACGCGCCTTCGGCTCGGCCTGCCATGGCGCCGGTCGCGCGATGAGCCGCCATGAGGCCACGCGCCGCTGGAACGGCCGCACGCTGATCGACGATCTGGCGGCACGCGGCATCCTGATTCGCAGCCCGAGTTGGCGTGGCGTCGCCGAGGAGGCTCCGCTTGCCTACAAGGACGTCGGCGCCGTCGTGGATGCCTCCGACCACGCCGGGCTGGCCGGCAAGGTGGCCCGGCTCGCGCCGCTGGTCTGCATCAAGGGTTGAACAGCCTGGCGGGTCGCCCAACGCGGCGTTCGACCGCTGGCTTCACCGGTCGTCAGGAGAGACGCCGCCTTGCGCAATCGTCGTCTCCAGCAACTGCCGCATGCGCTGCCAGTGCGACCCTTCCCAGAAGACGCGACCACAAAGATCGCAGATCGTGAAAAGTTCATGTCGAACATTAATAGATGGCGGTAACTCGCGGAAAATCAATTGTTTTTCTATAGCACGAACAGGTGCATTGCATTCGAGGCAAAGGGTGAAAGGTCTGAAGTTGCGAGCCAGATCCAGCCGCGCCACAATCTCGCCGAATTGCCGCGCAGGCTTCAGCGCATGCACATAGCAGCCGTGGCTGATGCCGCGCTGCTTGAGCAGGTCGCGGTCGCGCGTCAGCACGATACGTCGTTCACGGCCGGCGATCTCGGCGATCAAGCTGTCGAGGTAGTCGTTGCGATACAAGGTATCGAAACCTGCCATGCGCAGAAGCCGGGCCAGTCCGCCCAGATGGGAATCGGCGACGAAGTGGATTACCGGCAGCGGCCACTCGCGCAGGCGCAGCAGGGGCTTGATGGCGAGCGAATCGAACCGGGGGTAGACGGCAACCCGATCACCGTCGCGCAACAGGCGATCGAACCCGACCGATTGGCCATTGACCAGAATCAGTTCGACCTCGGTATGCGGCACGCCAAGCGCCTCGATCATGTGCTTGGTGGTGGCATTTCGCGCGCAGGGAACCGGAAACTCCCTGCCCCGCCGTTCGGATGGCAGGAAGTCGTTGAGTTCCTCGTGGAAGCAGAATGTCGCTGTAACCATGTGCCTGGAATGTCCACTCCGCAGTTGGCGTCGCGGTCGAGCCATCGCGGCGCGGAAGCCTGGAAACGTCCGCAAACCATGAGTTCCGGGGCGTTGACCGCGACAACCCCTTGCCGCAAGGCAGGATCGCCGCAAGAATCGGCCTGTCGACCCCCGCGGTCAACCGCCCTTTTGATAGGAACCGACCAACCGGGCTTCGGCAACGACATGCCCCTTCATGGCTTGCTCCAGGGCCGTCCTGGTCGGTCGTCCGAGGTCCGGCAGCACGACGTCAAGCGCATAGAGCTTGTGGAAGTAACGGTGCCGCCCGATCGGGGGACACGGGCCGCCGTAGCCGGTACGCTGCCAGTCGTTGACTCCCTCCAGTGCGCCGGCGGGCAGCGACCGCACCGCCTCGGGCAGCCCGGCAACGCTGACCGGCAGGTTGTACAAGACCCAATGCACCCAGGTCATGCGTGGCGCCTGAGGATCCGGCGCATCCGGATCGTCCACGATCAGGACCAGGCTTCTGGCAGCTCCGGGAATTGCATTCCAGGCAAGTGGCGGGGAAATGCCCCTTCCCTCACAGGTGTAAGCCTTCGGGATCGCGCCGTTGTGGGAGAACGCGCTTGAAGTCATGATCATGTCCATGCTTTTTGCTCCAGCTCGAGTGGTGGCCTACAAGACATGAAGTATAAGCAGACGCGAAAAATCACGCATCCAAATTGGCCCGCCACAAACGTCGCCCGCTTCCCCGGGATGGCAATCCATCAACGCAACTGCTTAAAATAGCTGCTCGATGAAAGTTCTTCACAGATCCATTCTCCCCTGTTGTCGTTCCCTGGCGATCGCCGCACTGGCGGGAGCACTGCTGGGCGGCTGCAATTCTACAAAAGTCCCGCGTTCATATCAGACCGAGGCATTCCCGAGCGAGACCCCATTTCAGTATTACAGCAGCCGGGAGCCTGAGGAAGCATGTGAAGTCGCCAAGCGCGCATTGTTGAGTCAGGGGTATCAGGTCGATGAATCCAAACCTCGCAACATTCGGGGCGAAAAATATTTTCGGCCCAAGCCCGATGAAGCCACCAGGCTGTCGATTATCCTGGTTTGCCTGCCCAGCAATCTGGGGACTGTCATCTATGCAAGCGGACTGGAAACACAGTTCGAGATGAAATCCAAGGGGAGTAATGCAGGTGTGAGCGTTCCTGCTCTCGGGTCCCTTTCCTTGCCCTGGTCTCTGGACAAGGACACCCTGGTGAAAGTCGGCGAGGAAACCGTCACCGATCCCGAGTTCTACAGACGGCTGTTCGAACTGATCAGGTTGCTCGATGGTTGACCCGGCCATTCCAGGGGTTCGGCCATCCTGAATTCCTCGTCCCGGGATCCCCGGGGTCTTCTCTTTCCTTGGGCAGCGGTGCATCATGTTGCACAGAAAGTTGACCGATCATTGCGGCACGTGAGACAGACAGTGCAGACAGCCGGATTCCTTCAGCAACAGCCGTTGTTCGGCGGGGTGGACGACCAGGCGATGACCGCGATCATGCCGCTGCTTCGCGAAGAGAACTTCGCCAGCGGGGAGTTGATCGTCCGCGAAGGCGACCAGGGCGATTCGCTGTTCGTGATCTGCAGCGGCTCGGTCGAAGTCCTGAAATCCAGCCCGGAAGCGCAAACCCCGTTCGGGGACCGTATCGCCGTGCTCAAGGTTGGCGACGTGATCGGCGAAATGGAACTGATCGACATGCAGAACCGGTCGGCAACGGTTCGCGCACTGGAACCCGTCTCGACGCTGGCGCTGTCGAACGGCGACCTGTTCCGCATCTACGAGTCCGACCTGCCGACGTTTGCGCTGCTGGTCCTGAACCTGGCCAGGGAATTGAGTCGCCGTCTACGCAACATCGACGATCTGGCAGTGCGCTACATGCCGCACGACAGTCACGCCGCCCGGCCCTGATTCGCCGGAACAAGTTCCACTGCCACCGCCCTCGCGACCGGGCACCTTCCGGAATGCCTCATGGAAACGTTGATCTCCTTGTCCCGCCTCTAGGCCGTCAACGTCAGCAACCTGCGCGACAGCGGCCGTGCGTTCCATCTACCCCCAATGACCGTTCAGGCCGAGTTGTTCGCGTAGGCCGCGTGGCAGGTTTCAGAGTGAAGCAGCAGCCCAAATGGCCGCTATTCCGTAGCATCGAAATGGCCGTATCTGACCGAACCGAAGCCTTCGATCCGCCAGCCTTCATCGGGTCCAATCCGACTTTCTCCTTATAATCCGCGTCATGCTGCGCTTAGTCCTCGACACCAACGTTGTCCTCGATCTCTTCCATTGGGCCAATACCGACGCGGTACCGATCATGGCGGCACTCGAGTGCGGGCAGGTCGAATGCCTGGCCGACGAACGGACACTGGACGAACTGCAACGCGTGCTGACCTATCCGCAACTCAAATTGACGCCGGAAATGGCGGTCGACCGCTACCGCCGCTACAGCGGTCTCGTGGAAATGTTCCCAGCGGGCGAGGCGCCACCGCTGCCACGCTGCAAGGACCGCGACGACCAGAAGTTCCTCGAACTCGCCGCACGGTGCGCCGCCAACATCCTGGTCACCAAGGACAAGGCGCTGCTCAGGTTGCGCGGGCGGACCACGCTTGGCTTCCAGATTCTCAAACCGGGGGCCGCCTCGACGCTGCTGCCGCCCACCCCACTTCAGGAAACCCCATGAGCGAAGCCGGCCCCGCCGCACCGCCGCCCAAAAACAAGCCCACCGCTGCCCGGCTCAAGCCTGGCCTGCATCCGCGCAACCGCGATCTCGACGGCTATGACTTCCCCGCCCTTGTCGCTGCGTCACCCGGCCTGACGCGCTACCTGGTCACGACGCCTGCCAGCATGACCAGCACCACAAAACCAACGGCTGGCACTAGCATCGACTTCGCCAACCCGGCGGCGGTCAAGGCCTTCAATCGCGCACTGCTGATCCACCATTACGGCATCGCCGGCTGGGACATCCCCGCCGGCTACCTGTGTCCGCCGATCCCCGGCCGCGCCGACTACATCCATCATGTCGCCGACCTGCTGGCCTCCTGCAACCGCAAGGTGATTCCGACCGGGCCGGCAGTACGCGTGGTCGACATCGGCGTCGGCGCCAACTGCATCTACCCGCTGATCGGCCACGGCGAATACGGCTGGCGCTTTCTCGGCGTCGACATCGACCAGCCGGCGCTCGCCAATGCGCAACGCATCGTCGCTGCCAATCCGGCGTTCGCCGCTGCCATCGAACTGCGCCACCAGCCGGTGCAGGACAACATCTTCATCGGCATGCTGCGCTCGGGCGAAAGCTTCGACCTCAGCATCTGCAATCCGCCTTTCCACAACTCGCCGGGCGATGTGCTGGACGTTGCCCAGCGCAAGTGGAACCAGCTCGGGAAGGGCGGCAGCAGGAAAGCTGCCGGCCCGCCGCGCCTCAATTTCGGCGGCCAGGGCACGGAACTGTGGTGCGAGGGTGGCGAACGCGCCTTCCTCGAACGGATGGTCGCGCAGAGCGCCGGCATCCCCAAGCGCTGCCTGTGGTTTACCAGCCTGGTCTCGAAAGCCGAAAACGTCGCCCACGTCGAAGCGGCGCTCAAGAAGGTTCATCCGGTCGCGGTCCGGGTCATCCCGATGGCGCAGGGCCAGAAGCAGAGCCGGCTGATCGCCTGGACTTTCTGCGGCAACGGGGAAATGGAACGCTGGCGCAAGGCGCGCTGGGCGGAGCAAGACTGACGGCGGATGCATGCCTTGCCGGAGCAGGCGTAGGATTACGACATGTCCCGTTCGTCCCTGTTCCCGCTGATTCCCGCCCTGCTGGCGAGCCTGGCGCTGCTGCTCGCCGGATGCGCCGCGCAACCCGCGCCCGCATTGCCGGATGAGGAAATGCTGCAGGACCAGCCACCATCCGCAACTTTCTACAAAGATGGGCAACTGCTTCTGCAATACGGATCGATCCACCTCGGCGCAACCTGGCCCGCCACGGAGCGGCACGACCGCCAGTTCCGCTACTACGCGACAAGCATCGACCTCTTCGCTGGCGAGACACCGGACCCGCAGACGCTGCAACGCGACTGGCAGCCCGTCACGCTGCTCGGCAACGAGCGCTGGAACAACATCGTTCGCAGCCTGCTGGAAAGCGCCGCCCCGGAACGACCCGACGGCGGAACCTTGATCACGCTGCAGGGCGCCGACTTCGTCATCAGCCGCGGCCCGGACGGCGCCCTCGCCGTTCATCGCCTGGAAAGCAAGCCGGCCGGCCTGAAAATTATGCGCAGCATCGGCGAACAAGCCTTTTCCGCACTGGCCAACGCTTATCTCAAGAAAGAACTCGCGTCCAACGGGCAGTTGCCCGGCCCGGTGATGTTCGTCGTCGGCGAGAACGAACCCGGGCGCGCCTTCGTCCTTTTCGATCTTGCGGCAGACAAGTCGGTCTTCATCACCCAGCCGGCGAGCACCCTGCCGCTTGGAAAGAAACTCGGATACTCGCTCCGCCTGCTCGATGCCCTGACGCTGCGCAGCCACATGCTGGGCGTGGTCCGCAACCCGGTCTCCAGCACCAGCCGGCTGCTATGGCTGACCGGGCACTCGGGCGCGGTCCTGCTGCCGCGGGGCATCGGCCTCAAGAAGCAGGTCCCGCCGCCGCTGGCGCAGAACGCGCCGATGGACCCGGCGGCATGGGAAGCGCTGCTGGACGATCTGGTCAATCCGGAAAAATACCGTGCCCGCTTGAAGCCGCTGATCGACGGGGAAGCATTCTTTGTCGAGCTGATACAGGCGATTCAGGACGCCCGCGAAGCGATCGACATCCAGATCTATATCTTCGACAGCGACAACTACGCCCTGCGCATCGCCGACCTGCTCAAGCAGCGCTCGCGGGAAATCAGGGTGCGCGTTCTCGTCGACCGGCTCGGCTCGCTTGCCGCCGGCCAGGTTCCCTCGAAATCACCGTACTACTCGAGCAGCAAGCCCCCGTTTTCGATCCTTGGCTACCTTCGGGAAAATTCCGCAATCGAAGTGCGCGCGCTGGAAAACCCCTGGCTGACCTCGAGCCACACCAAGCTGATAATCATCGATCACGCCAAGGCCTATATCGGCGGCATGAACATCGGTCGCGAATACCGTTACGAGTGGCATGACCTGATGCTCGAGGTCGGCGGTCCGCTTGTCCGGCGCCTGCAAAAGGACTTCGACGGACGCTGGGCCCATGGCGGACCGGGCGGCGACCTGGCCTTCGCATTCAACGCCGGCCGGCCGGACGAGCCGAGCGACCCGGGCGAGCCGGGCGATGCCGGCGAAGCGGAGGTCCGCCCGCTGTACACCCGTACCGGCGACGCGCAGATTCTGCGCGCCCAGCTCGCCGCCATCCGCCGCGCGCGCTCGCACATCTACATCGAGCACCCCTACGTTTCCGACGACGAGATCATTTACGAGCTGATTGCCGCGCGCCGGCGTGGCGTCGATGTGCGCGTCATCCTGCCGACCGGCAACGACTCCGGCCTGATGAGTAGCGCCAACCTGCTGGCCGCCAACCTCTTCCTGAGAAACGGCGTGCGCGTCTATGGCTACCCCGGCATGAGCCACGTCAAGGCGGCCATCTTCGACGGCTGGGCCTGCGTCGGATCGGCGAATCTCGACAAGCTGAGCCTGCGCATCAACCAGGAGGCCGACCTGGCCACGTCTGACCCGCATTTCGTCGACCGCCTGCGCCGCGAACTGTTCGAGGTCGACTTCGCCCGTTCGCGAGAGTTGAAGGAAGCGCAACCGGTCAACTGGACCGACTACATCTCGGAGTTCATCGCCGACCAGTTGTGAACGAAACCGGCGCGCGCTGCGACCCGGGCTATTCCGCGCGCCGGCGGAAAATCCAGGTCTTGTCGTCGGAAGCTTCCGCCGCAAAGGCATAGCCA
>Ga0105099_10002250_pt1 | contig 11563 bp, 9 predicted proteins | sample PPLLak3cmMay2015_2_FD_79138 | JGI IMG/M metagenome (GOLD analysis project Ga0105099, IMG submission 79138) | Freshwater sediment microbial communities from Prairie Pothole Lake near Jamestown, North Dakota, USA - PPLs Lake P8 Core (1) Depth... | ecosystem: Environmental > Aquatic > Freshwater >...
AGCATCTTGTAGATTTGTTCATCTCTTACTAAATCTTCAACTTTGTCATAAGGAATTTTGTGTGAATCTGCATATTCTTTTACAGCTTCATAATCCGGAACAATGAGAGCGGTTAAAAACATTCTTCTATCGCCAATTAAAACAAACTGATCTATATATTTACTTGCAAGGAACAGACTTTCAATCGGGTTTGGTGCAATATATTTTCCGGCAGAAGTTTTGAAAAGATGTTTTTTTCTATCAGTTATCAATAAAAATCCATCCGCATCAAACACACCTATATCACCGGTGTAAAGCCATCCATCTTTAATTGTTGCGTCTGTTTCTTTTTTATTTTTGAAGTATCCCTGCATAATGTTTGGTCCCTTTGCAAGAATTTCACCATCAGATGCAATCTTAATTTCTACACCGGGAAAAGGTCTGCCAACTGAGCCAAATTTGTAATCATCAACCCTGTTTGCGCAAATTACCGGAGATGATTCAGTTAATCCATAACCTTCAACAATGATAATTCCTATCGCTTCAAAAAACTCACCTAATGCGCGTGGTAATGCTGCTCCGCCTGAAATAAAGAATCTTAAATTACCGCCGGTTTTTTCCTGCAGTTTTTTATAAACAAGTTTATCCGCAAGTTTATATTGCAATGAAAGTGTTAAAGGTATTTTGCCTTTTTTCTGAGCATCTTTATATCTCTTTCCGGCATCCATAGCCCAGTAAAATATTTTTTGCTTTTTCTCAGGCTGCGATTCAACATTCTTAATAATTTTTGAATGAATTCTTTCAAACAATCTTGGTACACTTGTCATAATAGTTGGTTTAACATCTATAAGGTTTTGTGCTACAGTTTCTATACTTTCTGCATAACACACAACACATTTTGCAGCAAATGCTGTATAATATCCAGCCATTCTTTCAAAGATATGACATAGCGGAAGAAATGAAAGAAAAACATCTGTGTTGGAAATTGGGAAACAATCCAGGGCCGCCTGAACATTAGAAAGAATATTGTGATGAGTTAATACAACACCCTTTGGTTCGCCTGTAGTACCGGAAGTGTATATGATAGTACAAATATCATTTGGCTTTATAGATTCAAGATTGTCTTTTAGTAAAGATGGATGTACCTTCTTAAACGCCTTACCCAATTCCTGAACTTTTGCAAATGTCAGTAAGTCTTTGTTGTTGGCATCAAAATCTTTTTCATTTAGCAGGATGATATGTTTTAATGTTTTACATTTATCCTTAACCTTCATCACTTTATTAAGCTGGAATTTTGTAGAAACAATTATCGCTTTTGATTCTGAGTTATTCAAAATAAACTCTACAGATTCTGATGTTAATGATGGATAAAGCGGAACATCAATTGCACCCAAACTTAAAATTGCCATATCGCTGTAAACCCACTCTGGACGATTTTCCGCAATAATCGAAACCTTATCATCCTTTTTAATTCCAAGTGAAGCGAGACCAAATGCAAATGAATCCGTTTCTTCTTTAAACTGATCATAAGTTATCCCAACATACTTGCCATCAACTTTATGTTTAAGTACATAATTGTTTGTTTCTTTGCTGTACTCTTCAGTAAGATGCTGATAGAGCCGGGGAACGGTGGTTAAGTAATTTAACTGAGCCATGATTTACTCTCTCCTTTATGAAATTGGATTTCTTCCCCAGAAAACCGTTTGTTAGTTTAAGATAGCATTATTTCCAAGAAATATTTGATTATAAAATAGCATCAAAAAGTTTAATTGCAAAAAGGAAAATGAGGTTAATATGGAAATGAATCTAAACTTTTAACAAGTCTCCCTTTAGAAAAGGGAGTACCTGAACGAAGTGAAGGGGAGGGATTTGCTTGAAGCTGTAAAAAAGAATCCCCCGTCATTCCTTCGGAATGCCACCCCCTTTATTAAAGGGGTACTTTTAATTATTATTAATTATGAAAAAACATAACACACTTATAACCAACTTTAGAGAAATTCCTTATAATCCAATTCTTAAGGATCGAGCTAAAGAAATGAGGAACAACTCTACTAAAGGAGAAATAAAATTCTGGTGCGAGTTATTAAGAAATAAACAAACTGGTTATCAATTTTACAGACAAAAAATTATGGGATATTATATTGTAGACTTTTATTGTGCTAAGTTAAAATTAGTTGTTGAGATAGACGGAATAAGTCATCTGAAAAAGAAAGAGTATGATGAACATAGAAATGCAATATTAGAATCATTTGGTTTAAAGGTTGTACATTTTGATGCTCAAGATGTTCAAAACAATTTTTGCATAGTTGAAAAGAACTTTAAAGAACAGTTATCAAAACGCATAAATGAGTTGAGTAAATAAGTAGTCTCCCTTTAATAAATGGAGATGTCACGAAGTGACAGAGGGATTTGTTTGAAGCTGTGTAAAAAAGAATCCCCCGTCATTCCTTCGGAATGTCACCCCCTTTGCTAAAGGGGGACTATTATTAAATCAAAAATAATATTTAAAGGTTATCAGGTCTCACTGTGACATTAATGGGTAAAGTCACGATTTGGTTCGCTACTTTCCATAAGGAAAAACCTAAATTTCCTTCAAAATTGAACCCGCATTTATAAATAACGCTTCGACAAGTATTAAAAATGAACCCGCATTCTTCAAAATCCTTCCTGCAGGTATAAAAATCGCTCCTGCAACAATTAAAATTACTCCTGCCATACTCAACATTTTAAAATCGTTTTTCTGCAAATCTTCAAATTGATTATCCCGCCCAAAAGCAGTAATTTTTCAACTACAATTTATAATTTTGAGGATATCAAATGTCAAACGCATATTTTAAAGTTCCACAACCAATAAATGAACCGGTAAAAGCCTACAAACCAGGCTCACCCGAAAGAGAAGAATTAAAGAAAAAATTAGCAGAATTAAAATCAAAACAAATAGAAGTTCCGCTAATTATTGGCGGCAATGAGGTTAGAACCGGCAATACCGAGAAAATGGTTATTCCTCATAATCACAGCCACGTTCTTGGTGTTTATCATAAGGCGGGTAAAAAAGAAGTTGATCTGGCTGTTGAAGCGGCTCTTGAAGCCCGCAGAGAATGGTCAGAATTGCCATGGGAACATAGAGTTTCTGTCTTCTTAAAAATCGCTGATTTATTAGCCGGACCCTGGCGCTCAACTATAAACGCAGCAACAATGCTTGGACAATCTAAAACAGCTTATCAGGCTGCAATTGATTCGGCTGCAGAACTTATTGATTTCTACAGATACAATTGTTACTTCATGGCTCAGTTGATGCAGGATCAGCCTTACTCTGGTAGTGGAATGTGGAACCGTTTAGAATACCGTCCTTTAGAAGGTTTTATTTTTTCAGTAACACCATTTAACTTCACTTCTATTGCGGGCAATTTGCCAACTGCACCTGCAATTGTTGGTAATGTAAGCTTGTGGAAGCCGGCATCAAGCGCTGTTTACTCGGCTTACTGGTTGATGAAATTATTTGAAGAAGCCGGTTTGCCAAAAGGTGTAATTAATTTTGTTCCCGGTTCTGGCGGACAGGTTGGAACTCCTGCGTTCACAAATCCAAACTTGGCTGGTGTTCACTTCACAGGATCAACAGAAGTTTTTCAAAATATGTGGAAGACTATTTCCGATAATCTAAAAAACATGAAATACTATCCACGCATCGTTGGTGAAACTGGCGGTAAAGATTTTATTTTTGTTCATAACACCGCAGACGTAGATGCTCTTGTTGTTGCAGCTCTGCGAGGTGCTTTTGAGTACCAGGGACAAAAATGTTCTGCGGCATCAAGGATGTATATTCCAAAATCTTTATGGAAAGAGTTTAAAGAAAAATATGTTGCAGAAGTCGGCAAAATAAAAATGGGTGATATAGAAGACTTTACGAACTTTATGGGTGCTGTAATTGATAAAGGTGCATTTAAAACAATTACTGAATATATTAAGTACGCAAAAGAATCTACTGAAGCAGAGATAATAACAGGTGGAAATTTTGATGACTCAAAAGGTTATTTTATCGAACCAACAACAATTGTAACAACTAATCCAAAATTCAAATCTATGGAAGAGGAAATATTTGGACCTGTTATGACCATTTATGTTTATGATGATAACAAACTGGATGAAACTTTAACTCTTTGTGATGAAACTTCTCCATATGCTTTAACAGGTGCTATCTTTGCACAGGATAGAAATGTAATAGTTAAGTTATCAAATAGGTTACAAAATGCAGCAGGCAACTTCTATATAAATGATAAACCAACTGGAGCAGTTGTTGGTCAACAGCCATTTGGCGGTGGAAGAGCTTCCGGAACTAATGATAAAGCCGGAAGTGCAATGAACATAATGAGATGGATGACAGCAAGAACAATTAAAGAAACTTTTGATCCTCCAAAGGATTGGCGTTATCCGTTTATGAGTGAGAAATAATAAAATACTCTTCGTAGCACAGACTTCAGTCTGTGAATACATTAAATAAAAATTTAAATGCTCAGATTAATTCGCCGTGGCGAACTGAGCTACGATATTTATAAATCAAAAATCGTAAGGACGTTAAATGAAAATACACGAATTTCAGGCAAAGGAAACATTAAAGAAATTTGGTGTTCCTGTTCAGGATGGAATTGCAATTAAAAGTATGTTAGAGTTCGATGATGCTATCTCCAGACTGCAACAGCGTGGTATAAATCAATTTGTGGTTAAATCACAAATACACGCAGGCGGAAGAGGCAAGGGAATTGTTTACGATGTTAGAAATAGAGATGTGGTTGTTCTTGAAGGCGGAGTAAAGTTTACAACTTCACCAGAAAAAGCTGCTGAGTATGCAGAAAAGATTCTCGGTAATGTTTTAGTTACACATCAATCCGGACCGGAAGGAAAAATTGTAAAAACGCTTTTTATTACAGAAGGATTGGATTATAAGAAAGAATTGTATCTAGGAATTCTTCTAGATCGTGCAGTTTCAAAAAATGTAATTATGGTTTCTACAGAAGGCGGAGTTGAAATTGAAAAAGTTGCAGAAGAAACCCCGGAAAAAATAATTAAAGAATGGATTGAACCCGGCGTTGGATTGCAAGCTTATCAGGCTCGTAAATTAGCTTTTGCATTAGGTCTTGAAGGAAACGCATTCAAGAGTTTTATTCCTTTTATAAAAGCTCTTTACAAAGCTTATGAATCCACCGATGCATCAATGTTGGAAATAAATCCTTTAGTAATTACAAATGATGATAAAGTTGTTGCTCTTGATGCAAAAATGAATTTTGATGATAATGCACTTTACCGTCATCCTGATATTGTGGAATACAGAGATTTGGATGAAGAAGATCCGTTGGAGATTGAAGCTTCTAAATTCAATCTTAATTACATTAAGCTTGATGGAAATGTTGGCTGTATGGTTAACGGTGCTGGCCTTGCGATGGGAACTATGGATATTATTAAACTCGCTGGCGGTGAACCTGCAAACTTTCTAGATGTTGGCGGTGGAGCAAATAAAGAAACAGTAGCAAACGGATTTAAGATCATTCTATCTGATCCAAATGTTAAAGCTATTTTAATAAATATATTTGGTGGAATTGTAAGATGTGATAGAGTTGCTCAAGGTGTTATTGATGCTGCAACTGAAATGCATGTTCACGTTCCGATTGTTGTAAGATTAGAAGGAACAAATGCAAAAGAGGCTGCTGAGTTACTTGATAAATCTGATCTGCACTTTGAAGTAGCTAAGAGTTTGCAAGAAGCTGCTGAAAAAGTAACAGCTGTCTTAAGAGTTAATTAATTTACGTTTCGTAGCTCAGAATTCATTCTTAAATTAAGGTAACTCAGAATTTATTCTGAGTAAAGATGTTTTTATAATCTCAGACTAAAGTCTGAGCTACGATTTATTATTCTCAGAATTTCAAATACAAAAAATTTTAGTAACTAACAAATATTACACTCCTTGATTTTCTTTTTTATTAGTTATAGATTTTTCCTGAAACAATTTTCAGTTAGGAGAACTTAATGTCTTTTTTCGATTCCGAATTTTCCAATGAAGAGGAATACGATCTGCCCGATGAAAACGTAGAAGAAGAATTGGCTTCGTGCAAAAAAATTCTTGAAAGCGGTTATATTTTTGATTCTGTTGAGAGAATAGAGGAGCTTATTCATGTATGTATGGATTTAGATAGATATGAAGATGCTCTGTATCTGTTAAATAAACTTTTAGAAATCTTTCCTTATAACTCGGAGTATTGGTTAAAGAAGGGAATAGTACTAAATGGATTATTTCGTTTTAACGAAGCACTATTGGCATATGAACATACTCTATCGTTAAATCCAAATGATATCGAAACCCTGATTGATAAATCCGCAACGGAAGAAAATCTTGGATTGTATGATCATTCACAAGAATCACTGGAAAAAGTTTTACAACTTGATCCTGAAAATGATGATGCAATGTTTAGTATGGGATTACTTTTTCAACGAAGAGCGCAATTAAAAAAAGCTATTGATTATTTTCTAAAGGTTGCCTCCCGAGATCCCGAGTATTCCGAGGTTTATTATGAACTTGGCTTTTGTTATGAAAATTCTGCTCAACTTGATAAAGCATTGGAATCATACGATAAATTTTTAGAACTTGATCCCTACAATCCAAATGGATGGTATAACCGCGGAATAGTTTTAGTAAAAATGGAAAAACTAGAGCAGGCTATAAACAGTTACGAACTTGCAATATCTATCCGTGAAAATTTTTCAAGTGCCTGGTTCAATAAAGGAAATGCGCTTGCTGATCTTGGTCGTTTACAAGAAGCAATTCAATGTTTTAAAAAATCATTTGAGCTGGATAAAGATGATGAAACTGCTGTTTATAATATCGCAAATATTTATGAAGAACTTGATGATTTACCTGCCGCAATAAAATATTATACAGAATCTATCAAGCTAAATGATGAATACTATGATGCTTATCTTTCACGTGGATTCTGTTATGATTCGATGGGAAAATATCAATTGGCTTTAAGAGATTTTAATAAAGCAATCTCACTTTCGCAGGATAGTGCTGAAGCGTGGTACGCTAAAGCTGATCTTGAATATTCGCTCGGGCAAATTCAGGATAGTATTATTAGTTACAAAGAAGCAGCAAGAATTGAACCTGATAATTATGAAGTCTGGTTTAATCTTGCAGAAACCTATTTTGAATCAGGCGAATGGTTAGAAGCCCTAAAATCTTTTGATGAATGCATTCGGATTAATCCTAAAGATGCCACATCATTTTATGGAAAGGCTAAAGTCAATTTTGTATTGAGCAGAACACAAGAAGCAATTGAGTGCCTTAAATCAGCTTTCCAATTTGATCCATCTATACGCACTGAATTCGAAAAAGAATATCCTGAAATAAAATCATCCAAACTTTTTAAAAGACTTATTGGGGAAGTTTAATTTTAACTTTTAATTGTTAAATTTAATTGTATGCAAAATTCATTTTATGCAAATACAGAATTAATTGGTTTGATTGGTTATCCGATTAAGCAAAGCTTTTCTCCTTTTATTCATAATGTAGCCGCGGAGCTTACTGGTACCAAATTAATATATATGCCATTTGAGGTACACTCCAGCAATCTTAAAAATGCTGTAAGAGGAATGGTTGCTCTTGGAATAAAAGGATTTAATGTAACTGTTCCGCATAAAGTAAAAGTTGTTGATTATATAAATAAATTATCTGAAGAAGCCTCCGTTATTGGTTCAGTAAATACTGTTATAAATGAGCAGGGTAAACTAATCGGGTATAACACTGATGTAAATGGAATAGTGGAATCACTGTCTCCCTCAAAGTCTAAGGTTAGTGGAAATGAAGTCTGTATAATTGGTGCAGGTGGTTCAGCACGAGCAGTAATATATACACTTATCAGAAATTTTAAACCTAAGAAAATATTCATTGTTAATCGTACAGAGCAGCATTCAGAAGCTCTCAAGCAGCACTTTAAATCTAAAATGAAATTTGATGGCATTGTCACGAAAGAATTACACCATCCTGATTTAATAAATGTTTTAAATAACTGTTCACTTATAGTTAATTCTACACCGGTTGGAATGTATCCAGCAACGGACGACAGTGTGTTAGGTACGCCCGATGTTTTTGTAAAAGATCAAATTGTCTTTGATCTGGTTTACAATCCAGTTAAAACAAAATTTTTACAACTGGCTGAATCGAAAGGCGCAGTTACAATAAATGGTTTGATTATGCTTGTACAGCAGGCCGCAAAATCGTTTACACTTTGGACAGGGAATGAATTTCCTACAGAAAAAATTTATAAATCGCTTCTACTTTACGTTTCTAAATAAGATTTATGAATTTTATTCAGTGCCTTCTTTAATCTAAAAATTGCCTCGTGTAAATGATCCATCGAGGTTGCATAGGACATTCTCAAATAACCTTCACTTCCAAACGCACTGCCGGGCACAGCTGCAATATGAGCCTCATATAATAAGTGCATCGCAAAATCAAAAGAGTTTTCAACTTTTAACACATCAGATTTAGTATGAAGATAATGAGAAATATTTGGAAAGAGATAAAACGCTCCTTCTGGTTTGTAGCAGGTAATTCCTTTTATTGACGTAAGTTCATTATAAAAATATTCACGTCTATTTCTAAACTCTTCAAGCATTTCATGAATAACATACTGAGGGCCGGCTACAGCTTCGATTGCTGCGTGTTGTGAAATGGAAGAAGCGTGTGAAGTAGTATGACTTTGAATTTTATTTATAGCACTAATTATATTTTCCGGACCAGCAGTGTATCCAATTCTCCATCCTGTCATTGCATAAGTTTTAGAAATCCCGTTTACCAGAATAGTCTTCTTTTTCATTTCCGGATCGAGAGCAGCAAAACTAATAAACTGAAAATCATCATAAACTAATTTTTCGTAAATCTCATCTGATAAAACATAAAAATTATTTTTTAAAACAACATCTGCTAATGCTTCCAATTCGGATTTAGTGTAAGCTGAGCCAGTTGGATTTGATGGATTACAAAGAATAAGCATTTTTGTCTTTGGCGTGATAGCCGTATTTAACTGTTCGGCAGTTACTTTAAATCCAGTACTCTCATTAGTTTCTATTACAACATTTTTGCCGCCGGCTAATGAAACCATTGCAGGATACGAAACCCAATATGGTGCGGGAATAATTACTTCATCGCCGGGATTTACAGTTGCAAGAATGCTGTTATAAACACTCTGTTTAGCCCCGTTTGAAACAATTATTTCGTTAAGATTATAATCCAGGTTGTTGTCACGCTTCAGCTTTGCAGAAATTGCTATACGAAGCTCATTTGTTCCTTGATTGAGTGTGTAGCGAGTACGGTTTTCTTCAATCGCATTTATACCTGCTGCTTTGATGCTGTTTGGAGTATGAAAATCAGGTTCACCCATGCTCAAATCAATTACATCCACACCTTCGGATTTAAGTTTCTTTGCTTCAGCTGCAACCATCATCGTTGGGGATGCACCAATTTCTTTAACTCTATCGGCTACCAAATTATAACTCCTGTATTTTTAAGTTTAGGATTGTTTGTGAATCAGACTTGAACAAATATAGTGTGCTGATTTGAAAATAAAAATTATTAAAAATTTTATTGAGAAAAAATTTATTTCTTTTTCGGTCTGTTTTTCTGTGCTAATTCTTTAAATAAAGCAGCTTGACTAATTACTTTTTCGACATCACTTTCAGCGACAGTCATTTGAACTCCGCCGATCCAATCATCAGATTCAAGTACTACTTTACCGTCTAAGAACAAACTAAATGTAATCATAGTCTTAGTCGTGATATTTAATGAATCATCCTTCATTAAAAGTGTTTTCTGAGTATAATTGATAAGTTTATTGTCTTTAAAGTAATATTGGTTTGCTAAAGACCCACGATTTCCAATGCTTACAGCCTCGTTTATAAAAACAAGTTTATCATCATTAAAGTAAGAACGGAAAATAGATCTTCGCTCACCAAGAACTTTAATTGTATTAAATCCATCTTCAAATTTTATCTTGTCAAATATTTTTTGAATATAAGCTTTATAGTTCTGAAGTTTTTCATCTTTGCTTGCTCACGAGATTATAAGAATAAAACCTAGGAACAAAGGTATTAAATATTTAACCATAGTCTTTTAAAGTTTATTTTATCAACTAGTTTAATCTAAACCTAAAATATTTTTTTTACAATGAATATTTGAATGGAACTTACTATCTTCATTAAAGGTTTTAATAGAATACAATTCATTCAAAAAAAGGAGCAATTATGATTAAGTTATTTTTTTTAGGTCTTTTCATTTTTGGATTTCAATTTTTTACTATTGCCCAGGATAAATCCTGCTGTTCAACAGAAAAAGATGTTTCATTTGTATCTTTTTCTGAAAAAAAGGAGTTTAGAGATATTCATCAAATACCTGCCGCCTTTACTTTAAAGGATGCCAACGGAAAAATGATTACTTTTAAAACTAAGGATGGCAAAACTGCAAACGGTTATTTTGTAAAATCCGAAAAGCCGTCAGATAAGTTTATTTTTGTATTTCACGAATGGTGGGGATTGAATGATTACATAAAAAAAGAATCTGATGAATTAAAACAAAAACTTGGTGATGTAAATATTCTTGCAATTGATTTATACGATGGTGTTGTTGCTGCTAACAGGGAAGATGCCGCCAAATATATGCAATCAGTAATTCAGGAAAGAGCTTTAAATATTGTTTCTGGTGCAATTGATTTTGCAGGAAAAGATGCAAAAGTTGGTACAATTGGTTGGTGTTTTGGCGGTGGCTGGTCTCTGCAAGCAAGTATAATGCTAGCAAAACAAGGAAGTGCCTGCGTAATGTACTATGGGATTATTGAAAACACACCCGAAACATTTAAAAAGTTGAATGCACCAGTTTTGGGAATCTTTGCTGAAAAAGATGGATGGGTTAATCCTGAAGTGTATGGAAGCCTTGAGAAAAATCTTAAAGTTGCAGGAAAAAAAGTTACTATTAAAAGTTTTGATGCAGATCATGCATTTGCAAATCCAAGCAACTCGAAGTTTGATGAAGCTGCAACTAATGAAGCAAAACAGCTTACAATAAATTTCTTCAAAGAAAATTTAATGAAATGAATTAAAAGAGACTGTCTTAAAAGTAAGAATACCCCATTTGTCATTCCCACGAACCTGCCTGCGGAATGCAGTAGTGGAAATCTATTTTTTTCGGATTTACATTCCCGTTTTCACCGGAATGACACTAAAAGGATTTTTGAGACAGTCTTTTCTTCTGAAAGTTAAACCAACTATTGTTTTTTTAGCAAATCTCTTATTTCAGTTAAAAGTAGAACATCTGCAGGAATTGGAGGTGGTGCTGCAGGAGCTTCTTCTTTCTTTTTCTTCATTGAATTCATTGCTTTAATTACCATAAATATTGCAAATGCAATTATGATGAAATCAATAGCAGTGTTAATAAAGACACCATACTTTAATAACACTGGTTCTACACCTTCAGATCCTAGTTTTAATGTAATCGAAAGATTGGAGAAATCCATTCCACCTAACAATAATCCAATTGGCGGCATTA
>Ga0105099_10002252_pt1 | contig 11553 bp, 6 predicted proteins | sample PPLLak3cmMay2015_2_FD_79138 | JGI IMG/M metagenome (GOLD analysis project Ga0105099, IMG submission 79138) | Freshwater sediment microbial communities from Prairie Pothole Lake near Jamestown, North Dakota, USA - PPLs Lake P8 Core (1) Depth... | ecosystem: Environmental > Aquatic > Freshwater >...
GCTCGATCACCTGAACCTGAAAAATCTGAATGAATTACCCAGCCTGATGTTTCCGTTGGAAAACGACCCGGGGTATGATCAAAAAACGACCTGGTCCAAACCGTTAAGCGGATTTTTCAACCAAACTTTTTTAAAACCGCTTTTGCCGGCTTCGATCAAGGCGGACTGGGACAAAAAATTTTCTTTGGGCGGCTATACCCCGAATTATATGCTGATCTATTTGGGTCAGAAAAAGCCGCTGAAAACCACGTTGGTCGCTTTGAAAAAAGACGTGGCCGAATCGCAATTGGCCGGTTGCTCCCTGGGTTTACTGGCCGACTATCGCGATTCATTCGATTATGCGATCCGCACTCTGGAAGTGCTGAAAAAAATGAAAAACAACAGCTACGCCGGGCTGTCTAATTTTTATATCGGCCGTTTACAGGAACCGTTACAAAACAAAAAGAGGCGTCATCCGGCGCTCAATGCCGTTTTACAGTTGACCGCCAAGATCCCTCTTCTCGCTGATCTGCGCGTCAGCCTGAATCCCGGTCGGATCGAAGGTCCCCGCACCTCCTTGCTCAAGAACCTGGAGGTTCTTTCTTTGTTCGGGTTCAGTTATGAAGAACTGAAAGAACTCCTGCTGATCATTTTGGGGCATACGGCCATGGACCGTATCCTTACCGGTAAGATGAGCGAGAAGAGCCTGAAACCCATTTCCGACTTGGCGCGGACCTATGATCTGCCCCAGGCGTTGAATCTGCTGCGTTACTGCCGGTTGATGAGTATGGCGGAAACCGTGGCTTCGCGGCGGTCCGAGTTGAATCAGGAAGCATTGGCCGATGTGTTTGAACTTTATGAAGCCTTGGTCAAGACGGTCACGGTCCCCGACCTGGATTGGGACCGTTTCCTGGACGAAAAGTTCAATCCGCCCGACGGTATCTATCAATACGTGATCAGTAAAATTTTGAAAATGAAAAACCGCTTTCAGTTTTTGGGCCACTGGACGGACCTGCCTCATCAGGGGCTCATGGAAAAAGAAGTCCTGGCCGAATATAATGAAGAGAAGTTGGCGCAGATCGAAGATGTGCTGGGCCTGTTGCGGATCAGCCGGCAATTGGAAGAGATGCATTTTAAAGGCGATCTTTTCCGTGTCACCGCTTTTTACCGAAAATTAATCCATATGGAATTTCACGGCACCGGTCAATTGTTCGAATCGATTCCGGGCGGAACAGCATTCTTGTTTTTATGGATCAGCGTGTCGCTCACCCGGCATAACGTGCTGAACTTCAACCCGGTTTTGGCTGATCGTTCTCCGGAAGAAATCGGCAGCCGGATTCAAAAAATTGTCACCGAAGCCGGGGCCATCGATATCCGGCGCCTGGATCTGGAAACCTTGGCGAAATTAAGCCGGCAGCTTTATCGTCATCAATTCGTTCTGATTCCGGGTACCGGGTTCGAGTTCAAATGGAACGGACAAACTCAGACGGTAGAGATGGATTATATCGATCTGGATCAGGAGATTCTATGGATCGAAGCATTGTCGCATAAATTTTTCGGAAGCGATCTGTCGCTCATCCCAGTCGAAGAATTAAAGGCCATGGGTTCTTTGTTTGCTCACCTGGATCACTTTTACCGAAACCATCAGGACCTGCCGACCCTTTATGGCGTCGATCAGCCCTGGGCGGACACGCAAAATAAATGGCATCAAAAGGTCTGCGCCTTGCGGGAGGCGCTCAAGAAAAATCTGGTAAAGGTCATTTTAAAACCGGAAAACATCTATGACGATCTTTATTTGCTTTATCAGCATGCGCCGGCTCTGCTGGATTTTCTTTTACCGGAATTCATGGCCCTTGAAAACGCAAATCTCCCGGAGAAGCATTACCGGAAATTTCATTTGATCGAGCATATCTTGCTGAGCACCAAGAAAATTCAGGCTCTGATCCAGAAAGACCGGACCCGTTTTCGCGATATTCATTTTTTATATCAGATGGCTCAACGGGAATTCGGCCCCAACGATTCCGGGATCATCGGCCTGAGCGATACCCAAATCGCCACCCTGGAAACGATTACGGAAGAACTCAGCCGCAATGAAGCGCTTTTTAACGCCCTGATCCGGTCTTTTGTTTTACGGGATATCGGTTTGATCCATGAATATAAAGTCAAATACAGCGACCGAATCCACCCGGCGGATCACGCGGAAGCCGGTGTTTTTATATTACTGCAGGAGCAAACCATCGATCGATATGATCTGGATCCCAAAGCCCGCGATTACCTGATCGCGCTGGTCCGGCATCATAATCTGATTCACCACATGATCCGGGGCGAGTATTCCTTTTATGCCATTCAGGAGGTGATCGATTACCAAGATAAAAATCTTTTTGACGCTTTTTTTCTCGCTTCGTTCATCACTTTCTATGCTTTTGGGGACGCGCAGATCCTGGAAGATTTGGCCGTGCAGCTTTTTCAATTGCGTTCGCTTTGTCACCGGATCATAGACGGGGAAACCACCGCGGAAAAACATCTTACGGAGCTCTATGTTCATGACGGCCAATTATTCGAGGCCTATGAAGATTATCAGCGGGCGGGTCTTCCGGAAGGGGTGATCCCGGCGCAATATTTCGAATCGCACGCGCGCGAGCACCCGCCCAACGGCGGAACGGTTGCGGAAGGCCGGTTGATCTACGCCATGGAAAGATTGTTTCGCTTGCGCGGCATACGCTATATCGCGTTCGCCGATCTGGTTCAATATCTGGCCAAAGTGCCGATCAAATTTATTTATCAAAAAAAGCATTTGTACGACATCGGCTTTGCGTCTTATGAAAAGGAAATTTATGAAGCCCAGCGGGTTTTTCGCAGCCTGCAGTTGTTGCCGAGTCAAATACGAAATTTTATTTTACAACATCTGGTGACGGACGAAACCCGTATTTTCGGCTTTGAAAATGTCAGCGCCTACCTGAACTATGAAAATACGATCAAGCTGCTTTTAATGGCGCTGATCGGCATGCGTACTTTATCCAGCCGCCCGGGACCGGTGGGTCTGTATTTCAGCGATTTGTTCGATGTCATCGCTAAGCGTTATGAAGCCGTCAATGCTTTTATGCAGAACATTCCGGCGGAAACGCTTTGGTACGATCACGGCAAAGTGGATCAGTGCTTTTCGGCTAAAACGGGCATTGTGTTTAAAAAAGACGAAACCCACCGGGTGCTTTCGGTCACGTTTATCGATGAGATCGATCTGCGCCAAAAGCTGGATGAAATGCAACGGATTGCCGATGTGGATTCGCTCAAAAACTATTATGAAAACAGTTTGGATACGGTCCGGAAATTGCCTTACCACACCGAAGATTTCGAAGTAGAGCTAAAAGAAGCCTTAAACGAGCGATTGCTGCAGATCGCGGACTTGATGTTGAGCCAAACCCAACAACAGATCGAACAGGTAACCGAGTTCGATGAATTACAGCGGCGCTTCCTGGAATTGAAAAGCCGGTTGGGTGAAACCAGTCCCAGTGATGAGCAGAAACACCAACTGAATGACATCTTTGAATTGAGAAAAGACGGTCTGAAGCAGGAAAAGATCGAAAGCATTGAGCGTTTTCTCTCCACCCTTAACGATCCAGGTGAAGTTAAAGAATATTGGAACGGGTTGAAATGGTACCTGCAGCATAACCGCCCTTATATCGGAAAAGAATTTGAAAACAGAGTCGCCCGGATGTTCGATGAAAAAATGAAGACGCTCAAAACGGGGTGAGATTCATCAGAGCGGCGGCTCCAAATGCTCGAGTGCCCGGATCGACAGTTTCAAACTGGCTTGCAAGCGGAAGAGCGACCTGGATAATTGCCCGATTTCTCCTTGATCATACTCCGGTATTTCCACATTCAGGTCTCCCAAACTCATGCGGTTGGCCAGACGGATTATTTTGGTTAACGACCGAGTGAAAAAAAAGACGATCAACCAGGTTCCTAAAATCACGTAGATCAAAACAGCCCCAAAGATATAATAGGTTTGATTGCTTTGCGTCATCCGATTACCCAAGGGATAGGACGGGTTGGGAGCATCTTGGGTCAAAACCTGTCCGATTTCTATTTTAATTTTGTTTTGGGTCGGTTTTAAATAAAAGCCAAAGAAGATGAATACCGGTAACAAAATGAAGATCAGCATCAAGATCGTGAGTTTGGATGCAAATCTTAGGCCTCGATGTTTTTCTTCTTTAGGCAAGGGAATTTTCATCCTTTGCCATTCACCGCTCTCAAAGTAGGATTCCCGTTTCAGGATGACGGTGCTTTCGTTCCAGGGGGTGATTTTTTCCGTTGGCGTGAATTTGGGCGGCGGCTTGATGATATAGACGGTATTTTGGCATGCGGTGCACTCGAATTTGGCCCGGTAGCCCAGGATTTTTTTTTCGTCGACCCGATAACGCTTGCCGCATTTCTCACAGCGAGTCTGGATCATGCCGGCCTCCTTGAGTCAAGGAAAAGCAGAAGCGGGTTTTCCTTGTTCGATCCTACCAAAAACAATTACTTCCAACCGTTACAGGATTAAACCAGGCTACAGATTATGGAGATCGTTTTTCAATTGAATGATCAATGTGAGTATAAAGAGTTCATTTGTTTTTGTCAAGAATTTAGTAGGATTAACGGAGAACGGACGAACGTAAGAACGTAAGAACGTAAGAACGTAAAAACCTGAAAATTGTTTTTGACGTTCGCACTTTTTAACGTTCTCACGTTTTTGCTTTATTTGTACAGCTCGGGCCGGCGGTCCTTAAGAAACGGCAGAGTCGTTCGAACTCTTGCCGCTTGGTCCGGGTCGATGGTCGCCATGACCACGGTTTCGCGATCGGCGCCGTGCGCCAGAATTTCGCCTAAAGGATTAATAATAGCGCTGCCGCCCCGGAAGGAGTAGCCGCCGCCTTGACCCACCCGGTTAACGCCGACCAGGAAGCATTGGTTTTCAATGGCCCGGGCCTGCAGGAGCAGATCCCAATGCTTCTGGCGCATCTCCGGCCAGGAAGCGATAACGATCATCAGGTCGCATTGTTCGGCTTGAGGCGCGAATAGTTCCGGAAAACGCAGGTCATAGCAGATAAAACAGCCGATCCGGATGCCTTCCCATTGAAACACGATCGGTCGGGAACCGGGGGCATGGGCCTCGGTTTCACCGAGAATACCGACCAGATGGATCTTGGCATACAGGGCCAGGTCGGCTCCGTTGCGATCAACGGCCAGGGCCACATTATAAGGCTTGGAGCCGGACTGCTTCAGCACAAAGCCGCCGATTACAGCCGTTTTCAAATCACGGGCCAAAGAGCGCAGAAATGCGGGGGTGGGGCCGTCCAGGGTTTCGGCCGTGAAAGAGGCGTCCATGGAAAAGCCGGTGGCAAAGGTTTCCGGTAAAACAATGAGGTCGACTCCGGCGGCCTTGGCCGCGGCAGCCATGGCTTGGGCTTTTTTGAAATTAGCGACGCGGTCGTGCCAGGTCAGATCCATTTGCAGGGCGGCGATTTTCATCAGGGGGTACCTCTATCGTATGGGTTTTGCCAATTATATTATCATCAACGCCGGGATACTCAATAGAAATGATGAGGTTCCAGGTTCAGAAGACGGATGACCGGAAAATGTCATCCGGAGTTCACGGTTCACAGTTTAAAGCCGGGAAAAATAAAGTCCGCCTAAAAACCTTATTCTCGAAACCGTGAACGGTGAACCTTGAACCATGAAACTTCTTATTTGAATATGTCACCCACCAATTGTTTTATCAGGATTTCATCGGCCAAATAGGGCAGGGTCAGGTGATCGCTGCCTGCGCGGGTTTGGTTGTAAGCCGCGACCGTTTCAATCGAATTCTCATTACGCGCCCAGGCCCGGCGGGCCACGCCGCCCATGACGTCCCAGGAAATGGCGCGTTTGATGATTTCATCCACCCGGGCGCTGCCGTCCAGGACCAGACCGAACCCGGTGTTGATCGCCTTGCCGATGCCGACTCCGCCGCCATTGTGAATCGCGAGCAGGCTCATGCCGCGGGCGGCATTGCCGGCAAAGCATTGAACGGCCATCTCGGCCATGATATTGCTGCCGTCTTTGATATTGGCGGTTTCGCGGAAGGGCGAATCAGCTCCGCCGGTGTCGTGATGATCGCGGCCCAACATGATCGGCCCGACCGCGCCTTTGCGGACCAGTTCATTGAAGGCCAGAGCGATGTTCACGCGGCCCTGGGCATCCTGATACAGAATGCGGGCCTGGGTGCCGACCACCAACTTATTCTTTTCGGCTTCCTGAATCCACATATAGTTGTCGCGGTCCTGGAAGCGGCGGGTTGGGTCCATACATTGCATAGCGGTTTCATCGGTCTTATGCAGATCTTCTTTTTTACCGCTCAAACAGACCCAGCGGAAAGGGCCGTAACCGTAATCGAAGAGCAACGGGCCCATCAAGTCTTCCACATAAGAGGGGAAGATGAACCCGTTCATGGTGTCCCGGCCGTTTTTGCAGATTTCCTTAACGCCGGCATCAAATACCGCTTTCATAAAGCTGTTGCCGTAATCGAAAAAATAGACTCCGCGTCCGACCAAAATTTTAATTAATTCAAAATGTTTTTTAAGGGATTGGTCCGCCAACTGCTTGAAGCGGGCATTTTCGGATTTGAGCATTTCGGTGCGTTCGGCGAACGAGAGACCCTGGGGGCAGTAGCCGCCTTCATAAACCGCGTGACAGGAGGTTTGGTCCGAGAGCAGATCGATCTTGATATGGTTTTGGACGGCATATTCCAGGAGGTCCACGATATTGCCGTGAAAGGCCAGGGCCAGTTTCTGCTTCTTTTCCCGGTGTTCCCCGGCCATGCGGAAGGCTTCGGCCGGGGTGTCCGCGATTTGACTTACCCAGCCCTGTTCATGGCGGGTTTTAATGCGGGAAGGGTCCACTTCGGCTATAATGCCCACACCGTTGGCGATTTCCACGGCCTTGCCCTGGGCGCCGCTCATGCCGCCCAAGCCGGAGGTCACAAACAGTCGCCCGCGCAGATCGCTATCGGCCGGGATGCCGAGTTCCTTGCGTCCGGCATTGAGGATCGTGCTATAGGTGCCGTGCACGATGCCCTGGGGCCCGATATACATCCAGCCGCCGGCCGTCATCTGGCCGTAATTGGCCACGCCCAAGGCTGCGGCGCGGTGCCAGTTTTCCTGATCGTCAAAAGCGCCGACCATGAGGCCATTGGTCAGAATCACGCGCGAAGACCCGGGACCGGATCTGAAAAGGCCCAAAGGGTGACCCGATTCCACCACCAAGGTCTGTTCTTGGGTCAGGTTTTCCAAATAAAGTTTCAGCAAACAATATTGCATCCAGTTCTGGCAGACCTGGCCGGTTTCGCCATAAGTCACCAATTCATAGGGATAGAGGGCGGTTTCAAAATCCAGGTTGTTTTCGATCATGACCTGGCAGGCTTTGCCTTCCAGACAAAGGCCCTTGTATTCGTCAATGGGCCGGCCCCAGATGCGGCCTTGGGGCCGGAAACGATAGCCGTAGATACGGCCGCGGGTCGTCAATTCTTCTAAAAATTCAGGGGCTAATTGAGCTTGCCATTTTTCAGGGATATAACGTAAGGCGTTTTTCAGGGCCAGTTCCGTGTCCTGCCGGTTCAGTGAAAAATGGCGCTTGGGAGCGCGACGGATGCCGGGAACAAACTCCGGCCTGGCCGGTAAATCGGAAAAAATCGCCTCCAATTTAATGGTCATGGCTTTGGAAATATCCGGGTTTTGAATCATATAAAAAAGCCTCCTGATTTAAAGGATAAAAAAACGTTTTTATTCAGATTGTTGGGTTCAGGGTTAATTGATTTATATACATTCATTTTGGTCATATATCGGTTGCCGAGTCATAATACAATCAATCGTTCGATTTCTTTCTTTTAACCTTGAACCTGGATTGTTAAAAAACAACGATAACAAGTTGTCTAAACATGTATAACATGGATTAGAGCGGAAGGAAAGCCTTTTTTATAACCCGTTGATTTTTTGGATATATTTTTAGATGTGGGATCTATTAAAAAAACTAAGATTCAAGGTCTGGGGGCATATGGCTTCGCTGATGGGAATGTGCGGGGGTTGTAGGGGCGATCCCTTGCGGTCGCCCATGTGAATGTGCGAACGTAGGGGCGCATGGCGTGCGCCCGGCTGAATGTTCGAACGTTTGAATGAGGAAATGAAGGCGTGATTGCGAATCATCGGCCGTATGGATTAATTATGCATCTGAAATCGTGTTCGTATTTCCTCAGCTTGCTTTTTTCATTAGTATTTTCTTTCTTTGAACTCGATTCGTGGAATTGTCAGAGTAAGGATTTTGTGTCCGGTGGATTGGATTTTTTTGTTTTGAGTTTGCTCCCCGCCCATGTGCCGATGGTAAACATTAAAACTACATTCCAGGTCAGGGCAAACAGCCAGCTTAAATTGAATTTAAAATCGAACAGGGTAAACCGATAAAGCCCGGTAAAGAAAACGATGATAATCAGCGCCAGGCATTCGATCGCAACCAATGAGATCAACATCAACCGGGCGGACTTTACCAAGAACAAGCGCAAGATAACCGCTGTTATAAACACTCCAGCGGAAGCGCCGAATTTTCCGGCGAATGTTTCGACTTTGTTCACCAAACCCGAATGGGGCGCAAGCAGATCCCCCCAATAACCGCCTAGTATCCAGGCGACCATTACGGCCATACTGCAGCTCAATACTTTAATGAGAGATTTCATCATCCTTATGCTCCCCTCTGTTTTCCGATAGCGCAGCATCCGTAATGCGTTTATGAAAATAAGCGAGGGTTTCGCCGGCCATCATGCGGTAGGGTTCGCTCTCATACGCTCCGGCGGTTCGGCTCGGCCAGTGATTGCCGATCAAGACGACGTCCCGGTTGTTTTTCCGGTATTTCATGTTGATCTGAACAACGTCTCGGGTCGCCTTTCTCCTCATCACGCAATGAAAGAAGGTTTCTTTGGCTTCGAAGAGGCTGTTGACGGCTCCTTTGCTGCCCCGTTGTCGGGCCGGCTGATTTTTCACAGCGTCTATATTCTTGTCGACTGAATACCTTAAGGAGATCCCCTTAAGCCTTACTTTATTTTCTGTTCGAATTATGTCTGGTCGGTTTTCCTTCTATCCTTTCAATGGGATCGTTCAAAAAGACTTTTCCCAACCCGATCGGCGATGTGAGAACCCCGCCTCTTTTATCTGCGCTAATCCCTTCGGAATAACCGAGATCTACCGGTGTTTTGCCTCTGCCGCCCTGGGCATCGACCACATAGGTTGGGCGCAGGAAACCCGTGGTGGCTCCGCAAAGGTCTCTGCAGATCTCTCTGCCCTTGTAAACTTCCGTTCTGAAATGGCCGGTTCCTTCGACCAGATCGGCGTGATACAGATAATACGGCCGGACCCCCATTCTGCCGAGGGAGTGCATCAGATCTCTCATGACATCCGTGTCATCGTTGACTCCTTTGAGCAAAACACTTTGATTGGCTATCGGGATGCCCAGGTCTCTCAGGATCTTAACCGCCTGATAGCTTTGCTCGGTTATTTCATTGGGATGATTAAAGTGCGTATTAATATAGAACTGCGGATCTTTCAGCGATCGTGGCGTATGTTTTTTGAGCATTTCGATTAATTCCGTGTCTTCAATGATTTTTTGAGGCCAAACGCACGGGACCCGCGTGCCGATCCTGATCAAATCCAGGTGTTTGATTTCCCTCAATTTTCCCAGGATTTCATCCAGTTTTTTGGTCGCGATCAATAGAGGATCCCCGCCGGAGATCAATACGTCGCGAATATCTTCGTGAGCCGCGATATATTCAATGCCCTTAAATATGTCCTCCATGGAGGGATGCTTGCGTTCGTCGCCCACTTTTCGTTTTCGGGTGCAGAACCGGCAATACATGGAGCACTCGATGGAAACGAACAACAAAACCCTGTCGGGATACCTGTGAATGATCGTCCTGGGACCGCCAAGCGGAATATCGCCTTCCTCATCGAGCGGATCTTCGGTCAAATCCATATAATGCTCCAGTTCCGCGACATCAGGAATGGCCTGTTTCCAGATCCCGTCATTCATCTTTTCGATGAGACCGAGGTAATAGGTATTGACCCTCATCGGATATTTTGCGATCACTTCCTTAAGCCGGGGATCCACTTTTGCCTTTTGACCGGTAAGCCATTTCTCCAAATCTTCATATGTCCTGATTGCGTTTTTCAAAATATCTTTATATGCCATTGATCAGCCTCCTTTGATTGCCCGATAGAAGAATTATAATCTCACTTACGAATCCATTGTCAAGCAGAAGAACGGACAATTAATTCTAAACTACAACCACCCGGTTTTCACTCCGAATAGATGTTCAACGACCTTAACGCGGCTTGAAAACGATCCGGAAGGACGGCGCCTTTGATCGTATCTTAAGAATACACAGGACTAAATAATTATTTCCAAAGCTTGTCGAAGAAGCGGGTAAAACCGATAAAGCCGCCGAAAGCATTAACACCCCCGTTTCTTTCATTGAGATTCGCGTTGGAAATATGATGGAAAATGGCCTCGGTATCGAAAGACCAATGCTCGGACAGTAGAAAATGAACGCCCAGACTGCCCTGGGGCGTGAACTCGATGGCTTGCCCAATGGCAATTTGAGACATATCCTTATAGACATCATTGTAAACGACACCTAGGCCTGCCTGAAAATAGGGAATGACCTTCGCATCGGGTTGAACGAAATTGTAGCGCAGAAGACCCGTGATGCCCCCGATATAATGCCCGGAGCCTTTGAAGATGGAAGAGTTGGTTATTTCCAGAAGGGCTTCCCAGTTCCCCCGAAAAAACGAATCGGACTCGGAAGGAGTCCCGAGCATCCGGCCCAGGCGCAGATTGGTTTGCCAGTAATGCATATCGATCGGCCGTTCGGTCAAAAAAGTCGAGGAATAAATCAACCCCGATACGCCTTGAAGCGAAATCCGGTCTTCAACAAAAAGATCCTCTGCCTCCGACGCCCCGACCGGAGCGGCAAAACAAGCAATCCAGAAAACCAACAAAAAGATAGTAAAAACCCGAAACGCCTTCATTCTTTCACCTTTCATGTGAAATTTGGTTTTCCCAAAACCCACCGCCTATGGCGGTGGACCCGGATAGGTTCCTGCCCACGGCGCGAAATATGTTGAATAATCTAATTTAATATTTTTTTCAATGGATTTGATCTAATAGCCTACATACAGCCTGTTTATCTGAGTAATCTTATTAGACGACATTGTAGCGGTCGCCGCAGGCGTCGATGACGCTCGGCAAGGGATGCCCCTACGGAAGGTAGGTAACCAAAATATAGGAAAACTCATGTTCAAAGTTCACAGTTGGTCATAAATCAATATCCGATAAATCCCGCGTTTCGTGGAGTTAATCCCGTCTAAAATTGTTAAATTAAATCGGCATAATCATTGCATATTTTCCGGTGCAGTGGTTTGCGTTGGATTGCATTTTTTAAAAAAAATCATACCCTTTTTTAGATTTTTTAAAATAATGTCGATGATATCGATACGTCAAGCTTATTTATAAACA
>Ga0105099_10002257_pt1 | contig 11538 bp, 9 predicted proteins | sample PPLLak3cmMay2015_2_FD_79138 | JGI IMG/M metagenome (GOLD analysis project Ga0105099, IMG submission 79138) | Freshwater sediment microbial communities from Prairie Pothole Lake near Jamestown, North Dakota, USA - PPLs Lake P8 Core (1) Depth... | ecosystem: Environmental > Aquatic > Freshwater >...
ACCGTGGCGGCAAAGGTCATGGGTGTGGTGATTACCTCATCGCCAGGACCAACCCCCATGGCAAGCAGTGCAAGATGAAGCCCTGCCGTGGCAGAACTCAGGGGAACGGCAAAGGGAGAATCCACATAAACCTTGAAATCTTCCTCAAATTTTTTCACCTTCGGTCCAGTGGTGATCCAACCAGATTTCAGAGAGTCAACAACCTCCTGAATCTCTTCTTCCTCTATGGTTGGTATGGAAAACGGCAGAAATTCATTGCGCACGAAACCCTCCTTGAAGCATTACTTTTTGTTTCATTTCACTTTTTCAATACTTTTATTGCTCACAAGCACCGATCCGCCCCAAGCGGCCACTTCTTTCACCGGGGTCTTCACACTCGAACGGAACGCTTCCAAGTCACTACGGCTTAGTACCGCCAGGTATGCCCGCGGTGAATCCCACATCTCATGAAAAGTGCTCTTTTCCAGGAACCAGCCGTCCTGACTCTCCTGCTGACGTCCAAACTCCAGTTCGCCGCTGGGTCCGGCCAGAACAACTCTTCTTTCCGCATAAAACGGTAGTCCCTGGCGATAAAATCCGTAACTTACCAGCGGCATAGCGGAATACTGTTCGCGAGCAATGCGAGCCAATTCCCGTGTTGACCGCTTTTCAATCGAGCGTGAGAAGATAACCGACGGAGCACACATCGCAGCCAGACTTGCGGTAAGACAGAGAAAACCAATGGCAAATACACGGCTTTTTCTTCTCATGGACAACAGGGAAAGAACGCTGCCGACAACGAATATTCCGCCAAGCAAAAAAGCACCTTCAACGTCGAGTTTCGAATGTACTGCCAATTTCGAATAGAGGATGGTTCCGCTACCGGCAACAAGAAAAAACAAGCCGGCTAAAATGGTCTGAAGCCTGAGTAAGGGACCGTCCTCATCCAAGGCATCGGAAATGGCGGTACCTATCAGAAGAGCTACTGCAGGGAATACCGGCAGGATGTAAGGAATGAGCTTGGAACTGGACAGCGAAAAGAAAACAAATATCACACCAAACCAAAGACTGAGAAACAAACCGGCGGAATCCCGCTTTGCCCAGACAGACTTGGCAGCCCCCGGCAAGAAGAACGACCACGGCAGAATCCCACCCAGCAACACAGGAATAAAGTACCACGGCGGCTCGTATCGACCATGTACTTTCGTCAGAAATCTTTCAACGTGTTCATGAATGAAAAAAAACTGGAAAAACTCGGGATTCTTGAGAGAGACAAGGACGAACCATGGCGCGCATACCAACAGGAAGAGACAGGTCCCGGAAAATATTCGCATCTCTCGCAGAAGGCTCCAGCGCTTTGTTATCAGGAGATATAAAAAGATGACACCTCCCGGCAGAACGATGCCGATGAGCCCTTTGGCCAGAACGGAAAGTGCGCAAAACAAATAGAAAAGATAATAATACCGACCTTTGTTTACTTCATCCCGACGAGAAGCCAGCAGAAATAATCCCAGCGCTGCGGCCATACAGAACGTAAGGGTAGTATCGATGATGTTCATCCGGGACTGGAACAGAAAGCCGACGGAAGAACCCAGTACCAGAGCAGAATACAGGCCCGCGCGGCGCCCATAAAGTTTTCGACCGATATGATAAGCCAGCAGCACCCCACAGAGGCCAAAGGCGGCAGACGGAAACCGGGCGGCAGCCTCTTTGTTCCCGAAGGCAGACAAAGACAGGGCATTTACCCAGTAATGGAGAGGCGGTTTTTCAAAATACTTGACATAGTTCAGGCGGGGAGTAATAAAATCGCCGCTTTCCAGCATCTCTCGGGGAATCTCCGCATAACGGCTCTCATCTGGCTCCTTGAAAGGAAGTCCACCCAGAAAGAGTATGAAGAAAATGCTAAAAAAAACCAGGATGGTCGCAAAATCCACCCAAGCCTTTTCTGCTTTATTTGTCAGGAACCGGGAAATACTCTGCATAAGATTTGTTCATCCCTTGAAATATGACTCCGTTCCACTAATGGAAGGCAGCCCTGCAATTTCGGCAAAGTTTTGTATCCTATAGCAATTACTACTCGCGGTCAATTCTCTAGGGCAGTTTTTCCCTGCGGATCAAGTCGAGCGGTTCAACGTGGAAAGGAACCCGCAGGCGGATGCGTTGGTTCGGGTGGGCAACCGTCAGGGGGTAACTCCCGGACTCGGACGTCATCCCCGACATGGAAAAACGCTGCGAGGCCATTCCTCTGCCGATAAATTCCAGCTCATCTTCCGCGAGTATCCTGTTGCGGACCTCGATTATTACGGATCCGTCTTCCGAAAGTTCGCTGACAACGCCGACAAACTCGTGACTGCGCAGATACCCGGTCTGGTACTCACGATCCTCCTGCCCTGGCGGGCCAAAGAGAAAACCGGAGGTATATCCACGATGACTGATCTTTTTCAGCTCATCCAGCCACTCCTTTTTCACGATATACGCTTCAGGGTTTTCGCGATAGCTGTCGAGAGCTTCCCGATAGGCCCTGATAACCGAGGCAACGTAATTGATTCCTTTCATTCGCCCTTCAATTTTCAGGGAATCAACCCCGGCATTGATGAGTTCCGGCAAATACTCCAAAAGACAGAGATCTTTGGAGTTGAAGATGAAGGTCCCGCGGTCATTCTCCAGTACGGGGAAATAGGACCCGGGCCGTTGTTCCTCCACCAGGGAGTACCCCCAGCGACAGGGGTGGGCGCATTCTCCCCTGTTGGCATCTCGTCCCGTCATGACACTGGAAAGCAGACATCGTCCCGAATAAGAGATACACATGGCTCCATGGACAAACACCTCCAACTCCATCGTCAGGTGCTCCTTGAATCCGCGGATATCCGCAAGGGTCATTTCCCTCGCCAGGTTGACCCGTGCCACACCTTGCCGCTGCCAAAACCGGGCGCTGCGCCAGTTGGTGGTATTGGCCTGTGTCGAAAGATGGATGGCCCGCTGGGGCGAAATCTCCCTGACCATATCCAGCACCCCAGGATCAGCGACGATATAGGCGTCGAAGGAGATATTCCGAATCTTTTCCAAATACCGCATCATTCCTTCGAGATCGTTGTTGCCAGGGAATATATTGGTCGTAAGATATACCTTTACCCCCCGAGAATGGGCATAGGTGACTGCTTCGTCAAGCCCTTCGCTGGTAAAATTGTCGGCGAGATTTCTGAGACTGTACTCCTCTCCACCCAAGTACACAGCATCGGCACCGTAGTGAACAGCCATTTTCAGTTTTTCGAAATTACCGGCCGGAGCCAGCAGTTCGGGAATGATCACGTTGTTGATACCTTTCCGGCATTTGCCGCCTCTCTGCTAGACGGAAACAGTAGCACATCAAGGGCGCCATGAAAACCCTAAAGCCAGCTTTCTATCCTTGACAAAATGCCCATTTAGCTTTACACATAGAAATATTTTTAAGGGGGATATAATGGGCCGAATCAGAGTTTTCATCACCTTTTTTTCCATACTGACACTCTCTGGTTGTGCCGCTCAGGATACCGCCCTCCGGAAACAGGCGGAACTTGAGTCCCGCATCGAATCCCTTGCCATGGTGAACAACATGACTACCCAGAGGGTTTCAGCACTCACGAATGAAGTAAGAGATCTTCAAGAACAGCGCAAACAAGATGCCGCAACACTCCTTGAGATGCGTGACTCAATCATGAATCTCAGGACACTTACGAATGAACACCTCACAAATAAGACAGTCTCGCCGATATCAGCCACGCAACAGAAGATCGAACTGATCAACAAAGAAGAAACCGGCTCATTGCAAAAAACAGATGACGTCCGGTCCGAAGCCTACTTGAAGGCATTCGGTCTTTACAGCGCCAATAAATACGAAGAGGCGATAGAATCCTTCACCGCCTTTATCAAGGCTTACCCTGATTCCGAATATGCCGCCAATGCCCAGTATTGGATTGGGGAGTGCTACTACACCCGTTCAGATCTTCCGAAGGCGCTCGATTCCTTCAAAAAGGTCATCAGCACCTATCCCCAGGGGAATAAAGTCCCAGACGCAATGCTGAAGGCGGGTTACACTCTTTTCGCAATGAAGCAATCGGAAAAAGCCACTCCCATGCTCGAATCATTGATCGAAAAATATCCGGAAAGTCCGGCAGCCGCAAGGGCGAAAGAAAAACTACTCCAGCGCTGACAGAACGCATCTTTCCCAGCCATGTTTCCGGGAAAGGCTGTATGACAAGAGAGAGTGCAGGTACCGCCCCGGTACAGAATCCGGGCACCATCACAGACGATCCGGAACAAACCGTGAATAATTGGTGAGTGCCACAACTTCGCAAGCCATGAGGTGTCTATGAAAAAGATTGTATTCGCGGTATTCATGTCCCTATTGCCGCTGCTCGTACCACTTGCCGCCGGCGCACAGTCCGAAAAACCGACCATCTATGTCGTCAAGAAAGGCGACACTCTCTGGGGCCTTTCGGATCGGTTCCTGAAGGACCCCTTTTACTGGCCCAATCTTTGGGAGCGCAACCAGGTTATCACCAACCCGCACCTGATTTATCCTGGGCAAAGAGTTCGAATCTATCCTGACAGGTTAGAATTTATCGATTCAGTAACGGCCACCGCGAAACCAGCGACTCCTGAGAAGGTCGTAGCAGAAAGAATCTTTACCGTAAGCGGATCGGAAGGGTTTCTCCTTGAAACCGACCTCGATTCCGCGGGAACTATCCTTCAAGCCGATCACAACCGACTGGTCGTCGGACAGGAAGACACCGTATATACCGACATAGGAACGGAACGGGGTGCCAGATCTGGAGACAAATTTTCCATCCTCAAGAGGGTGAAAAAGATTTACCACCCTGAGTCAGGGGATTTCATCGGGTACAAATTCCTTCCCCTGGGAAGCCTGGAACTTATGGACCTGGAAGCAAAGAGCTCCCGGGCCATAATCACCAACTCCTACCTCGAGATCAGCCCTGGCGCGACGCTTATCCCGTACCGGGACAAGCGTCGCGAGGTAGCACTAAAGGCTGCAAACAAAGCCCTGGACGGCTATATCATCGAGTCCAGGATGGGGAATATAACCATCGGCGAAAATGATGTGGTGTATCTTGATCTAGGCAAAACCCAAGGGGTGCAGATCGGCAACATGCTGTACGTTGTGCGTGACGTCCCCTTGGACAAGACTTATGTACAACGCGAAGCAAGCCCCCTGCCGCAACAAGTTCTGGGAGCCCTCGTGGTAGTGGAAGTCGCGGACAAAACCTCAACAGCCCTGGTGGTCAAGAGCGTTGAAACCATCTACCTTGGCGACAAGGTTAAACTCTTCAAAAACTAATTCCTGATCCTGAGGGATCGGCCAGCAGGCCGGTCCCTTTTTTAGTATCTCTCTATGGCAGAAATATTCTGGCTTGCACTAAAAAACGTTCCCCAGGTGGGAAATGTAACCTTCCGACGGTTGCTCGACCATTTCGGCAGCCCGGAGAGGGTGCTGTCTGCGTCAGAGCAGGAACTGGCGGCAGTCAAGGGAATTCTTCCCGCTGTAGTGGTGTCTTTACTGCAGCATGACGGCACCAGGTGGGCAAAGGAAGAGTGGGAACGTATCCAGAAAAGCTGTGTGAGACTCATAACTCTTCATGCACCAGATTATCCGAGGCTGCTTCGACACCTGCCAGACCCACCTCCTTTTCTCTATGTAAAAGGTGAATTGCGGAATACTGATACGGCAATCGCTATTGTCGGATCCCGTCAGGCCTCAGGGTACGGTATCGCTACTACCCAGAAAATGGCCAGGGAACTGGCGCGGCATGGCATCACCGTTGTCTCTGGAATGGCTCGTGGTGTCGACGCTGCGGCGCATCGGGGCGCGCTGATGGAAGAAGGCCAAACAATCGGCATTCTGGGCTGCGGGATCGACATTGCCTATCCGCGGGAGAACCGAGAACTTTTTGCCGAAATGGCAGCCAGGGGTGCTCTCGTTTCCGAATTCCCCATGAAAACATTGCCCCTTGCTGAAAATTTCCCACGACGAAACAGAATCATCAGCGGTATCTCCCGCGGGATACTTGTAGTCGAAGCAGCAGAGGGCAGCGGATCGCTCATCACAGCTCAATGCGCCCTGGAACAGGGGCGAGACGTCTATGCCATACCCGGGAACATTCACTCCGCCAACAGCAGAGGAACCAATCGACTCATCAAGCAGGGAGCAAAACTTGTGGAAACGGTAGAAGACATTCTGGAAGACATCCCTCGACAAAGCGGGGGAAGTGAGCCCCAGCCCCTTCTACCCAAAACCACTTTTTCTCCCCAGGAAGCAACGATCTTTTCCCTTCTCTCCACGACAACGCTCCATATCGATGAAATCGTGACAAGAAGCACATTGACAGTGGGGGAAGTCTCCGCTATTTTACTACGCTTGGAACTGAATGGCGTCATTTCGCAACTCCCCGGAAAACACTTTCTGCTTGCATAATCCAGCCATTACCGATAAATATCCTGTTTGTCGTGGATAACACCACAGACATACTTACGAAAATAATTGCGGTTTTCACGAGAAGGGACTAACGGTCATCAGCTGTGATCAATGTTTTTTCACTCTTCCTTCTTCTAATTCCGAATTTCCGTGTTAGATTCTTGCTATAGTATGAATTTCTTCTCTTCTCTAACTTTTTCATGGTGAAAACATGTCCCAGAAACTCGTAATCGACGAATCACCCGCAAAAGCACGCACAATTGAAAAATTCCTTGGCGCGGACTACAAGGTCCTCGCCTCCTATGGCCATGTTCGAGCCCTGCCAAGCAAGCAGGGATCGGTTGACATAGAAAATGACTTCGAACCAAGGTATGCGGTGCTGCCCGAAAGCACTAAACATATTCAGGCCATCAAAAAGGAATTAAAAAACTCCAGCTCTCTGCTGCTCGCGACTGACCCCGACCGTGAGGGAGAGGCCATCTCCTGGCATCTGCTTGCGGCACTGGGTGTTGATTCGAAAAAGTCCAAACTTGAAATAAAACGGGTCGTCTTCCACGAGATCACCAAGGATGCAATCATCCATGCCGTCAAACACCCACGCGATATAGCTCTGGAGCTGGTGGACGCCCAACAGGCCCGCTCGATTCTCGACTATCTCGTAGGCTTCAACCTTTCTCCCTTCCTCTGGAAGAAAATCCGCTATGGCCTGTCCGCGGGACGTGTGCAGTCAGTTGCCCTGCGGCTGATCTGTGAACGTGAGAAAGAAATCGCCGCGTTTGTGGAGCAGGAGTATTGGACGGTTGCAGCAAACCTGGAGAAGAGCACCAATCAGGGTTTCAAGGCCAATCTCATCAGCTTCGCTGACAAGAAACTCGGAAAATTCGATATCCCCGACCAGACAACGGCTGACAGCATCAAGAAGGCAATTCTCGGTCAGACCTGCCGGGTCGAGAAGGTCACGAAAAGCGAAAAAAAACGCAACCCTTCGCCGCCGTTCACCACCTCGACCCTCCAGCAGGAGGCAGCGCGAAAACTCGGCTTCTCGGCCAAGAAGACCATGGCCACAGCCCAGAAACTCTATGAAGGTATCGAAATTGGCAACGAGGGTGCGGTCGGCCTTATCTCCTACATGCGTACCGACAGCGTCAATCTTTCTGTCCAGGCCCTCACTGAGGCCCATGAAGTCATCACCTCTCTCTTTGGCCCCGAATACGCCCTGGAAAAGCCTCGGCATTTCAAGAACAAGTCGAAAAATGCCCAGGAGGCCCATGAGGCCATCCGGCCCACCTATCTTTCCAAGACACCGGCGGAGCTTAAGAAGCACCTCACTCCTGACCAGTTCAAACTCTACGATCTTATCTGGAAGCGCACCATTGCCTGCCAGATGGCTATTGCACTCCTCGACCAGACCTCGGTCGACATCAGCGCCGGCACCAGTTCGCTCTTTCGGGCTGCCGGGAGCGTGATCCGCTTTCCCGGCTTCATGAAACTCTATATAGAAGGTAAGGACGACGAATCGGAAGAAAAGGAAGGTATTCTCCCCCCACTCGAGGAAGGGGAGGCCCTGTCGCTCCTTGACGTCATCCCCGAACAGCACTTTACCCAGCCGCCGCCACGCTACACGGAAGCAACCCTGGTAAAAACCCTTGAAGAATACGGTATCGGCCGGCCGTCCACCTATGCAAGCATTCTCAACACTCTCATCGAGCGGAAATATGCCGTACTGGACAAGAAACGCTTTTTCCCCCAGGACACCGGCATGGTGGTCAATGACCTGTTGACCGAAGACTTCCCCAAGTATGTGGATTATAATTTCACGGCAGGTCTCGAAGAAGAACTGGACCAGGTATCTCGCGGCGAAAAGGAATGGAAACAGTTGCTGCGCGAGTTCTGGGGACCTTTCACCTCCCAGCTCCAGGAAAAGCTCAGCGAGCCGCGGCGCGTCAAGGAGATTGGCGAAAACTGCCCCGAGTGCGGCAAGCCATTGGTGGAAAAACTGGGAAAAATGGGCAAGTTCATTGCCTGTTCCGGCTACCAGGACGGTTGCCGCTACACGCGCGCCATGGAAAAAAGCGCCCAGGGCGAACCGGAGGAACCGGTTATCTCCGAGGAAAAGTGCGAGAAATGCGGCAAACCGATGCTGATCAAGGAGGGACGCTACGGGAAATTTCTGGCCTGTTCAGGTTACCCGGAGTGCAAGAACAACCAGCCGTTGATCAAACCGAGAGGTACCGGCGTTACCTGTCCCGAGTGCGAAAAGGGGGAACTGACGGAAAAGAAGTCCCGCTATGGGAAATTCTTCTATTCCTGCAGTCGCTACCCGGAATGCAAATTCGCCCTCTGGGATCCTCCCGTGGCAAAACCTTGCCCGCAGTGCGGCTTTCCGGTCATGGCACAGAAGGTCTATAAACGCCAGGGAGCCTTCCTCAAGTGTCCGAAATGTGAATACAAAGAGATGCCGGAAAACGGGGGTAAAGAAGAGTGACCCCTCAGGGAATTACCATCATCGGCGGCGGACTTGCCGGCTGTGAGGCCGCATGGCAGGCCGCAAACCTCGGCATCGCGGTCACCTTGGTCGAAATGAAGCCTCACCGTTTTTCAGAAGCCCATGCCCTGCCCTCCCTTGCGGAACTGGTCTGCTCCAACTCTCTGCGCGGCGCAGGCCTGGAAAACGCCGTCGGCCTTCTCAAAGAGGAGATGCGCAGGCTCGGCACCCTGTTCATGACGGCGGCGGATGCCACCCGGGTTCCTGCCGGAGGAGCACTGGCAGTGGATCGGGAGCTCTTTTCCCGTTTCGTTACGGAGAAGATCGAAAACCACCCGCTGATCACCCTGGTCCGGGAAGAGGTCAGCGAAATCCCGGGGAAAGGCATCATCATCATTGCCTCCGGTCCGCTCACCAGCGAGACTCTGGCCCGTTCCATCAGTAACTTGACCGGTCCGCACCTCTATTTCTACGACGCCATCGCACCGATCGTCACTGCCGAATCGGTTGATATGAATACTGTTTTTCGCGCCTCCCGCTACGGCAAGGGCGACGGGGACGACTACCTCAACTGCCCCATGAGTAAGGATGAGTACGATGCCTTCATCACGGAGTTGCTGGTTGGCGACAAGGTGCCCACGCGGGATTTCGAGAAGCTGATTCACTTCGAAGGCTGCATGCCGGTGGAGGAAATTGCCTCACGCGGCCCGGACACCCTCCGCTTCGGCCCGATGAAACCAGTCGGTCTCGTTGACCCACGTACCGGTAGGGAGCCGCACGCCGTTGTCCAACTGCGCATGGAAAACAGGGAAGCGACCATGTACAACCTGGTCGGCTTCCAGACAAAACTCACCTATCCGGAGCAAAAGCGAATCTTCCGGATGATCCCCGGACTCCAGCAGGCGGAATTCGTCCGGCTTGGCTCCATGCACCGCAATACCTTCATCAATGCACCGCGCATTCTGGCCAAATCGCTGCAGATGCTGTCAGAGCCGCGGATCCTCTTCGCAGGACAGATCACCGGCGTTGAAGGCTATGTGGAGTCCGCAGCGACTGGCTTTCTAGCCGGTATCAACGCTGCGCTTCTGGCCCTGCATGGTCCTGATGCTGTTATTCCGATTCCTCCCGCGACAATTGCGCACGGCGCTTTGATTCAGCATATCACGGAAGCGGACCCCCAGCATTTTCAGCCCATGAACATCAATTACGGGCTGTTTCCGGCCATCAGCGGCAAAATGAAAAAATCCGAGCGCCGGCTCCGACTGGCCGAACGTGCCTTGAATGACCTGGACAGATGGGTTACTTCGCTGCCCCACAATCCGGAACGCTCATCTTCCTGAGTTGAAGCAGTTGGCTGCGGTACGGCAGTCGCGCGGCATCGCTCGCAATCAGCCACCAGCCCGGAAAAAGGTGCCAAATATGGACAGAGACAAGCAAAAACAGGAAATATCGCTGATCGGCAGGCTTTTTTCTTTGGAGGCACTGCTCATTATCATGGGTTTCCTTTCGCTGGTATCAGGCATCATCACTAGAGACCTGCTCAGACTTTCTCTCGGCATCATCATCCTTGGCGGAACGCTGCTTGCCATCATTTTCCGCCGCAAACGCAAACTCCAGAATACTTCTGACGACCAAACTACGGAGAAATGATGACAACTTCAGCCACTATTGTCCTGGCGTCCGCTTCACCACGCCGGGTGGAGCTCCTGCAATCAGCCGGTATTCCGGTTTCCGTGCGGCCCAGTGGCATTGATGAGGTGTTACTCCCGAACGAAGCACCGGAAGACCATGCCATGCGCCTCGCCAGGGACAAGGCCCGCGACGTGGCAAAGCTCGGCAACGGACAATACTTTATCGGCGCCGACACCATCGTCGTCAGTGAAGATGAGATTATGGGTAAACCGCAAGATGCAGCGGATGCGGAACGGATGCTTCGCAAGCTCTCCGGAAAGGCTCACCTGGTAATTACAGGGTTCTCTGTCATCGACAGCATTTCCAACGCCGAAATCACCGCAGCGGTAAAGACCCTGGTTTATTTCAAAGAGTTGCGAGATGACGAAATCCACACGTATATTGCCAGCGGTTGTCCTTTCGACAAGGCCGGAGCCTACGCAATCCAGGGTGACGCCGCCCACATGATCAGGAAAATCGATGGATCCTACACCAACGTGGTCGGATTGCCTCTCTGTGAGGTGGTGGAGGCACTTCGAACACTCGGAGCCTGGTGGGGCTAGATACTTAGGAGAAAACGCATGACGATCGCCGAGAATCTGAAGTTCATCCAGGAAAGAATCATCGGTGCAGCGCAATGCTCCGGCCGGAGTCCTGATTCAGTTACACTCGTTGCCGTGTCGAAAACCCAGCCGGCAGAAGCTGTCAAAGCCGCCGTGGAAGCAGGCCAACAGATTTTCGGTGAAAACTATGTCCAGGAGTTCCTGGACAAAGCTCAGCAGCTCCCCGAATCCGTGGAATGGCACTTCATCGGCTCACTCCAGTCCAACAAGGTGAAGTACCTCGCTGGACTCACCCGTCTGATCCATTCGGTGGATCGCCTCACCCTTGCCAGGGAAATCGACCGCCAGTGGGAGAAAGTCGGCAGGCCATG
>Ga0105099_10002258_pt1 | contig 11532 bp, 9 predicted proteins | sample PPLLak3cmMay2015_2_FD_79138 | JGI IMG/M metagenome (GOLD analysis project Ga0105099, IMG submission 79138) | Freshwater sediment microbial communities from Prairie Pothole Lake near Jamestown, North Dakota, USA - PPLs Lake P8 Core (1) Depth... | ecosystem: Environmental > Aquatic > Freshwater >...
GGCCTGTTCGTGATGGGTGTCACCAGCATGGTGGAGTCGTCCGCCGTCGGCGCGCTGGCGGCCACGCTCGTCGCTGGCTTCAAGGGCCGCATCACACGCAAGGTGCTGGAGGACACTCTCAGGAAGAGCCTGGCCGTCAGTGCGATGTTCATGTGGATCATCCTGGCGGCGCTGGCCTTCGGCGCGGTCTTCGACGGCCTCGGAGCGGTCAAGGCGGTCGAGGTGCTGTTCCTCGAAAAATGGGGTCTCGAGCCCTGGCAGGTGCTGGTGCTGATGCAGCTCAGCTACATCCTGATGGGCACGTTTCTCGACGACACGGCGATGCTGATCATCGTGGCGCCGCTCTACGTGCCGCTGGTCATCGCACTCGGCTTCAATCCGATCTGGTACGGCATCCTCTACACGATCACCTGCCAGATCGCCTACATCACGCCGCCTTTCGGGTACAACCTGTTCCTGATGCGGGCGATGGCACCGAAGGAAGTCACGTTGATCGACATCTACAAGTCGATCATCCCGTTCGTGCTCATCATGCTCGTTGGACTCGCGCTCGTGATCGTTTTCCCCGGGATCGCGCTCTGGCTGCCGAACCAGGTCTATGTGAAATAGCCCCGGCTATTTCACGAGCGTCACCGGCACGGTCGCGTAGTGCACGACCCGTTGCGCGACGGACCCCATGAACAGGATGCCGAACGAGCTCAGGCCGTGCGTTCCCATCGTGATCGACTCGCAGTCGAGTTCCGTGGCTCGAGTCGCGATCGTTTCAGCCGCATCGCCCTCCGTCTGCTCGAGCTTGAAGCCGCAACCGGCATCCTTCAATCGCTCAGCCGCTGCTTCGAGGATGGCCCGTGCCCGCTCCGCAGCAACCTGGTGGATACGCTCCGCCGTCACGTAGATCTCCGCCGCCGTATAGTTGCTCAGCGTCGGCTGGACGTTCAGCACGTGCAGTTCCGCTGCTGGCGCACATCGCGCCTGCTGAGCTGCGAAATCGAGCGCCCGCAGGGCCGTCTCCGAGCCATCGATCGCTACCAGGATTCTGCGCATCGGGTTCTCCCAGGGTCCCGTCGGCGGCGCGGAACGCCGCAATCGACGCAGTGTACTTCGATCACCTTCGCTGCGGACTCGTCCGCATCCCGGGCCTGAGCTTGCGAAACGGCAGCTTCGCCGGATCGGCGATGTTCGGTCCCGGCGCTTCGACGACCAGGATTCGGCCTGCGATCGCACCGAAATCCGCCCGGAAGTGCACGGAGCTTTTCAGCACCAGCACGGCATGATCCGCAGGCTCAGCGCGCAGGTGGCGAAACATCGCCTGGTCCGCGGCCTGCTGCTTGCGGCTCGCGACGGCGATGCGGACACCGCCCAACTCGAGCAGCGCCATCGGCCCAAGTTCGAACCGGGCACCCCGATAGAAGGGTCCCGTGCCGGTGAAGCGGCCATCGCCGAGTGCGATCACCTTGAAGCGGGCAGCGAGCGGCGTTTCTCCCGGTGTTCCAGTGCGCGCGCCGAGGCTGAGCTCGACTTGTGCACCCTCCCCCTCGGCGTGAGCCCGAGACGCCGCCCCTGGATCGCAGATGACGCCGGCAAGGACGCTTCGCGCATCGCACGCCACCAACGCCTTGATCAGGCTCATTGTGTCAGCATGACCACCCGCGCCCGGATTGTCCTGCGTGTCCGCAAGAATGATCGGTCGTCCCGGCGCAGGCGCGGCACGCCGGATGGCCGCAATCGCGTGTTCGATCGTGTGCAACTCGAGCGCGAATTCACCCTCGCGCTGCCGCAACTCGGCGGCCAGCTGGCGAACCGTCGTCGCGAGGTGGAACGCGTCGCTGCCGCAGCCATAGACCGACGGCCCGCACTCGGCCACGTCCGCGGCCGGAAAGCCCGGCACGATGCCCAGCGACAGGACCGGCGCGCGCTCGGCAGCCTCGACCTCGCGCATCACGGAATGCAACGGATCGACCAGCGTGGACTGCGACGTGAGCGGGATCAGGTAGTCGATCTTTTCGAGGTAACTTGCGACCTGCGCTCCACGCAGGATGTCGTGCAGCACCCTGGCGGCCCGGGCGCCGCACTCCGCCATGTCGACATGGGGGTACGTGCGATACGACACGAGCGCGGTCGCGCAGCACGCCATTTCGCTTGAGAGATTGGCGTGGAAGTCGAGGCTCGCAACGACGGGCACGCCGGCACCGACCACGGCCCGGACCCGACGCAGCAGTTCGCCGTCTGCATCGTCCACGTGCTCGGCCACCATCGCACCGTGCAGGTCGAGGTAAACGGCATCGAGATTGCCGCAGGCGCGCAGGTCGTCGACGAGCATGGCCGCAATGCGTTCGAACGCATCGCGTGTCACCCGACCGGAGGGCTGGGCCGAGCACCAGGCCAACGGCACCAGCTCGTAATGCAGTGAGCGCGCTTCCTGCACGAAGCCGGCCGCGGGAAGATTGATCCCGGCCACGGCCTCGAACATGGCGGCACCGCGCGTCAGGCCGGGCCAGGCGTCCGGAGCTTCGAAGTCGGTGAACGTGGCGGGCACCGCCGAGAAAGTATTCGTCTCGTGCTGGAACCCGCCGACCGCGATGCGCGCCATGGGTATCGTCGCCTAGAAGGAATAGCCGAGCGACGTCGTGACGCCATAGTCCGAATTCGATTCGGCGTCCTGGCCCGGCTCGCTGTCGAAGCTGTTGTAGAGGCTGGCCTCGAAGAACAGGTCGTCGACGATCTCGTAGCGGGCCCGCAATCGGCCCTCAGCGCGCACTCTTCCCGACTCCGTGAAACTCGGGAATACGTTCAGCGTGAAATTGAACGAGGCCTCGGGCGCGTCGTAGTGGAAATACCAGTACTGCGTGCCCAGCACGCCTTCGACGCTCTGGTTGGTCTGCTGATCGACGAACTGCTCGCTGGTAACGGCCAGACCCGCGTACCCAGCCCACTCATGACGGTTGTTCTGCAGCAGGAAACGACCATAGGCGGCGCCGAGCGTCGTGCGCAGGTCGAGGTCGAGCTCGTCGTTGCCCTCGAATGAGCCAAAACCCTGCGCGAACCAGCGATCGGCCAGGAACCGCCGGTTGGTCAGCCCGATGTCGAAGCGACTGGTGTCGTCCTGGCCATCCTGGGAATTCATCGTCGTCGAACCGTCGAGCGACCACTGGCGCCTCTCGTCGCGGGAACTGAGCCCACCGGTGAACGTGAATTGCTGCAGATCGGTCGCCTTCGTGTAGTTGTAGCCCGCGGTGACGTATCCGTCGAGGCGATCGACCAGCTTGCCCTTCTCGATCGGCGCCGCGCGCACGATGTCGGCCAGCGGCAGGTCCCAGCCCTTGGAGTCGGCCTCCACCTGGAGCCTGAGGGTACCCTCCTTCATGGCTTCCGGTACGCGACCGAAGTAGCGCAATCCGCTGGTGGTCTCCACGGTCAAATACTGGTTCGTCTGCAGGCTGGCCACCTTGTCCCACTCGACCGAGATCGTGCCGGTGGCGTCGGTCTTGAAACTGAGCTGGCCCCGCTCGAGGCCTTTCACCTCACCGGTCAGGCGATCGCCGTTCACGAAGACGAGGATATCGGTCTTGGGGGCCGCAATGACCGGTCCCGCACTGCCAAATGCTGCTGCGCCGAGCGCCATCAAGCGGCACAAGCCCGGCGCGCGACCGCCCGATCGCGCAAATCGCAGGATTGGGGAAACTGGCATGGTGCGTGAACTCGATTATACCTATTGGAATGTGCCATAACTGTACCGTCACACCCGTGCGCGACGCTTGGTGATCGATTCACCACCCGACGGCGCAAGCAACCCATGGAGGTCGAAGATGGCCAAGAGCAGCAAGTCACCCACCCGACGCGCTGAGGCGCTGGCAGCTGCCGAATTGCGCCGTATCGACGCCTACTGGCGCGCCTGCAACTACCTGGCTGCGGGCATGATCTATCTGCAGGACAACCCGTTGCTGCGCGAGCCGCTCAAGCCGTCTCACATCAAGAACCGGTTGCTCGGCCACTGGGGCGCCAGCCCGGGGCTCAGCTTCACCTATGTGCACCTGAACCGGCTGATCAACAAGTACGACCTCGACGCGATCTTCCTCGCCGGCCCGGGTCACGGCGCGCCGGGCGTGCTCGCACCCGTGTACCTCGAGGGCACCTATGCCGAGATCTACCCGAACAAGGGCGAAGACCTGGAAGGAATGCGGGAGTTCTTCCGTGAGTTCTCGTTCCCGGGTGGCATCGGCAGCCATTGCACGCCGGAGACGCCGGGCTCGATCCACGAGGGTGGCGAGCTTGGCTACAGCGTGTCGCACGCGTTCGGTGCGGCCTTCGACAACCCGGACCTGCTGGTCGCCGTCGTCGTGGGCGACGGCGAGTCTGAGACCGGACCGCTCGCGACGGCCTGGCATTCGAACAAGTTCCTGAACCCGGTCCGCGACGGCGCCGTGCTGCCGGTGCTGCACCTGAACGGCTACAAGATCAACAACCCGACGATCCTCGCGCGCATCTCGCACGAGGAACTCGACGCGCTGTTCCGCGGCTACGGCTGGACGCCGCATTTCGTCGAGGGCGACGACCCTGCGGAAATGCATCAGCTCATGGCGGCAACCATGGAGAAATGCGTGCAGGACATTCGGTCCATCCAGACGGCGGCACGGCGCAGCGGTCGGGCCGAGCGCGCGCGCTGGCCGATGATCGTGCTGCGCAGCCCGAAGGGCTGGACCGGTCCGAAGAAGGTCGCCGGCCGCACGGTCGAGGGCTACTGGCGCGCGCACCAGGTGCCGATGGCCGACGTGCGCGACAACCCGGAGAACCTGAAGCTGCTCGAGAAGTGGCTCAAAAGCTACCGGCCACAGGAACTGTTCGACGAGAACGGCCGGTTCGTCGACGAGTTGCGCTCCCTGGCGCCGAAAGGCCGGCGGCGCATGAGCGCGAACCCGCACGCGAACGGCGGACAGCTGCGCAAGGCGCTGCGGCTGCCCGATTTCCGCGACTACGCGGTCGCGGTCAAGAGCCCGGGCCGTGGCGAGGCCGAGAACACGCGCCGACTTGGTGAGTTCCTGCGCGACATCCTGAAGCGCAATCCCGATAACTTCCGCGTCTTCGGCCCGGACGAGACCACGTCGAACAAACTCGACGCCGTCTACCAGGCGAGCAAGAAGACCTGGCTCGCGGACTACCTCGCGGTGGACGCCGATGGCGGCGAGTTGTCGCCCGATGGCCGCGTCATGGAGATGCTCTCCGAGCACACGCTGGAAGGCTGGCTGGAGGGTTACCTGCTCACCGGACGGCACGGCTTCTTCTCGACCTACGAGGCGTTCGTGCACGTGATCGACTCGATGTTCAACCAGCACGCCAAGTGGCTCGACATCTGTGAGGAGATCCCGTGGCGAGCGCCGGTCTCGTCGCTGAACCTGCTGATCACCTCGACGGTCTGGCGACAGGATCACAACGGCTTCACGCACCAGGACCCGGGATTCCTCGACGTGGTCGTCAACAAGAGCCCGACCGTCACGCGCATCTATCTGCCGCCGGACTCCAACTGCCTGATCGCCGTGTCGGACCACTGCCTGCGCAGCACGAACAACATCAACGTGATCGTCTGCGACAAGCAGAAGCACCTGCAGTACCTGGACATGGACGCTGCGATTCGTCACGTGACCAAGGGCATCGGCCTCTGGGACTGGGCGAGCAACGACCAGGGCACGGAGCCCGACGTCGTCATGGCCGGCTGCGGCGACATCGCGACCCAGGAAGCACTCGCGGCCGTCGAGTTGTTGCGGCAGCATTTCCCCGACCTGCGCATCCGCTTCGTCAACGTCGTGGATCTCTACAAGATGACGCCACCCGAGGAACACCCGCACGGGCTGTCCGACCGGGATTTCGACACGCTGTTCACGACCGACAAGCCGATCATCTTCAATTTCCACGGCTATCCGTGGCTGATCCACCGGCTCGCTTACCGCCGCACCAACCACCACAACCTGCACGTGCGCGGCTACAAGGAGAAGGGCAACATCAACACGCCGCTCGAGCTCGCAATCAACAACGAGGTGGACCGTTTCAGCCTCGCGATCGACGTGATCAACCGGGTGCCGCGGCTGCAGGTCGCAGGCGCGCACGTCAAGGAGAGGCTGCGCAACCTGCAGATCGAGTGCCGCAACTACGCGCACGAGCACGGCATCGACCGCGACGACATGCGCAACTGGAGGTGGACGGCATGAGCAGCCAGCTCGACGGCCTCAAGCAGCACTCGGTCATCGTCGCGGACACGGGTGACATCGACGCAATCGCCCAGTGGCGACCACAGGATGCGACGACGAACCCGAGCCTGATCTTCAAGGCGGCGCAGGATGCGCGCTATCGACCGATCATCGACGAGGCGATCGCCGCGGCCGCGGGCGTTTCAGCTGAGGCGCGGCTCGGCGAGATCATCGATCACCTGTTCATCGGGTTTGGCAGGCGCATCCTCGAGCTGATCCCGGGACGGGTTTCGACGGAGGTGGACGCGCGACTCAGCTTCGATACCGAAGCCACCGACGCCAAGGCGAGGCGGCTGATCGACCTGTACGAGCGGGCCGGCGTGTCGCGCGATCGCGTGCTGATCAAGATTGCGAGCACCTGGGAAGGCATCCGCGCGGCCGAGCGACTCGAACGCGACGGCATCCACTGCAACCTGACGCTGCTGTTCAGCTTCGCCCAGGCCATCGCCTGCGCCGAGGCGGGCGTCACGCTGATCTCGCCGTTCGTCGGCCGCATCTACGACTGGCACAAGAAGGCGCGCGGCGTCGACGACATCGCCCCCGCCGACGACCCGGGCGTCGCGTCGGTCACGCGCATCTACAACTATTACAAGAAGTTCGGCTACGAAACGCAGGTGATGGGCGCGAGCTTCCGCAAGACGACCCAGATCCTCGGCCTCGCCGGATGCGACCTGCTCACCATCAGCCCGGACCTGCTTGCCAAGCTGGCGTCCACCGAGGGCGAGGTGCCGTGTCGGCTGACGCCGGAGTCGGCCGCGGCCAGCGACGCGAGTCACATCGCGCTGGACGAGGAAGCCTTTCGCTGGATGCACAACGAAGACGCGATGGCGACCGACAAGCTCGCCGAGGGCATCCGGCTGTTCGATGCGGACGCGCACAAGCTCAAGAAGTCGATCGAAACGCTGGTGGGGTGATGCCGCCGGCGTGACCGTCACGTCCATCTCCGCTGCATGGCCCGGAGTCTGGTTTATGATGTCGACAGCGAATCCCGGGATGCAATCATGACCCGCACGAAGCACCTGAGCCGACTCGTCAAGGCGCCTGTTGCGGTGGTGCCGCTCCTGGTGCCAACGGTTGCGAGCGCCTCGCTGTTCAAGGGTGAAGCACTCGACACCGTGGCCAATTTCATGTCCTGGGTCGTGTTGATCCTGGTTCCGGTCGTGGTTCTGATCGTCTTCTGGTTGGTACACATCCTGCCGGAGAAGATTGCCGAGAAGAGAAAGCACCCGCAGGCCAAGGCAATCCAGGTCCTCTGTCTGCTGTCGCTGGTGTTCGGCGGCATGCTCTGGCCACTGGCCTGGCTTTGGGCCTACTCGAAGCCGGTGTTGTACAAGATGGCCTACGGCACGGACGTCGCCGAAGCGCACCACGGCGAGAGCTCCCAGGCGCCTGCAGCCGCCGCCAGCCCCGGGGCAGCGCGGGAAGAGATCGAACAACTCAGGGCGCAGCTCGCATCACTCGAAGCGCGACTCGGCCCAGAGGCTCGTGGCTGATGGAACTCATCCTGCTGCTGATCTATTCGTTCTTCGTCTGGCTGATCTTCATCAAGTTCAAGTGGCTCCCCTGGAACATCGTGAGCCAGGTGATCGTCGCGACGATCCCGATCGTCGGCATCGCGGCGCTCATCCTGCTGCTCAACATCTATGCACCCTCCTCCGCGGACGTGCGGGTCATGAACTATGTGCTGCCGATCAATCCGCGCGTTGCCGGGAAAGTGATCGAGGTCCCGGTCCAGCCGAATGAGCCGGTCCGCAAGGGTGACGTGCTGTTCCGGATCGACCCGACGCCGTTCGAGATCCAGGTTCGCTCGCTCGAGGCGAGCGTCGAGGCGCTCAAGGCCCAGCTGATTTCGGCCAATGCCAGCCAGCGCAACCTCGCGCAGCAGTTGAAGGATGCAACGAGCCGCCGGGGCGCCGCGCTCACCGAGCTTGGCCTCGCGCGCAAGCGGCTGTCGCAGTTCCGGGAACTGGCGCAGACGGGCGCCGGCAATCGCTTCGACCTCGAGCAAGCCGAGACAGACGTTGCACGCCTGGAGAACGACGTGCTGGCGGCCGATGCGGCCGTAGCACAGGTGCAGGAGAGGCTCGCAGCGAAAACGTCGGCGGGCGTGCAGGACGAAGTCGCCAAGGTGCTGGCGCAGGTTGCGCAAGCCGAGGCACAGCTGGCCGATGCAATCTGGAATCTCGAACAGACCGTGACCTACGCGCCGGCCGATGGCACGGTCGTCGCGCTGGCGCTGAGGCCAGGCGTGATGACGGTGCCGTTCCCGCCCGTTCCGGCGATGACGTTCGTCGAGGACGAGCAGTGGGTGGTGGCGTTCTTCGCGCAGAACGAAGTACGCAAGGTCGAAGAGGGGAACGAAGCGGAGATCGCGCTCAAGACCTATCCCGCACGCGTCATCAAGTGTGACGTCGAGGCGATCATCTGGGCGACGGCCCAGGGCCAGCTGCCGATTGGCGGCATGCTGCCCAACACGGGCTTCGGTACGGCACCGGACATGCGCCTCGCCGTCAAGCTGAATCCGGTGGGAAAGGACGCGGAGCTGTTCCTCGCGCCCGGGGCCCGTGGCAACGGCGCCATCTACACCAATCATGGGGAGATGATCCACATCCTCCGCAAGGTGTTCCTGCGCGTCAGCTCCAAGCTCGACTGGCTGGTCCTCAAGCTGCACTGACCGACATGAGCGTCAGGCACATCTCTCTCGCAGCCGCGATTCTCGCCGTGCTGGCTGGCTGTGCCGTCACGGCACCGCCCGCACCGGAGCAGATCCGCAAGGACGCGCTCCAAGGCGCCGAGATCCGCACCTCGTGGAGCGCCGACGCTCCACAGGCGGGCGCCGTCAGCGACAACTGGCTCGCGTCGTTCAATGATCCGCAGCTGAACGCGCTCGTCGACGAGGCGCTTCAGCGGAACCCGGATCTGCGGGCGACAGCGGCCCGCGTCGAGCAGTCCGCGGCGTATGCGCAGATTGCCCGGGCGGCCCTGCTGCCGGCCATCAACCTGCTCGGTACGGGCGGACTGAAGGTTGGTGGCGGTTCCGATCTCACCTCCGCCCTGCAGGGCGTGATGCTTGGCGTCTCCTGGGAGCCGGACCTGTGGGGCCGGTTGCGGTACGGGCGCAATGCGGCCGACGCGAGCTACGCGTCGGCCCAGGCCGACTACGAGTTTGCGCGCCAGTCGATGGCTGCGCAGGTGGCGCGCAGCTGGTTCCTGGCTACCGAGGCAATGCTGCAACTCGCTGCGACGGAGTCCATGGCGCAGTCGTCGCGAGAACTGCTGCGCCTCGCCGAGGACCGCGAGAAGGTGGGTATCGGCAGTCAGAAGGATGTCGTTCTGGCTCGAGCGAACCTCGGCCTGATCGAGGACGGCGTACGGCAAGCGCGCCTCGCCCACGAGCAGTCCATTCGCTCGCTCGAGACGCTGCTTGGCCGCTATCCCGCCGCCGAGCTGCGGACCGCGCCCGAGCTGCCGCCAATGCCGGCACCAATCCCGGTCGGAATGCCGCTCGACATGCTCGAACGCCGCCCCGACGTCATCGCCGCTGAAAGGCGGGTCGCCGCTGCATTCAATCGCGCCGGCGAGGCCAGGGCCGCCCAGCTGCCGCGCATCCGGTTGAACGCCAGCGTCTCGGCGCTCGACAGCGAAGTTCTCGAACTGCAGGACGACTTCGAGAACCCGTCCGGTGGTGCCGGCGCCACGCTGGTCGCGCCCCTCTACCAGGGTGGAGCACTGCGAGCCCAGGTCTCGGTGCGCACCGCGGAGCAGAAGGAAGCGCTGGCACGCTACGCGAGCCAGGTGCTGCGCGGGATCAACGAAGTCGAGAACGCCCTCGCCGCGTCGCGAATGCTTTCTGAGCGGATGCAGCTCCTGGATCAGGTGGTCAAGGATCAGAAGAAAACACTGGAGTACGACCAGGCCGCGTACCGGATCGGCCGGCAAGACTTGCGATCGGTCCAGCAACAACAGCAGCAGGTGCAGTCGGCGCGCATCGCGTTGCTGCGCGTACAGAGCGAGCAGCTGATCCAGCGCGTCAACCTGCACCTGGCGCTGGGCGGCAGCTTCGCCGAACCGATGACTGTGGCCGCAGCCCGGGTGACTGCGCCTGCCCCAGTGCGGCCGGCGCGGCGGATTGTCGAGCCATGACGTGAGCACTTGCGACCAACGCCAGGATCGGCACGCGTCTTGAGGCGCAGCGTTGGCGTGGATCACAAAACTGCGCGCGGCCACCTGGAATTCGAGCGAGTCGGACCCAGTCATCGAATCCGGTGACACGACCTGCACCGCGACCGGCAACCGAACCGACAGCAGCAGCACCGCCATCGCGCCGGGCACCGCTGACAAGCGACTCGTGCCCGTTCAGCGACGACCGACTCGGTTGACGGGTCCGCCGCGGTTCGCAGGCGTGTTCACTCCAGGCGCCGGTGTGGCGCCGACGCCCGGCGCCCCGACCCCGACGCCAGGTGCCGGTGTGGCGCCTACTCCCGGGGCCCCGACCCCAGGGACCGGCGTCGCACCCACCCCAGGTGCGCCCACTCCGACCGTCGAGCGTCGAGCTACGCCCGCATAGCTGACCGGCGTCACGGGCGCGCCGACGACCGCCAACGCCTCGGCCACGACACGGACGTGGTTCGGCGAAACGTCACCATTGCAGAGCCACAAGGCACCGGCAAGCGCCAGCGAGAACGCGGACTTGTGAACGAGGTGTTTCATGGATTGCCTCCCACGGGCGCTTCCGGCGGCAGTTCATCGAGCTCGAGAAGGTCGTTGGCGTCGATCTGCTCTGCCCCGGCAGGCGGCGAGAATTCGAAGGCTTTCCGCGCCGGCTCGAAGCCGGTCCTCCAGCTCTTGATGCGGAACGTGTACTGCGGCGCGCCGTTCACGGTCTTGCTGGTGATCACCAGCTTGCGCGGAATCGGCTTGTCGCCGACGTCCACCCAAAGCTGCCAGTCGGTATCGAAGTTGCGGAACGCGAGATGCTCGCACGCGACGCCGTCGACGACGCCTCGACCAATGTGCTTGGCCTCCATGACGTCGGCCACGAGCACCTCATATGGGCGCGACAGCAGGAAGTCCGCGCCAGGCAACGCGACGCCGTGGCCGGCCCGGAGCGCTTCGATCAGGTGGTCGACGGTGCCTGGGACCTCGAACTGCGCGTAAACATTGAGGTTCCTTCCGTAGACGCTGGCGACCTTGCCGTCGAAGATGAGCTCGACATCCGCGTATCCGCCCACCCGGTGTGCCCGCAGCTTGTCCGGGCGACTCAACAGCACTTCGCCGGAGTTCGTGAACTGGA
>Ga0105099_10002259_pt1 | contig 11530 bp, 23 predicted proteins | sample PPLLak3cmMay2015_2_FD_79138 | JGI IMG/M metagenome (GOLD analysis project Ga0105099, IMG submission 79138) | Freshwater sediment microbial communities from Prairie Pothole Lake near Jamestown, North Dakota, USA - PPLs Lake P8 Core (1) Depth... | ecosystem: Environmental > Aquatic > Freshwater >...
AACTGGTCGCCCACCAGCTCGCCGACTTGGCGGCCAAGGCGGCCGTCTACCGCCGCGGGTGAGGCTCTCCCTGCTCCCTCTTTGCCAAAGGGGGCGGGGGGATTTTCCTTCAATGAATGAGGAGCTGGCCGCATGCCGAAGAAAACGAAGTCGATGGTGCTCGAGGCGGTCCGCCGCCTCTCCTTCCGGGAGTTCGACGTTCCCGCGATCGGGGAGGAGGACGGTCTGCTCAAGGTCGAGATGTGCGGCGTGTGCGGGTCGGACGTGGGCATCTACACCGGCAAGGCCACCCGCATCCTGCCCTATCTGCCCCTCATCCTGGGCCACGAGATCCTGGGCCGCATCGAAGCCATGGGGCCGACCGCCTGCCGGCGCCACGGCGTCAGGGTCGGCGACCGGGTCGTGGTCGAGTTCGCCTTCGGCTGCGGCCACTGCGCCGCCTGCCTGAGCGGCCGGTATGTCTTCTGCGAACAGTCGGGCCGCTACGGCACCTACCGGTCCTGCCAGACCCCGCCGCATCTCTGGGGGGCCTATGGCGAATACCTCTACCTGCCGCCGCGCGCCATGATCCACAAGATCCGCGCGGACGTCCCGGCGGAGGCCGCCGTCTTGATCTGCGCCGTGATGGGCAACGCCGTGCGCTGGCTGCGGCAGGTGGGCGGGGTGTCCATCGGCCAGACCGTGGTCATCGAAGGGCCCGGCCAGCAGGGCCTGGCCGGGGTCATCGTGGCCCGGGAGTGCGGCGCGGCCAAGATCATCGTCACCGGGGTCAGCGCCGACGAGCGCCGCTTCGAAATGGCCCGGCTCCTCGGGGCCCATCATTGCGTGGACGTGCTGAAGGAGGACCCGGTCGAAAAGGTGCGCGAGATCACCGGGGGCCGCATGGCCGATCTGGTCATGGACGTGACCGGCCGGCCCCAGGGCGCGCTCACGGCCGTCGATCTGCTGAAAAAAGGCGGAACCGCCGTGCTGCCCGGGCTCTACGGCACCGCCACCCAGGTGCCGCTGCTGCTCGACAAGGTGGTCCTCAACGAGATCCGGCTACAGGGCGTCTACAGCCACGACCTCAACGCCGTCGGCCCCGCGATCGGGATCGTGGAGTCCGGCCGCTACCCCCTGGAAAAAATGGTCACCCATCGCTTCGCGCTGGAGGACGCCGAAAAGGCTCTGCAGACCGCGGCCGGCGAGGTCCCCGGCGAGCAGCCCATCAAGGTCGTCCTGGTGCCCTGAAACCGAATTCACCGGACCCGGGCGAACGGCCGGTAGAGCGGGTCGCCCACCAGCACCATCCGCCAGGACAGCCAGGGGGTGCTGGCGGCGTAGCATTCGGCGAGCGTCAGATAGCCGTCGACCAGCAGCCCGAAGAAGATCTCCGGCACCGGAAAGGCCTGCACGTAGGGCTCGTCCACCGGTCCAACGACCGCGGCGGCCCCCTCCTCCAGCATCCGCTTGCACCACACCCGGCTGCCCGCCTGCTTGAGCGTCGTGCACTCGCTGCTGGCGATATGGTAAGCGACCGCGCCCGGCTTCCAGGTGAAGGCCTCCACGTAGTTGGCCAGGCTGTACCAGCCGCAGTAAAGCGCGGCCTCCGGGCACTCGCCGGGCTGGAAGAGCCGCTCGGCGGAGTCGAGCCGCACCGGCATCCGGCCGCTGCGCTCGACCAGACGCGCCGCGCGGTGGATGGACGCATCGTAGAATTCGTAGCCGCCCTTCGGCTGGCCGCCGGGCTCCGGCCAGCGCGCATCGAAATAGGCCGAGCCGCCGAGCCCCTGCCGTTCGGCCGCCAGCGATGCGTCGATGAGGCGCCGGACGATAACGGCGCTCGGGCCGTCGAGGCGGCTCACCATGAGCGTCCGGGATTTGTCGATCGCCAACTCCTTCTCCCGGTTGCCCAAGAAAAACGGATTGGGCTGCCAGCCGGCCAGCGCATAGCCGCCGGCCGCCGCCAGGGCGATCTCCGAGTCGACCGCCGCCGACTGGTCGGCCTGCGCCACGCCGGCGGCCTCGGCGTCGAGCGCGGCCCGCTCCTTTTCCAGGCGCGCCCGGCCGTCGGCCTCGCCGGCCGGCAGCGCCTCGATCCCCCGCTGCACCCCATCGCGTCTCATCTGCAGAGCCTCGAGCCGCCTCTGGTCATCCGGGCCGATCTCCGGCGCCGCCACCCGCAGCGGCATGCCGTACATCAACACCAGGCAGCGGATGCGGCGCCGGAACTCGGGCGGCGCAAGCGCCCGGCGCACCGGGGCGGCGATCCTCTCATCGTACTGCCGACGGCTGACCGTCTCGCCCTCCGGCAGCGACACCCGCACGATGTTCTCCGCCGGTATCCCGCGCTGCTTCATGTAGTAGGTCGCGAGCTCCGCACCGGAAGGGACGTCCGTGTTGACCACCACGAGCACCTCGCCGGATTCGAGCGCCCGGGCGCCGACAGCGGCCGAGAGCACCAGAGCGACCGCCCAAGCCGCTGTCAGAATAATGCGCCTGTTCATAAAAAATGCCGGCCTTCCTTAAAAAGATCCCCGGTTCGCTTCGGATATGGTCTTATCCAGGGACTCATTGATCGATCCGGGTGCTGAGAGACAAGCGTCGAGACATCAGCCAAGGCGTGCGATGTTGTCGATCGCGCAGCCTGTTCGGCGACAGGCGAGCATTGACAAGCGCCGCCCAACGCCGGATCACGGCTTGAAACGCCGTTTTTCGACAGCCTGCTAAACATACCCTATCTGGCTATAGATGCAATAACATCGTTTCGCCTGCGGCTCTGACAGACCCCGGATCAGGCCCGAGGCGGACGGCAGCGGGCAAGTGCGGTGGTGAAAGATTATACTTTAATGATCGTTATATTCCCCTTGTAGCTTGACAGGAGCCCGCCCGGGATATTATTATGGTCATAAAAATATCCAGGAGGATGCCATGGAGGGCGCCCAGAAAATCATTCCGGTGACCCAGGTAAAGAAAGAGCTGCTGGAAATCGTAAAGGAAATGGCAGAGGAGGACATCACCGTCGCGGTGACAAAAAATGGTGTACCGGTGTCGGTGTTGATGTCGGCGGACCGTTACGAAGGGCTGCTGGAGACCATCGAGATCTTGGCCGATCATCGTGTCGTGAAGGCCCTGGCCCGGTCATCGAAGGAGTTTCAATCGGGCAAGGTCATAACCCATGAGGATGCCTGGGCGGAGCCATGACGGGTTCCTACCGGCTTGTCTATGCGGCCGCCTGCCGCCGGCAGATCCTCGGGCTGCCGCCGACGCTTAAGCCGCTTGTCAAGAGAGCGATCGAGCAGCTGGCTAATGATCCTCATACGGGAAAGCGTCTTGAACGCGAGCTGGCCGGATCCCTGTCGCTTCGCGCCAAGCGCTACCGGGTCATTTATCGCGTCGATGAAGGCCCACGCACCGTTGAAGTCCACTACGTCGGTCATCGCAGAGACATCTATGAGGTTTTTGCCGAAACGATCCGGCAGCGGCAAGTCCTACCTGCCTGTTGAAGACGATCTGACTCCGTCGCCAGATACCGAGATCACGGAAATCGCGATATGACCAAAGTACCGAGCGTGGGGTACGAAAAGGTCGTCAGAGCGTTGCAACGAGACGGATGGGTTGTCGTTCGTCAAATCGGTCCGTGTGGGTCTGTGGCGGATTCAATCTCTTGCCTTTCAGCCTTCCCGCCTTGCTTCCTCCTATGCCGCACCGATCGAATTGCATAATTTCATGACCCCTCCAGCCCTGTCCTTTATAACCTTGAACCGTGAACCGTGCGCCGTGAGCCATCTCCAGTATAATTCACGATTCAAGCCGTGACACCACTTTGCCTCGCGTACGTCCCGCATATTTTCCCTGTTGACAAGAGACGTATATTTATATAGGTTATATACGTCAGGAGGTACCACTATGGCAACGAAACTCACCTTAAGGCTCGATGAAGGCGTTATCCGAGATGCAAAAAAGGCTGCCCGTTTGCGAGGCGTCAGTCTATCAGCAATGGTTTCCGGTTATTTTCAGGCAGTCAGCCAGAGAAAAGCCGTCAAGATGGAGGCAACACCCGTTCTTGCGGAGATTTCCGGCGTGCTCAGCCCGCAAGCGAACCCGAATAAGCTGATTGGCGGCTACCGGAAACACATTGAGGAAAAATACCAGTGAAGGCCGTTCTGTGCGACATCAATTTCATTCTGGACATCTTCCTTGAGCGGGAGCCGTTCTATACGCCAGCAGCACAAATCTTTGCCATGATTGAGGCAGGCCATTTGAAAGGCTTTCTTTGCGCGAACAGCTTCCCCACCCTCTTTTATATTCTATCGAAGGAGCTCAAGAGGGATAAGGCAATGCGCGTGCTCGAAAAGGTACGAATTGTCTTTCGCGGCGCCGCCGTGGACGAAAAGGTGATCGACTTGTCGCTTGCGTCTGATTTTAAAGATTTTGAGGATGCGGTGCAGTGCTATTCAGCAGTCAACGCAAGAGCAGACTGCCTCATCACGAGAAATAAAGCCGATTACATCAGCGACATCCTTTCGATCATGACGCCGGAAGAATTCCTAGCTGCCATCGCAGCCTGAAGCAGGATCGATTGAATCAACCGAACCGTAATTTTTCCGTATGGCCTGAAGCTGAAGCCTTCCACCCGCTTTCCTAGTATGCCAACTGTGGAAAGAAGCCGGTAATGAAAAAACCGTCTCTGTATTTCTTGGGTTTGATCTTGGTGCTGATGACTGCGGGGATGGCCGGCGCGCTGCCGTTCAGCAACACGATCGACTTCGAAGGCTCCAGCAGCGGGGGCGTAACTTACAAGGTCATTTACGATACCGGCAACACCACGTCTCCGGGCAGCGCGGGTTACGATTTCGCCTTCACCTACGAGCACACAGTCACCTTCAATCCGGCCGCCGCCGAAATCACCGATGCGACCTGTCCCTTCGCCACAAATTGAACTTCGCCTACGACCTCGGCCATCTCGGCCCCTTCGATCTGGGCGAAATCTGGTTCTTGTGGAATGACACCGCGGCTTTGATCGGCAATCTGAGCAACAGCAGTTTCGGCTGGGTTACGGACACGTTTAAACACCGATATGTTCTCGCCCAATTCACAATCCTAATTCACAATCAAATCCGTGACTCCGTTCTCTTGCAAAGACCGGGTTTGACGAACCGCATAGATTTGCCTATTATGAGGATTCCCCCGGAGGCACTCAATGAGCACCGACCATCGCAGTGCAATCGACAGCATCACGGCTCAACTGATCGAAAAGTACCAGCCGGAAAAAATAATCCTTTTCGGCAGCGCCGCCCGCGGGGATGCGACCCCCGGCAGAGGAGAAAGAGTATTACAATCAAATCTGCTTCCACTTTCAGCAACGTGCTGAAAAGTATGCGTCCCCTCGATCCTGTCCGAAACGACTAAACGGTTACAACGAAAGGGGTGGAAACTGATAAGCCGGGCCTAACGTCGCAGCAGCCAGCTCTCTACTCTACCCTCTTTGCTGCCGGTACAGCATGGCCGAAGCTTAAATCTTATTATCTTATACCCGTTATACGCGGTCTGTTTCCCAGGGATCCTTCGAGAAAATCAGGCTACCGGCGGTTGGTGGTTCCTCACCTTCTCTGGGAAAAGATTCTCCGTGGAAATGTTGAAGATGTCGGATAAAGCATACCTTTCAGTTGCATCCAAAATTTCAAGGCCGATCAGCTTGCCTCCCTCGTCGAAGTCAATATTGACTCCTTCGTCAACTTCAACGGTTTTAGCAACGAATTTCTCCTGAAGGCGCACATAGAGGGCATCCACTTCCCGGTCATATTCACAATCCAAGCCGTGACACCTTTTGTGTCCCTGAACCACCCAGATCTTTCCGATTCGGATCTCATTATTGATAGCTGATCGAAATTTGGCCCCGCATTTTTCCATAGCAACCATCCAAGGTGTAAATTCACAGTTCAAGCTCTTACCCCGGACACTCTTCCAAGCGCGTTTAGTTGCTCGAAAAGGATCGTCTTACACGTAGCTGCCCAAGATGAGGGATCCCGCTTCAATCTTCAGCCTTTCCCTAATTTTATGTCAATTTATCACGGATGTCCCGGATATTTCCCCCCGGGGTTCGCATCGAAAACCCACTGAAATGAGGGCAAGCCCCACCCTTCCTTGCCTTATTTTTCGCTTGCGCCATGTATCGTTTTTTCCGTGCGCCCTGAGCCGTGGACCGTGAACCCTTTTATTATTTTAGGCACTTTAGCTCACTTTAGGCACTTTAGGCACTTCCTCCCCTTAAGCCTCCAGCCTTTCCCCTCCCCCAACTTTAGGCACTTTTCGACCTCCGTGCCCTCTGTGCCTCTGTGGTGAACAATATCCATTTTCATATCGTCTCCTCAGATCTCTTGAAAACAATTTTAAATCAAGGTAGGTTCATTATCTGGCAAACCATCGCTTGATACGCGTGTAATATGCTCGCCGCTTTCTTTTGAAACGGAAGGAAGCGCGATTATCTCCGCAGCAGAATTTAGCGAATGTTGACGAAAAGCGTGCATGACATCAAACAAGCGCTGACTCAAGTCGCGCCGGCCGTTTTTGGCGGAACGCCGGTCCTATTCGCCTATCTCTACGGAAGCTACGCGGTGGGCGCGGTTCACCCCTTCAGCGACCTGGATATTGCGGTCTACGTCGAGGGGCTGGATGAAAGATCATGCCTGAATCTGGAGCTTTCGCTGGGCCTGCTATTTGATGAGAAACTCGAACACGCCGTACAGTCGGACGTCCGGGTGTTCAATCGTCTGCCCCTGACCGTAAAAGGAAAAATCCTGACGGACGGCGAACTCATCTACTCGATATCGGAGGAGCGCCGCATCGAGCTTGAATCCCAGGTCCGCCGGTCCTATTTTGACTTTCTTCCCGTTGTGAATCAATACCAGGACGCCTATCGAAATAAACTGCTTGAGCTGGAATCGCATGGTCTCCGCTGAAAAACTCACTCGCAAATTCAGCCAACTGGATGAATTTCTGGAAATCCTGAGAAGCATGCAGTGCATTCCGCTTGACGACTTCCTGAAGGACAAGATTCTGGTTGGAGGTGCCAAATACTACCTGCAGGTCAGCATCGAATGCTGCCTCGATATTGCCAACCATATCATTGCGTCCGAGCATCTCCGAGCGCCTGCAGATTATGCCGACTCGTTTAAAGTGCTCGAAGAGCACGGCGTCGTCAAGGCGGATGACGGGATGAAATTGCGGCAGATGGCCAAGTTCCGGAACCGGCTGGTCCATTTATACGGCGACATCGACGACACCCACGTACACGATTTCATTCTCAACCGCCTCTATGACATCGTGAACTTCCAGGCCGCCATCGCTTCGAGATTCCTATCAACTGGACGGTAACCCTTTTGATCCGGTACCGATCATTGCCGCCTTCAGTTCCCGTATTTTTCCCTACGCCGTGAACCGTTTCTTATTTTAGGCACTTTAGCTCACTTTAGGCACTTTAGGCACTTCCTCCCCTTCAGCCTTCAGTCTTCAGCCTTTCCCCTCCCCCAACTTTAGGCACTTCCCCTTCCCCCTTCCGTGCCCTCTGTGTCTCTGTGGTGAAAATATTTATACTTTGATGTACGTCCCCTGGCCACCGAAACGCTTTTACTCTGCAACAAAATCTTAATATCTAAAGGGCGTTATATATTTTAAGAAGAGAAGTAAAACTTTGGAAGTATAGCAGAGCGGGAAAAAATTATCGCGTAGATAAAGCAGTAACCTCCTGATAGCTTAAGGTTGTCCTTACCCATAACCTTTTAGCAGCTAAGAGGAGGTTACCATGAACGCGACTGAGAGTAACAGAGTGGCGGAGTTTCGTCAATTCAAGAAACGGGATTCGGGGTTCCACCGTGGATTTGGTAGTCGGCCTGGATATTGGCAATCTGCCTGATACTTGAAGGCGGCACCAGAATGTGCTAAATTTCTCATAATTCAAGTTTGAAACGACTCGAGATGCGTTATTTACGTACCCCATGATGAGTTATCATCCATGAAAATAGCATATTATCCCGAGACGGATTCCATGTATATCGACTTGTCGGCTAAAGCTAGCGCCGATAGCAGGGAAGTATCTCCCGGTGTCGTTATCGATTATGCCGCGAATGGCGACATCGTTGGCATCGACATCGACAACGCCAGCACGAAGCTGGATCTGAAAGAGATAGTTCTCAAAAGCATCCCGGCGGATACTCAGACCATCGCCGCCTGATCCGTCCTCCGCCTTTCAAATTTATACTTGCAGCTGCCTCGCTTCCAGGTTTCAACGGTTGTGGGAACAACCAGGGGAAATATGTCAACTTTTCACCATCGTCCCTCGTATTTGCACGCCCAAAAGAGGAAAAACCATGCGTAACTATAGGGCTGTTATTGAAAAGTGCACGGATACAGGTCTTTATGTTGGATTCGTGCCGGGCTTCACAGGCGCCCATTCACAAGGCGAAACTCTCGAAGAATTGAACGAGAACCTTAAGGAAGTCATCGCATTGCTGCTGGAGGGTGGTGAGCCCCAGCTTGAAACAGAGTTTGTGGGGACCCAGAATATCGTGGTGGCATAATCATGGGCAAGTTCCCGGTCCTCAAGCCTAAAGAAGTGGCTTCAATACTGAGCCGGCTTGGCTTTGAAGAAGTTCGGCAAAGAGGATCCCACAAACAGTTTTGCCACCCGGATGGGCGTTTCACGACACTGCCTTTCCACCCGAACAGAGACATTTCCCCCATATTGCTGCGGCAAATATCAAAGGACATTGGGCTGACTGTGGAAGAATTTATCCGCAATCGTTGAAAAATCACCGCCGGAAAATCGGTGTCGAATCGGCTTTCTTGAAAAACCCTCTGTCTGCGCAAGTCCGCGGCCGTCTGCGGTTGATTCAACCTTTCAATTCCCCCTTGTTCTTTCCAAACCGTGAACCGTTTCTTATTTTTGGCCCTTCCTTCCTTCAGTCTTCAGCCTTCGGTCTTCAGCCTATCCGAGGTTCGACGAACCGCATAGATTTGCCTATGATGAGGGCATTAACCCGGAGGCATTCAATGAGCACAGACCATCGCAGTGCAATCGACAGCATTACCGCTCAACTGATCGAAAAATACCAGCCGGAAAAAATAATCCTTTTCGGCAGCGCCGCCCGCGGCGATATGACCCCCGGCAGCGATGTCGATCTGTTGATTATCAAACGCAATACGCCCCATTACGGCGCCGATCGAATCATGGAGGTCAGAAGGTTAAATGATGAGAGCGTGATAATCATCTAAAAGGCACCTCCCATCGCGTAACCGAACGCGATTTGCTAAAGGCTGTTAAGGGTCAACAACTAATCAGCCCAGCAAAAGGAGGTGCCCGATGGATCTATATGCCGGGTTAGATCTGCATTCAAGCAACACCTTCATGGGGGTTCTGGACCAGCAGTTCAATCGTATTTTCAAGAAGCGCGTATCAAAGGATCTTGATCTCATCTTGAAGAATGTACGATCCCGTTCTTCCAAGCGAAATACTCTTGGTCGAGTTTTCGAACCTTGGCGATGCGTTCGAAATCCTGATCGCGGTGCAAGAGGACCGCACCGTTTTCCAGCGCGATTTGGGCAATGCAGCAGTCAACCGGGCTTCCGACGGTGGCACCCTTGCGCCTCAAATCGAAATATATCCTGGCCGCCTCCCGCCACGTGCCGGTCGACGCTTCCAGATAGATCTGGGTGGACAGGTAGTCTTCAAGCAACTCCCATTCCTTGGTATCCTTGCACCCTTGCAGAAGCTCCATTTGGTTGAACCGGCTCAAAACGCAGACATCGGATTCCACCCTTTGCCTGAAGGCGTCCACAACGTCACCCGTCCGGTCCCGCAAAATCAAAACCCACACCGATGTGTCAACCAGGATCATCCGCGCATCTTCCGCAGCGCCTTGTGATCGTAATCGTCAGTGAATTCTATCTTACCGGCCAGCTCGGTCATATCCTTTCGTTTCCTGACCGAAACCAGGACCCGCAGCGCCTCATGGATCAGGTCTTTTTTAGTCCGGGCCTCGCTTACCGAAAATGCAGCACGCAGCAGCTTTTCGTCGATGACGATGTTGGTACGCATTTGACACCTCGAAATGTGTATTGTGTACACATTATATTGCGGAGAGCATGCATGTCAATCTTTTCGAATTGATCTTCAGCCCTACCAACTTCCCGCCCTCCGCGCTCTAAGCTGCAAAAGTTGCTGCCACGCTTCCTACCCTCAACTTTCGGCCTTCAGTGAATTCCTTGAAAACGGCCTGGAAAAGTAAGCGTGATTTTCAGCCACGTTCGTCCCGTAGTCCGAAAGTTTCTCTTCCCTCCAGTCTTCAGCCTTCGGGCTTCAGCCTATTTTTCCCCCCTTCCCCGTGCACCGGTTGCCGCACAAATCACAATTCAAGCCGTGACACCTTAGACCAACTGGGATTTTTCAACTAACAAGAAGTTGACCATGGTATAAAAAGGGTATATAAATTATCCATGAAGTTCGAATTCGACTCCGAGAAGAGCGCGCTTAACCAAGCCAAACACAGTATCGACTTCATCACCGCCCAACAGCTATGGGAAGACGCAAACCGGGTGGTCGTCCCGGCGCGCACATCCGACGAACCTCGATATCTGTTGGTCGGAAGGATTTCCGAAAAGCATTGGTCAGCGGTATTTACCATACGCGGAGAAGCGGTCCGCATTATATCGGTGCGCCGGTCCCCCCCCGAGGAAATTGAGATCTATGAAAGCTAAAGAATTCGATAAAAGATTCGACGCAGGCGGGCGCATCGTCGATTATTTAGATCTTGAACGCGCCGTACGGCCCGGCCAGGAGCAGAGAAGAGTCAATGTGGATTTCCCGGCCTGGATGATAACCCGGTTGGATCAAGAAGCGAAGCGGCTGGGAGTCCCCCGGCAGTCGCTGATCAAGATCTGGATCGCCGAGAAACTGCAGGGCGTTTAACCGTGGCACTTCCGGGAACCTACAACGAACAAAAGAAATGCCAAATCGATCTTCGCCGTATATCCTTGGCCGTACACCTTCAGGTTTTCTTTTTTCCGTGAGCCGAAAACCGTACCGTGTACCATTTTTTGGAATCTTCCTTCCCTTCAGTCTTCAGCCTTCGGTCTTCAGCCTATCCATCTTTTCCTTGCTAAGGGATTGATCATTGAAGGTTTCATATGCCAAAGCGCTCGTGAAGGATCTTGAGGCCGTCTCCCGTAACCCAGGCGTAAAGAAAAGACTTTCCAAGCTCATCGAAACATTAAAGGCAATTGAACCAATCCAACCCATCCAACTCCTCCCCGTCTGTGACCGTCTGTGTGGGTCTGTGGCTAATCCAATCTCTTGCCCTTCAGCCCCCACCCTCGGCTCCTTCTGAGCGACACCGACCGAATTGCATAATTGCAGGAACGTCCCCCTCAGCCTAAATCCCACAGCTTGCAGTACCTTCTGAACGAAATCGGGATCAAACCGCCGCCATCCCACGGCAAGTTCATTATCAGGTTAAGCGAGGCCAGCATCCCTACGCGCTATCCGGAAGATCTG
>Ga0105099_10002262_pt1 | contig 11524 bp, 7 predicted proteins | sample PPLLak3cmMay2015_2_FD_79138 | JGI IMG/M metagenome (GOLD analysis project Ga0105099, IMG submission 79138) | Freshwater sediment microbial communities from Prairie Pothole Lake near Jamestown, North Dakota, USA - PPLs Lake P8 Core (1) Depth... | ecosystem: Environmental > Aquatic > Freshwater >...
GGCCCGCCAAGGAGGCCGGATTCTTAACCTTGCCGCCTTACCCCAAAGGCCGTTTACCTTCTACGTCGCGCCTTCGACCGGCGGCCTGTGGAAGACGGAGAACAACGGAACGACATTCGCCTCGCTTCTTCCTTCGGAAAGCAATGTTCCCATCGGGCACTTCGCCCTGGCCCCCTCGAATTCCGACGTCATCTGGGTGGGAACGGGCGATCCGGCTTCGGGCCGGATCCCTTCCCGAGGATTCGGCGTCCTTAAATCGACCGATGCCGGAAAAACCTTTGCCTCCATGGGCCTGGAGAAGACCCGGCACATCGGCCGAATTGCCATCGATCCCCGCAATCCCGATGTCGTTTATGTTGCCGCGGTCGGGTATCACTTCACCTCCAATCCCGAGCGCGGGCTTTATAAAACCGTCGACGGTGGAACGACCTGGGAAAAGGTCTACGACGCGGGGGACAAGGTCGGTGTTGTCGATGTCCTTGTCAATCCGTCCGATCCCGACATGGTCTTCCTGGCGACCTATGATAAGCACCGGATCCCCTGGAACTTCCAGGACGGAGGGCCGCTCAGCGGCATCTTCAAGTCTGTCGATGCCGGGAAAACCTGGCGCAAGCTCGAAGCCGGCCTGCCCAAAGGGAGCCTGGCCAGGATCGGGCTGGCGCTCTATCCGAAAAAACCGGCGATCATGTACGCCACGATCGACAACGTGAATACCCGCCCGCCGACCGCGGCCGAAGCCGAGCGGGACAAGCGGCTGGGTCTCGAGTCGAAAGACCGGCCGATCGGCGGCGAGGTCTACCGCTCCGAAGACGGCGGAGAAACCTGGGCGAAGATGAGCCCCGACGGGGTGAGCATCGGCGGCGGGAAATGGTACGGCCAGATCTATGTCGATCCCAACGATGACAGGGTTGTCTACGTCCCGAGCACGCCGCTCCTGCGATCGCTGGACGGCGGCCGGACCTGGGGGAAGAACGGACTGGAAAACCTGGCTCGAAACGTTCACGTCGACCACCATGCCCTTTGGATCGACCCGGCCGATTCGGGGCATATCCTTCTGGGTAACGACGGCGGCCTTGCCGCCTCATACGATTTCGGCAAGACCTGGGATGTTTACGATAACCTGCCTCTCGCCCAGTATTACGCCATCGGCGTGGATATGGACGAGCCATACAATATCTACGGTGGGACCCAAGACAATGGCTCGATCAAGTTTCCGAGCAACGGCCCGGCCGGCTTCGTCACCGAGGAAAACTGGGTTTCCGTCGGCGGAGGAGACGGCATGTTCAACCAGGTCGATCCCGAAGACAGCCGCTGGCTGTATAACGCCTCGCAGAACGGAGCGATCCAGCGGGTCGATCAGAAGACCGGGACTTCGAAATTCATCCGGCCCTCCCGGCCGAAGGGGCAGCCGGCTTATCGGTTCAACTGGACCGCGCCCATCCATCTTTCGCCGCACAACAGCAGCATCATTTACCTCGGGGCGCAGGTCCTGCTCCGTTCCCTGAACCGCGGCGACGCCTGGCAGGAGGCTTCACCCGACCTGACGACCAACGATCCGGAAAAGCTCAAGGGCAACATCGAGTTTTGCACGCTGACGTCGATTTCCGAGTCGCCGGTCCGGCCGGGCGTGATCTGGTGCGGGACGGATGACGGAAATATCCAGGTGACACGGGATGGCGGTGCGACGTGGACGGATGCCACGGCGACTGCGGCCTCGGCCGGAGCGCCGGTTGATTTTTACGTAACCCGCGTTGCCGCTTCCTCTCACGCCGAAGGGCGGGCGTATATCACCAAAGCGGGCTGGCACCGGGATGACTACCGCCCCTTGATCTTCAGGACCGATGATTTCGGCGCGACCTGGATCAATCTCTCTGCCGGCCTTCCCGACGGCACGGTCTACGTCGTCGTCGAGGACCGCCGAAATCCCGGCTTGCTGTTCGTCGGAACGGAGACGGGCGTTTATGCTTCGCTCGACGGCGGAAAAAACTGGGCGGCAATGGGAAAAGGGCTGCCGCCGGTGGCCATGGTCCAGGACATGCTCATCCATCCGCGGGAAAATGACCTCATCGCGGCGACCCACGGCCGGGGGATCTTCATCGCCGACATCTCGCCCCTTCAGGAAATCCGGGAAGATTTCGCAGCCAAGGATGTTCATTTGTTCGCGGTCCGTCCGGTCGTCCGTTGGAGATGGGCCCGGAATATGTTCGACGACTTCGGCGGTCACCGCCACCACATGGTCGCCAACGAGCCCGTCGGATTGACCGTGGGCTATTTTCTGAAAAATGCCGCGGCGGGAAAGCCGAAGATCACGATTGCCGACGTTCGGGGCGAGCCGCTGACGGTCATCGAGGGAGACGGCGGGCCCGGATTACATTCCGTCACTTGGAATTTGAGCTATATCCCCGCCAAAACGGACGCTCGGGTACGGGCCCAGGCGGGTCCGGGGGAGTACCAGGTAATTCTGGACGTGGATGGGGAAAAGCTCGTCCAGAAAGCTGTCATCCGTTCGATGCCTGAAAAATAACCGAAATAATCGATGTCGGACCTCTGGGCTGAAAAATAACCGACTGGGCTTGGTGGGCTTGGGGTCGGACCTCAGCAAATATAATAAATTCAATAATTTAATGTCGCTCGAGATAGTCCCGGTCTGTCACGCAATCATTTTCCCCAATCGACTTTTTCGAGGGTAAGGCTGATTGCGTTGAATCCCCCCTTGACTTTTATATTCGGTGAGATTATTGTGCAGACAGGTTTGCGTAACAAACCAGAATCAGGGGGAACGAAAATGCTAGAGGAGATTAAAAAAATCGAGCGGCGGATGTTCCGCCATAACCTGGAAGACGGCGTATTCGAAATCGTTTTCGGGATCTTCTTGTTATTGTCGGGCTTCTTTGTTTTTGCCTATTCGTTCATGTCAAAAAAAACGATTTTTCCTTTAGCGTTTTTTCTCGGATATTCTTTAACAATCTTTCTCAGCCTTCTCCTCATGAAAAAAATGGTTCGTTCTCTTAGGGAAAAGTTGACCTGGCCTCGAACGGGATATGTCTCATATCAAGAGGGGAAGCAGCGGAGATTGAAAGCGGGGCTTCGCGGGGGTATTACCGGATTCTGTTTTCCGATCCTGGCCGGCCTGGCGCAAGATCTGATGGGTTCCGTTCCCGGATTTTATTCTTATCCCGCCGTTTTCGGGCTCGTTTTGGTCATCAGTTTTTGCTGGATCTCCTTTCGTTCCGGCCTTATCAGGTTTGCGGCTTTCGGGGGTCTTTATGCGGTCATCGGCCTGATATTGTCTTTTTCCGGTTGGAAGCACATGCAGGCTTGGGCCGCGATTTGCGGCGTTATCGGGATCTCCTTGCTGCTCTCCGGTCTGTTCGTCTCTCGCCGCTATCTTCACCGTAATCCCGTTCCCGCCGAGGATCCTCAATAATGCCGTCCAGCCCTTGGGATACCGAGAATATCGACCGGTTGATCCATGAACCGGCCCGGCTGGCCATCGTCACGATTCTCAATGTCGCCGATTCCGCCGATTTCCTTTACCTCCAGCGCGAAACGGGCCTGACCAAGGGAAATCTCTCGTCCCACCTGTCGAAACTTCAAGCCGGCGGATACATCACGATCGAAAAAACATATAAAGGCAAAATCCCTCTGACGATCTGCCGCTTGACGGATCAGGGCCGCGAAGCGTTTCGCGCCTACCGTCGGTACTGGCAGGCCTTCGTTAAAAAGACGCGAAGCTAAATTTGGCAGTTCTGGGGTCCGACCCCAGTAAGTTATTATCTGTCAATTCATTAGGGCGATAATCCCCCGGCATTCCAAGGTGTTGTATAATACCCGTTCACGCCCATGAGCCTTGACTTTCTGAGGGAGACGCCCGAGTTCAAGGACCTCGTCCGGGCGGTTTCCGTCCTCCCGCGCGTTCCCGAGGGCCAGGCCTCCCTCTTCGGCGGCGAAGAGCGGCCCCGCCTTTCCGTTTCCGGCCTGACGGAGGCGGCCGTTCCGTATCTTTTCGCCCAGCTGGCCCTGGCCGGCCCGAAAAAGGTCGTCTTCGTCCGTCCGTCCTCCCGTCCCCTCGCCGAATTCGAGGACAGGATACGCTTTTTTTTCCGCCAGCTCGGCTCTACGAAAATCGTCCGGAGCCTCCCGACCCTGACCGATAATCCATACCGGGACGCTCCGCCGCCCCTGGACGCGGTCGCCTCCCGGATGCGCTTTTTCTTCGACTTAGCTAACCGTCCGCCCATCCTGACGGTGACCAACCTTTTCGGCTTGCTGCGGCCGTTTCCGGCCCCGGACCGCCTCTCCGAGCTGTTCCTCCGGCTGAACAAAAACGCGGAAGTCGACCGCGACGAATTAATCGCTCGTCTGGCCTCCTTCGGCTATGTTCGGGAAGACCTGATCACGTTCCGGGGCGAATACGCCTTCCGGGGCGGGATCGTCGACGTCTTCTCCCCCTGGCAGAAGAATCCCGTCCGGATCGAATTCGGCGGCGACCGGCTCGTCTCCATGCGTGAATTCGACCCCTCCACCCAGCGGGCCGTCCATCAGATCGACGGAACGCTCGTCCCGTCGCTTTCCGAAGCGCCGGGAGATGAAACGTCTCCCGCCGCCTCTTCCGTTCCGTTCACCCGTTACCTGGACGATGCCGTCTTCGTCTTCGACCATCCCGAGGAAATCGAAAAGGATTGGACCGAAGCGATCGCCGATTTCCGCTCGCAGGAACCGGCGGCGCGAAAAGCCCGCCCGGGCTCGCCTGCCCTCGACGCGATTTACCCCGCCGCCCTCTACGAGAAGCTCAAAGCCGAAGCCGTGTTCTGCGGCGAGGTCGAGCTTTCCGAAAACCAGAACCGGAGGGAATTCGTCTTCGGTTTCCAGCCGGTCCCCCGTTTCGAGAACAAGATCTTCTTCTTTCTCGAGACGATGAAGCGGATCCATGAGGAGCGCGACCGCTGCGTGATCTTCCTCTCCAGCCCGCCGATTCGGAAAAAAATCGGCGCCCTCCTCGAGACGAAAGAGATCCCCTCGCTCGAAGCCGAGTCGCCGCTCGTGGCCGCGTCCAGCGGCGAAGTCGTGCTCTGCCTGGGCGACCTGGAGCGCGGCTTCGGTTACCCGCGGGAGAAAGTCTGGTTTTACGCCGAAAAGGACATCCTGACCGAGGAAAGGATCATCCCGGCCCGGCCGGCGGCCCGCCCGTCCATCGCCCAATTCCAGGACCTTAAGGCCGGCGATTACATCGTCCACGCCGACTACGGCGTCGGCCTTTTCCGCGGCCTGGTCAAGATGGACGTCGAAGGGCGGCCGGCCGAGTTCATGGAGCTCGGCTACCGGGACGAGGACACCCTGTTCGTCCCGGTCGAGGACCTGAATCTCGTCCAGAAATACACGCCCGTGGGGGCCGGCGTTCCCCTCCTCGACAAGCTCGGCACCGGCAACTGGCAAAAGACCAAGGAGCGAACGAAAAAGGCCGTGGCCAAGCTGGCCGTCGAGCTCCTCGAGCTTTACGCCCAGCGCAAGGCCATCAAAGGCTTCTCTTTCAGCCCGGAAGGCCGCTGGCAGGACGAATTCGAAAAAACGTTTGAATACGACGAAACCGAAGACCAGCTCCGCTCCATTCGTGAAATCAAGGCCGACATGGAGACGGACGTCCCGATGGACCGCCTCCTCTGCGGCGATGTCGGATACGGAAAGACCGAGGTCGCCATCCGGGCGGCGTTCAAAGCGGTCATGGACGGCAAGCAGGCCGCGGTCCTTTGCCCGACGACCGTCCTGGCCAGCCAGCACTACAAAACCTTTTCCGGCCGGATGGTTCTTTTCCCGGTCAAGGTTGCCGCCCTGACCCGATTCCAATCCCCGGCCGAACAGCGCCGGGTCGTGGACGACCTGAAGAACGGCCGGGTCGACATCGTCGTCGGAACCCATCGCCTGCTGTCGGCCGATGTCGCCTTCCGCGACCTCGGACTTCTCATCGTCGATGAGGAACAGCGGTTCGGCGTCACCCACAAGGAAAAGATCAAGCACCTGAAGGCTTCGGTGGACGTCCTGACCCTGACGGCCACGCCCATTCCCCGAACCCTCAACCTCTCTCTGACCGGTCTCCGCGACATCAGCCTGATCGAGACGCCGCCCAAGGACCGCCTGTCCGTCCATACCGTGGTGACGACGTTCTCTCCGCGGCTGATTGCCGGGGCGATCAAGCAGGAGCTGGCCCGCGGCGGCCAGGTCTATTACGTCCTCAACAAAATCGAGGAGATGGATACCCTGGCCGCGAAAATCCGGGAATGGGTTCCCGAGGCCAAGCTGATCACGATTCACGGCCAGATGCCCCCAGCCGAGCTGGAAAAGCGGATGATCGACTTCATCAACCAGAAGTACGATGTCCTGATCTCGACGCCGATCATCGAAAACGGGATCGATATCCCCCTGGTCAATACCCTCCTCGTCCACCGGGCCGACCACTTCGGCTTGGCCCAGCTCTATCAGCTCCGCGGCCGGGTGGGGCGGTCCTCCCGCCAGGCCTTCGCCTATTTCCTCGTCCCCCCGTTTTCCGAGCTCACGCCGATCGCCCGCAAGCGCCTCGAGGCCATCAAGGAGTTCAGCGAGCTGGGCTCCGGCTTCCGCCTGGCGATGAAGGACCTCGAAATCCGGGGCGCCGGCCATCTGTTCGGCGAGGCCCAGCACGGGACGATGGAAGCCGTCGGCTACGATTATTTCATCCACCTCCTCGAGCAGGCCATCAAGGAGCTCAAGGGCGAAGCCGTCGAGGAAGTCCGCTGCGAGATCAATCTCCGGGTCGAAGTCCGCATCCCCGAATCCTACATTCCGGCGATGAACGTCCGGCTCAACCTCTACAAGCGAATCTCTTCGGCCGCGGATTTGGACGAAGTCCGGTCGCTCGAGGAGGAAATCCGGGACCGGTTCGGCCCTCCGCCTCCCAGCGTCGAACATCTCCTGCAATATGGGCGGATCAAGTTCCTGGCCGGGCGGCTCAACCTGGCCTCCGTCGACCGGATCGACCACCGGGTCATTCTGAAATTCCAACCGTCCACCCCGGTCGACCCGGCCCGGATCGCGACCATCCTGAATCGGACCCGGGGCTCGATGACTCCCCAGGGCGTCATGACCCTGCCCCTGCGGTCCTCCCAGGCGGGGCCTCTTCTCCGTGAAACGGCCCGGGTCTTGCTGGAGTTATCAGGAATAGGATAAAATAAGCGTTTACAAGGCCGATGATGAAGAAGTGGAGTCCCTTTTCCGTATTTACCCTGGCGACCGGGGTGGTTCTCTGTCTGGGGGCCGGGGCCTGCGGGAAGAAGGCCGTTTCTCCCCCCCTGGCCGAGGGATTCCGCCTGGACGACCCCGAACGGGCCGCCCTTCCGGTGCTTTCCGTCGAGGGCGTTTCCTTCACCAACGCCGACTTCGCCCGCTTCGCTCAATTGACCCTGGGCGAACCGGGGGAAGGCCTGACCGCCGAGGCGGCCGGCCGGCTGTTTGACGACTTTGTCGAGAGAAAGCTTATCGTCGGCGCGGCCGCGGCCCGGGGTTTCACCCTGACGGAAACGGACAAGGCCGCATCTCAGGAAATCTTTCGGGCCACTCGGGACGCAGCCGGGCTCGAGAAACCGGCGACGGCGACCGCTCCCGAGGATTTCCTGGAAGGCCTCCTTGTCGAGAAATATCTGACCGACCAGGTGCGCGAAAACAACGTCGGCGACGAGGAAATCGGGGCTTATTACGAAGCCCATAAAAATGAATTTCTTCAGCCCGAGCGCCTCCAGGTCAGCCAGATTCTGCTCTCGACCGAAGGCAAGGCCGGGCAAGTCCTGAACCGGATCCGTACCGCCGGCGAAAGGGAGTTTCGCGAGGCGGCCCGGACCGACTCCGAAGGCCCCGAGGCGGAAAAGGGCGGATTGATGGGCGTGTTCAGCCTCGGTCAGCTCCCCATGGATCTGGAAAAGGTCATTTTTTCCCTGGACGAGGGCAAAATCAGCCGTGTCGTCCAGTCGGCTTACGGTTATCATATTTTCCGCCTCGATCAAAAACTCGAATCGCGGCTCAGGCCGGTCGAAGAAGCCGCGCCGCTCATCCGGTCCAAGCTCCTCGAACTCAAAAACCAGGCGGCGATCGATGCCCACGTGGCATCCCTGAAAAGCTCCATGAAATGGGAAATCATCGCCGAAAACCTTCCGTTTATCTATGAAAACCCCGAATAAGGACAATCTCATGCGCCATTTGAAAGCATCAACCGCCGCTCTTCTTCTTCTCGGCCTGGCCCTCCTCCTTCCGGCCCAACAGGTCGTCGAGGAGATCGTCGCCGTCGTCAACGACGAGGTCATCACCCTGTCGATGTTCAAGGCCGAGTATGACACCCGGATGCGGACGGCCGAAGGCCAGTACCGCGGCGAGGAGCTGGAGAAGGCCGTCGAATACATTAAGGCCAACATCCTCGACGAAATGGTCACCGATATGCTTCTCCTCCAGATAGCCCGGACGTTGAACCTCAATGTCGCCGATCAGATCAAAACCATCGTCGCCAACATCATGAAAGAGAATGACATCGCGAGTGAGGAAGAGTTCAAGCGGGCCGTGGCCCAGCAGGGCTTTACCTACGAGGCCTGGATCAAGATGATGGAAGAGCGGATTATGCGGGATTACGTCCTCCGCAGCGAGATCGGGCGGAAGATCGTGATCGATGACGCCGAAATTGTCGATTATCACCGGAAACACAAGGACGAATTCGTCGTGCCCGAGGAATACACGCTCAAAGCCGTTTACCTGACGATCGAGGGAAAGGATCCCGCGGCCCTGGAAGCAAAAAAAGCCGAAATCGAGGTCAAGCTTAAGGCGGGTTCGGTTTTTGACGAAGTGTCCGCTGCCGACTCCGACGAGCCGATGAAGGAAGCCAAGGGCGATCTCGGGACGTTCAAGAAAAGCGAGCTCGATAAAACGTTGCTTGCGGTTGTCGAGCCCCTGAAGAAAGGCGAGAGGTCCTCCTGGGTCCAGACGAAAAACGGCTGGTATCTCCTCCTGCTCCAAGACAAGAAAGACCTCCGGGTCCTGGAGTTTGAGGAAGCCCGGGGTCAGATAACAGAAAGGATCGGCACGGAAAAGCAGAACGCCGAGCTGAAGAAATTCCTGTCCGAGCTCAAGACTAAAAATTATATCAAGATCCTCAAGCCCAAACCGTTCGAGGACAAGATCTGATCTCTTTCGGCTTTTTCTTTTTCGGGCGCGGCTCGGAGCCGCCGTTGAGCTTAGGGCTTACCGGCCCTTGATGGATCGCTCTGTCCTTCGGCGGGCCGCCTCGTCCGTGGTCTGGCGGGGCGGGCTTTTCATGAAATAAGCCGACGGCCCGTCCAGGGCGCCATTTAGCCTCCGGTCCAGCCCCAGCTTGGCGCAGCGGATCGCGTCGACGACAACCCCGGCCGAATTGGGCGAGTCCTCGACCGAAAGGCGGCATTCGAGCGACATGGGAACGCCGCCGAACTCGCGGCTTTCGATCCGAAGGAAGCAGATCTTGTTGTCTTTCTGCCAAGGGACAAAATCGCTCGGCCCGATGTAGACATCACCCGGATCGGGCGCCTTGCCCCGGGCTTTGAGCTGGGAGACGACGGCGGCCGTTTTCGAGATTTTTTTCGAGACGACCCGCTCCCGGTCGCACATATTGAGAAAATCCGTATTGCCGCCGGTGTTGAGCTGGTAAGTTCGGTCGACCGGGAGCCCCCGGTCGAGGAAGAGGTTGACCAGGGCCCGGTGGAGGATCGTCGCCCCGACCTGGGACTTGATGTCGTCGCCCAGAAGCGGGAGGCCGGCGGCCGCAAAGCGCTTCCGCCAGGAGCGGTCGCGGGCGATAAACACCGGGACGCAGTTTACGAAAGCACACCCGGCCAGCAAGGCCTGCTCGGCGTACCAATGGGTCGCCGCCTCGCTTCCGACCGGGAGATAATTGACGACGACGTCGGTCCGTGTTTGCTTCAGGACGGCGGCTGCGTCGACAGCCGGCCGCGGCGATTCGGCGATCAACCGGGAAAGCGAGATCCCGAGACCGTCCAGCGTGGGGCCGCGTTGGACGAGACAGCCCGTCCGGGGAACCTTGGCGAACCGGGCGGTGTTGTTGGGGAAGCTGAATACGGCCGCGGCCAGGTCCTTTCCGACCTTCTCCTTATTGACGTCAAAAGCCGCAGAAAAAACGATGTCGGCGATGCGGTACCCGCCGAGGACGGGATGCATGATCCCGGTCACGACGTCACCCGGCTTGACCTTCCGGTAATATTCGACGCCCTGGACGAGCGAAGAAGCGCAGTTGCCGACTCCAACCAGGGCGACCCGAATTTTCTTCATCGCCGGGACGGCGTTTCCGGGTTTATTTCTTCTCCGGTTCGAGCTTGCCCGCCCCGGCCGGTTGCTTGTCGGTGGGGACAGCGGTGTCTTCCTTGAAGTCAATCTGCTTGGAGACCTTCCATTCTCCCATGGCGACATGGCGGGAACCGCCCATCTGGGCGAACAGCCGCACTTCGTAAGTCCGCCAGAGCGGATTGATCTTGAAAGACTCGAGGTTCGTCCCGGCGACGCCGAAATTGGATTTCAGGGTGACCATCGGGCTATAGCCGTTTGGAGCGATGCCTTCGTTCCGGATGACCGATTTAAAATGGTCGCCGAGGTTCTCGACGGCATTCTCCTCCCGGAAAATCGCGTTGATGTTGATGTATTTAAGAGTTTCGCCGGTGAGGTTGTGGATCCGGAACGTCACCGTCGGGACCAGGGTCAGCTTAGGATTGGGCCAATGTCGGTATTCCTTCATCGCCCAGCTGGTGCTGACGTCGGTGATCTCGATCGAAGCCTTGACCTGCTGGTCGTCCATCGACTTGCAGCCGACCTGGCTAAAGAGAACGAAGACCGCCGCGGCCGCCAGGGCCGCGCCGGAAGCGAAGGATTTGCATTTCATCTCATTCCTCCTATCGGACGCAGTAAGATGATAACCCCAGGGTGGGGGGAAAGCAAGGACGGGGCATTGCGCCCCGGCGCTGTTGCGCTATAATGAGGCCCTCCCATTTCACGGAAAGGACAATGGCTATGGCTCTGGTGAAACGCGGCAAAGACCTCTGGTTCTATGAAGATCTCTATTCGGACGTGACCTATGGCTTCAAGGTCAAGCGGATCGTTGTCCCCGAGAAGCCGACCGGCTTCCAGAAGCTGATGATCCTGGACACCGAGCGCTTCGGCCGGGTCCTCGTGCTGGACGGGATCGTCCAGCTGACCGAGGAGGACGAGGGGATCTACCACGAGTGGATCGGCCTGTGGCCGCTGTTCGCCCAGGCGAAAACGCCGGAAACCGTCCTGATCATCGGCGGCGGCGACGGCGGCGTCGCCAGGGAGGTCCTCCGTCATCCCGGAGTCAAGAGCGTGACGATGGCCGAGATCGACCGGGTCGTCGTCGAGGATTGCCGGGAGCACATGCCCGGAATCTCCGGCAATATCTGGAACGATCCCCGCTTCCATCTGATCATCGGCGACGGGGCCGAGGTCATCCGGA
>Ga0105099_10002263_pt1 | contig 11521 bp, 10 predicted proteins | sample PPLLak3cmMay2015_2_FD_79138 | JGI IMG/M metagenome (GOLD analysis project Ga0105099, IMG submission 79138) | Freshwater sediment microbial communities from Prairie Pothole Lake near Jamestown, North Dakota, USA - PPLs Lake P8 Core (1) Depth... | ecosystem: Environmental > Aquatic > Freshwater >...
CCGGATGTAACACTGCTGCCCGTCAGTGGGACGTATGTAATGACCGCTGAGGAAGCGGCAGAAGCAGCAGCAGCCATTCAACCCAAAGTGGCCATTCCGATGCATGTAGGGGCGGAAATCGGGTCTCTGGCGGACGCTGAGCGCTTTAAGGAGAAGGCTACAGTGCCAGTGATGGTTCTGCCAATTGAAAAATAGGCCAGCCCAGTGGAGTGCTGCCAGTTACGTTCACTATCTATGGAATAAGGGAGACAATATGTAGGTAATGGCGTTTAACGGCAGTCCCCGAAAAAAGAAGTGGAATACCGTCACATTATTAAAGCAGGTGCTGAAAGCCGCTGCTTCAGTTGGTGCAAAAACCGAGCTCATACAGCTATATGATCTGAATTATTCCGGCTGTATAGGCTGTTTTTCATGCAAGAAAGTCAATCGAAAGAAGGACGGAATCTGTGCCGTTCAGGATGACCTGACTTCAGTGCTCGACCAAATCAAAAATACCGATGCTCTGATCATAGGAACACCTGTATATTACGGAGTCGAATCTGCCGCCACTCGTGCTTTTATAGAACGGCTTTGCTTCCCGTACAATAAATACGCCAAAGACATGCGGACTCTTTTTCCAAGGCGTATTAGAACGGCTTTGATCTATACAATGAATGTAAGCGAAGACATGATCGAAGCGATGGGCTATAATCGACATTTTGAATTAACCAGGACGACTTTTGAGAGGCATTTCGGACCATGCGAGCTGATACTGTGCACGGACACCCTCCAGTTCAGCGACTATGATAAGTACGAATCGGAGCGGTTTGATAAGAAAGCAAAAGCCAAACGTCATGCTGAAGTTTTTCCGCAGGATTGTAAACGTGCTTTTGAGTTAGGAGTTCGCATGGCGATCGAATAGACTTCGGTTCATAAATAGCAAGTTTATTATGCCATCGAAAATACTATGTGCTTTTTCGATTATGAGACTGAAACCGAGTTCATACTAAACACTTATTTCTCTTTTTAAAAATGAAAGTAAGGAGATAAACATGTATGCATTAGCGGTAAGCGGAAGTCCGCGCAAGGGGGGCAACACCGAATTACTCTTAAAGGAAGTTCTCACCGAATTGAAGGGCACTGGCTGGAAAACAGAACTTATAAGGGCTGGAGGAACAGGAATCCGTGGTTGTATTGCATGTGAAAAGTGCTTTGAAAAAAAGAACAATGAATGCGCAGTTAAAAAAGATAAATTTAACGAGATTTTTTCAAAAATGCTGAAGGCGCAGGCTATGATTTTGGGTTCCCCGACTTATTTTGCGGCGATTTCGGCTGATTTGAAAGCCTTGATTGAAAGGGCCGGTTTTGTAGCTTTTGCTAATAATCACGCTTTTTCCGGAAAAATTGGGGCAGCAGTAGTGGCAGTTAGACGGGGTGGAGCCACACACGCGTATGACACTATCAATCACATGTTCCAAATGTCCAGGATGATTATTCCTTGCTCAACATACTGGAATATGGGCTTTGGCCTGAACAAAGGTGAAGTTCTCGAAGATGAGGAAGGTTTAGGCAACATGCGCCACCTTGGGAAATGCATTGATTGGCTTGGCAAGGCCATTTTGCCCAATTTGGATAAATATCCAAGGTCTTAGCTTTAACTGGAAATCAAAAATCCAGAGGAGGTTTTTGAATGGCGGAATAGGGGGAATAGAAGGTCAAAGGGCAGGCCATGGATTAAATTTTTCTTTTGAATAATCTACCCATCCCCAAATAAGCCCTTGATCATTCCTCTTATTTTCCTGATTCTTCCCTCCAATAGGAACAATCCAAAATCAAAATCCGGATTGATTCTTGTCTTCGGATCCTCGGCCACTTCTGCAAACCTCCGGAAATATCCAAGCAAACCGCGACTTGCTCTTTGATTTCTTCGACTGAACCGCAAGATGTATCCTGAAAATCGGCTGCCTGCTCGCGAACTCCTCAACCTGCATCCGCTCCTCAGGAGTCAGCTCTTCGCTCGGAAACCCGATAATATCTGCCATAGGTTCTCCCTTGTACGTGTAACTGGTTGGGATCTCGAAAGATTGGGGTAGGGCGTAGAAATACCGTTCAAGCTCACGTGATAGACTGTACCGTGTAAAGCGCCCGCACATATCGTTTACCTTTGCCTGTTTGTAGAATAGAATTAATGCATGGAACGGTGTGGTCAACCGTTGAATAGGACACCAGGCCCGAATTTATTCGAATGGCAGATTTACACTGCCGGATTCGGCTCAAGTTTGAGAGACTATCCGATGATGTCTGCGCGCCTGTTGGTTGCCTCACTTGTTCTTGCCGGGCTTTTGATTTATGCATCCTGTTCGACCATTCAGAAACCCTTGCAAGGAAAACAGCAAAGCCTGCTCGTTACGGCAACGGCGTTCAATTCACTTCCGAAACAAGGCCAGGGAAACCCAAATGTTGGAGCATGGGGAGACAGGATTAAACCCGGCGTAAATGCAGTAGCGGTATCCGAGGATTTGGTATCGCTCGGGCTGACACGTGGAACCAAGGTCCGAATCGAGGAAATGAAAAACGAGTATGTCGTGCTGGATAGGATGCCGGCAAAATGGAAAAAGCGCATTGACATTTATATGGGGAATGACCTTAAGGCAGCGCGAGCCTGGGGTAAGCGCGAGGTGAATATCTATTGGACGGTTGCCGACTGACGATCCAAGCACTGATAGCGTGAGAGATACTTGCGGCCTTCAATGCCGATGTAAACCCTCCCACCTCCTGCCCCGTCTAACCAGTCAAAATTAACGAGAACAGGAGGACACAATGAAAAGCAACATTTTGAAAATATTGTCAATTGTCACTATTATGATCCTTCTTGGTACTGGAGTTTCCTTGGCAGATGGCTGGAAAGGTGATCGCGGCGAACACGGGCACGCCTACGGCCACAACAAGCATAGGGTTCATCACCATTACCACTACGCGCCTCCGAGGCCGGTTTATGTTGAGCGGCACTATCGTCCGGTGGTTGTCGAGCGGCACTATTATCCGGCGCCGGTTTATTACGCAGCTCCTGCGCCTCCTCCTCCGAGCGGGTTCTTTTTCGGAATGTCGGTTGCAGATGCAGGGTCAGCGTTCAGTTTCGGTGTGAGCGGACGGTGATAGGGTAAGGCGACTCAAAAAAATAGTCCGAAATTCAATCAGGAGGCTCACTGCGGCAAATGCGGTGGGCCTTTTTTTGTGTCTGCTCCAGGGGCCTCGTTTGGGGTGAGGGATCTGTGGTGTTGGTGGTGTCAGGCCCGAACAATCGATGACGGAAACTCCAATGTCTGTTACCCCTTTTGCGTTTATGTGGAATTCGTGTGGGAATTTGATGATGGGTCGGGATTAATTGAGGCTCCTGGCGGGCCGCATGAATTCAAGCGCAGCTGGTCAGCTCAGCTCCGGCAGCGTTTTGATGTAGTCGACGGCATGAGCGGCAATCTTGTTTTTTATCAGATCCCGCACGGTCGTCAGCACGTGAGTGTTGATCGTGACCTTGCCGGAGTAGTGCTTCAGGGACGCCTCGCTGGACTTGAACTTGAAGAAAAGCACCTGCGTTAGTGTGGCCTTGGCCTCGATTCCGAAAGCCATCAAGGATACGAGGAATTGATCGTCTTCTGCCTCTTCGGCCAGCGTGACCTGAAACCGCGCGGTCTGCGCGTTTTGGCTCTCGCGGTTGAAGATGGCTAGCCACGGGCTTTCCGCGGACAAAAACTTCAGGGCATCCAGGGTAGCCTGGACGACGGCCAGCGTTGTGGCGGCCGGCCCGAGAAGACTGGCGGCGACTTTCATGACGGCCTCATGCGCCTGGAAATTGTCACTGCTCTCGGAGTACGTGGCGAAGCCGCGATCCTGGACGGACCAGCCGATGTGGATCAACACATCAAAATAGGCATTGTACCAATCGTAGATCCTGGCCGGGTCGCTGACCTGCTTCTTCGCGGCCAGCTGGGCCAGCAGCGAAGAATTGACGATGTCCTCCCTCCGCTCCGGCGTCACGCCTTTCACGAACGAGACAATGTCCGATCCCACCACCGCCGCCTGGTTCTTGGCCCGATCGAAGTTGAACTCGACCGTGGCGGCCGGATCGGCCCCGCGGCGAAGGCGCTCATCCAGATTCAGCGAGCTGACATAACGCCGTGCCTGATCCGGGGAAATGCTTTTCACCTGGCGGCCCTCCATATGCAGTTGAATGTTCTCGACGGTGAACAGTCTAAAGGAAAAAGCTAAAAAAGCAATCCGGACAACCCCATTGAGCGAGTTTCATATTAAGCTGCATTCCAGACATCGGCAAGAAAAATCTTATTTCATAACAATCTTGATGCGTTAGGGTTAGTATGCTATTCTCGGACATAATTTGAGTTTAAGTTCTCCGGAGCTCAAAGCCGTTGTTCAAATTCATCCATGCCGCCGACATTCACCTGGACAGTCCGCTTTTAAAGCTCGATGCCTACGAGGGCGCGCCGGCTGCGGAAATCCGCGGGGCTACGCGTCGTGCGTTCGAAAACCTAGTGCGAACGGCGATCGAGGAAGCGGTCGCTTTTGTCGTGATCGCCGGCGATCTCTTCGACGGCGACTGGAAGGACTACAATACCGGACTGTATCTGGTCTCTCAGGTGTCCAAGCTGCGCGAAGCCGGTATTCCGGTCGTTGGGGTGGCCGGCAACCATGACGCCGCGAGCACCATCACCCGGTCCCTGCGCATGCCCGAAAACGTTCATTTTTTCCCGTCCGACCGACCGGACACGCTCCGCCTGGAGCGCCTCGGCGTCGTGCTTCACGGCCGGAGCTTCGGCACCCCGGCCGTCAAGACCGACCTGGCGCAGTCCTACCCGTCGGCCGCCGCCGGTTGCTTCAACGTCGGCGTACTGCACACCTGCGCGACCGGCCGGGAGGGCCACGAGCCCTATGCCCCCTGCAGCCTTGAAACGCTGCGGGCCAAAGGTTACGACTATTGGGCCCTCGGCCACGTACACCGCCGCGAGGTGCTCCTCGACGACCCGCCGGTGGTCTTCGCCGGCAACACGCAGGGCCGCCATGCGCGAGAAACCGGAGCCAAGGGCTGTTATCTGGTAACGGTGGACGACGCCGGCCGGCCGACGCTCAATTTCAAAGCGCTGGATGTGGTGCGCTGGGAGGCGGCGACCGTCGACGCATCCGGAGCCGAGAACGCCTACGACCTGATCGACCGCTTCCGCGAGGCTCTTTTGAGCTACCTGGAGCGTGCTCCGGACCTGCTCACCGTGCTGCGTGTCACCGTGGCGGGCGAAACGAGCGCCCACGACGAGATTCTGTCCGACCCCGAACGCTGGATGCATGAGATTCGCTCGGCGACAGTGGACGAAGCCGGCGAACGGGCCTGGATCGAAAAGGTCGTGTTCCGCACCCGGCCGCCGGCCGGCGCCAGAAAACCGGAGGGCGCCGTCGGTGAGCTCCTGGCCCTGATCGACGAGTTCTCTGCCGCCCCGGACGTTCTGAGCGGTCTTTCCTCCGAGCTCGCCGATCTTGCCAAAAAGCTGCCGCGCGAATTCAAGGAAGCGCCCGAAGCCTGGCGGCTGGACGACCCGAACCGGCTCAAAGAACTGCTTGCGGAGGCGAAGCCGATGTTGATGCGACGGCTGCTGCAGGATCGAAGGAACCCGTGAAGATCCTCTCGCTCGATCTGATTGCTTTCGGACCTTTCACGAAAACCGCTATCGATTTCAGCGCCGGAAGCGAAGGCCTGCACATGATCTATGGTGCGAACGAAGCCGGCAAGAGTTCGGCGTTGCGCGCACTGCGGCAGCTGCTCTACGGCATTCCGGAGCGCTCGACCGACGGTTTCGTACACCCGTTTTCCAAAATGCGGGTCGGAGGCAGATTGCGCTCCGCGAATGGAGAGGTCCTGGAAATCCTGCGCCGCAAAGGACGCACCCGAACCCTGCGGGCTGCCGACGACCAGACGGCCATCGCGGACTCCACGCTCGAAGCCGTTCTGAACGGGGTCGACGCCGGCTTCTTCGCTGCGATGTTCGGCATCGGCTACGAGGATCTCGTCGCCGGCGGGCGCGAAATCGTGCGGGGCGGCGGTGAACTGGGACGGCTCATCTTCGCGGCCGGATCCGGGCTGGCCGACCTGGGGACAGTTCGCGACGGTCTGCAGGCCGAAGCCGACGCGCTTTTCCGGCCGGCCGGCCAGAAGCAGAAGATCAACGACGCCATCGGCCGGCTCAAACAGCTTCGAAGCGGACTCAAGGATGCCCAGCTTTCAGGATCCGAGTGGGCGCGGCACGACCAGGCCCTGCGCGCAGCCCTTCAAGCCAAAGGCGGAGTCGAGGCGAAACTTGCAGAGGCCCAGCGCAGTCTGAGCCGCCTGCAGCGCTTTGCCGAAGCGGTTCCGGTCATCGCCGATCGCCGCGAGACCCTGAGTGTGTTGAAGAGCCTATCCGACGCGGTGTTGCTGCCCGTGGGATTCGGCGAGCGCCGCATCGACGCCCTGACGCGGCTCCGCGTTGCCCAAAACGAGCAAGGCCTGGCAAGGGCGAGCATTGCGGCAATTAAAAAGACGCTCTCCGAGCTCGATGACCCTTCCGTTCTGCTGCGCCATGCCGATCCCATCGAAACCCTCTACCAGGAGCTGGGCAGCCAGCGTAAAGCCGCCAAGGACCGCATCGCGCTCGAGAGCCGCCGCAATATGCTGCGCACCGAGGCTCGCCAGGTACTGCGCAGCCTGCGGCAAGATATGGCGCTCGAGGATGCCGACACGCTGCGGATCAAGAAGCCGGAAGCCGTCCGCATTCAAGAACTCGGAGCTGAGTATGAGCGCGTCGTGACGCGCATTGAGTCCATTCGGGAGAAGATCCCCGAACAGGAGCAGGCCGTTGCATCGGTGGACGCCCGCTTGGAGGATCTTCCCCGGCCGCAGCCGGTCGACGATCTCCGCCGCTGGCTGGCGGAAGCCGGGGAGGTGCTGCCGCTCGAAAAACAGCTTGCTTCCTTGCACCCGCAGGTGCGGAACCTCCTGCAAGTCTGCACTCAATCTAAAGCGCATCTCGGGCTGAATGCGGCATCTTTGTCAGACGACAGTCGATTGGCTGCACCGTCGATCGAGACCGTGAGGGTCTTTGAAGATCGCTGGGATAGTCTGGAGCGCCGGCTGGCGTCATTGAAAGAAGATGTTCGCAAAGCCGAGACCGATCTTTCCGAAACAGAACGGCGACTCGACGAGTCCCGGCTCGCCCAGGACGTACCGGCCGAGGCTGATCTCGCAACAGCCCGTGAAATTCGCAACCGGGGGTGGCGCCTGATCCGGCGCACGCTTCACGGCGAAACCCTGGACGGCGTGGAGGTCGACGAGTTCAGTGCATCCTTCCCCGGTGCGGGTTCGCTGGCCGAAGCATTTGAGGCCAGCCTTCGCGGAGCGGACGAGACCGCTGACCGGTTGCGGCGCGAAGCTGAGCGAGTAGCCGTCAAGGCGCGTCTTCTATCCGACCGAGCCGCTTTCCATGCCAGGCTCGTGAAACTCGGGGACGAAGTGGCGGCAGCCCAATCTGATAAAGAAGCGATGAGGGCGGAGTGGGTCGGGATATGGCAGTCGCTTTCAATTACGCCGCGTACGCCGCGTGAGATGCGGCAGTGGCTATCGGACTTCAATGTCCTGGTCGACAGAGCCGGCGACGTCTGGAAGCGCGAGGCGGAGGCGGCCGAGTTAACCCGGGCGATTGACGCTTGCCGCGTGGCCCTGCGACGTTGCCTGCAGAAGCTCTCAATACCCGTTGGCAACGAAGATGCCTTGAGCGCCTTGGTCCAGCATGCACGCCGTGTCATCGAGAATGAAGACGGCCTGCGGCGGCAGGCAGAGGGACTATCACGCGAACGGGAGCGCCTGGTCGGAGAGGTCGGCGCAGCAAAAGCACGGCTCAAAATTCTCGAAGAGGATCAGTGCCGTTGGCAGCGGCAGTGGGCGGAAGCCGTCCGGCCTCTGGGGCTGGGAGCCGGCACCCGGCCGGCCGAGGCCAACGCCGTGATGGAGGAGCTCAAGAGCTTTTTCGACAAGTTGCGGGAGGCCGAGGTGTTGCGGCAGCGGGTTGCCGGAATCGACCGCGATGCAGAGGCGTTCAGCAGCAGCGTGGCGGCGTTGACATGCGCCGTTGCACCCGACTTGGCCGGGCGTCCGGTGGAGGAGGCGGCTGCCGAACTACAGCGCAGGCTCACTGCCGCCCGGGAGGTGCTGTCCAAGCGCCAGGCGCTTCAACAGCAGTTCAACCAGGAGCAGACCAAGCTCAGGACGGCGGACGGCATCAGCGCGGAGATTGAAAGCCTTCTGGGAGTCATGTGCGCCGAGGCCAGGTGCAAGCGTGCTGAGGATCTGCCTGAGGCAGAGCGGCGCTCGTTCCAGCGAAGACAACTCGAAGAGCAGCTCGGGAGGGACGAAAAACGTCTTATCCTTCTATGCGGCGGTTCTGCACTGGAAGGCTTTATCAATGAGGCATCCGCGGTGGACCCCGACGGGATCGGGAGCGACATTGAGAGGCTGAAAGAGGAGATCGGGGGGCTCACAGCTGAAAAGTCCTTACTCGATCAAACCATCGGCAGCGCACGCACGGAGCTCGGCCGCATGGACGGCGGGGATGAAGCGGCGCGGATCGCCGTGGAGATCCAGTCCATCTTGGGAGGGATCGAACGGGACGTCGAGCACTATGCACGGCTCAGGATCGCCGGCCGGGTGTTGACTCTTGCCATGGAGCGTTTCCGCGAGAAGAGCCAAGGCCCGATCCTGAGAAAGGCATCGGAACTCTTCAACCGGATCACCTGCGGATCGTTCGAAGGCCTGCGGGCGGAGCAAGGCCCCGACGGCCATCCGGTGCTGGTCGGAGTGCGCCGGCAGGGCAAAGAGGCCGTGGCGGTCGAGGGCATGAGCGATGGAACGGCCGATCAGCTCTTCCTTTCCCTGCGCCTGGCCGGCCTCGATCACTATCTCGATGCGAACGAACCCATGCCGTTCATCGTTGACGATATCCTGATCAAGTTCGACAATGCCCGCGCGGCCGCCGCCCTGCAGGCGCTTGCGGAGCTCTCCGGAAGAACCCAGGTGATCGTCTTCACCCACCACCGGCACCTGGCGGAACTGGCGGCAAGGGACTTGCCCGGATCGGTTCTGATCGAGCATCATCTCAACTAAATCGGCGTCAAAAGCGTGCGGGCCCGGAAATACGCCCTGCGTACGGCGCCTGTGCCGGATCTGGAGAATCAACTCCGGCTTTTTTTAAGGAGCGCTGATGCAACCCACCACGATTGAACAGATTTCGCACCGGATTTGTGCGTGGCGCCCCGAGGACATTCCGGATGCCGCCCTGGACCAAGGGGCATGGTGCGTATTGGATCTGCTGGGTGCGGCCATGGCCGGGTGGGAGCAGGGATCTGCGCGCGCGGCGCGCCATTTCGCCGGCCGGTTTTTCCCGAGCGGACCTGCCACCGTTTGGTTTTCTCGGGATCGTCTGGCGGCGCCGGGTGCGGCTTTCTGCAATGCGGCTGCCGCCAGCGCTTTGGATCTGGACGACGGGAACCGGGCGGCCGGCGGGCATCCGGGCGCAGCGCTCGTTCCCGCAGCGATCGCCGTGGCTCAACACAACCATTCCAGCGGTCACGACGTACTGGGCGCGCTGGTGATCGGTTACGAAACCGCGGTTCGGGCGGCCGCTGCGCGCCATCCAGCCACCCTGGACACGTTTTCGACCGGACGCTGGTGCGGATACGGTGCGGCCGCCATCCGCTGCCGGCTGGAGGGCCGAGGGGCCGAGGTCCTGGCGCATGCCATGGCGATCAGCGGGATTCATGCGCCCCTGCAGTCGGCTTCGGCCTACAGCCGGTTCGGGCATCACACCAAAGAAGGCATCCCCTGGGGAACCCTGACCGGCTTGGCCGCGGTGGACCTGGCCGCCGTTGGCTTTGTCGGGCCTTTGGACATCTGGGATCACGCCGGCTATTACCGTCCGCAGGACATCTCGCAGGGCTTCGGCGAAGATTGGGCCATTTTAAAGACCTATTTCAAAGCATATGCCTGCTGCCGTTGGCTGCATGCCGCTCTGGATGCCTGGCAGGATCTGATCGGGCAGGGGCTCTGCGCCGGGGAGACGGAGCGGGTCGATGTTTTTACCTTCCAACGGGCCGTCGACCTCAACAACCTGCCAGACCCCGCCACGCTGGAGCAGGCCCAGTTTTCTCTGCCGTTCTGCCTGGCGGCGCTGGCGTTGAAAGGCCCTCATGCGCTATTGCCCCTGTCGGCCGATCTCTTGGGCCGGCCGGAGCTTGCGGCTTTCGCACGAAAGGTCAGCCTGTTTTGCGACCCGGCGATGGAGTCCGAGTTTCCGGTCCGCGCCGGGGCGCGCCTGGTGGTTCGCACGCCGAAGCGAAGCTTCTCCAGAGAAGTGCTTAATCCGCGGGGAGACCCTGGAAATCCGCTTTCGACCGATGACCTGGTTGCCAAATTTCACAGATTGGCCGGCGTGCGTGCGGACCGCACGCAGGCGGAGGCCGTGCTGCAAGCGGTCCTGAAGTTGAAAAATGAGGGGATAGGAGAGCTGGCAACCGCATTGCAGGCACTTGAATACGATTGACCAAAAGGCAACGAGCCGCGCACCCGGAAACGGTTCGTATCCAGCTTGCGTCTGGGCGAGGGCGTCATTTCGCCAGCCACAGCGCGACGGCGAAAACAGATGACCCGGTCAGGAAGAGAAGAAACGTCGGAATCAGCAGCAAGCGCTAGGTTCGGCCCATTTCAGCCCAATCATACTGCTCAGACGTTCAGCCATGTTCCGGGTCTCTCCGATCGGATCCGCTCGGGTATCGGATGGCGACAACCGTCAGTTCGACTTCGCCCGCCGGCCGTTTCCATGCCACCGTGTCACCCACCCGGGCCTCGGCCAGAGCCGCAGCCAGGGGCGAGACCCAGCTGATCTTCCCCTGGGATGCGTCGGCCTCGTCCTCGCCGACAATGGCAAAGGTCATGCGCCGGCCTTCAGATGTTTCCACCTCGACCCGCGCTCCGAAATGAACCTCATCCTCGGGCCTGCCGACCGGGCCGAACAGTACCGCCCGCCGGATCCGCTCTTCGACGTAACGTAGGTCTCGGTCGACGACGCGCATCTCCCTTTTGTCTTCCGCCAGCGCCGAGCCGACCAGCGCGTTACGGCGGGCACGCAGCGCATTGAGGCGGTCGACCAGCTGCTGCAGTCCGACCGGCGTCACATAGTTCACGTGCGGGCTGTGCACCCGCTCCGGAAGCTCTTCGATGATCTGATCACCGTCCGGTTCTTTTACAAAGGCGCGGCTCATTGGACCCTCTGCATGCGTACAGCCGGCGCCCGGCCACGAACTGCAGCCGCCCGCCGGCGTCTTTCGAATCGTATCGAATTCTCATAAAACATGTAAGCCTTTTTTTTTAGAAAGCGACGACCGGTCTTCTTCAACGTACAGCTTGTGGAATCGCAGGAGGCCGGTTAGAATCGAAATAAAAATCGACCCATCA
>Ga0105099_10002266_pt1 | contig 11506 bp, 9 predicted proteins | sample PPLLak3cmMay2015_2_FD_79138 | JGI IMG/M metagenome (GOLD analysis project Ga0105099, IMG submission 79138) | Freshwater sediment microbial communities from Prairie Pothole Lake near Jamestown, North Dakota, USA - PPLs Lake P8 Core (1) Depth... | ecosystem: Environmental > Aquatic > Freshwater >...
GGGAGCGGATCGAAGTGCTTGATCCGCTCAGTCTGAAAAAACTCGCAGAAGGCCAGCAAGGCGCCTAGTCGGCAGGCACCAGGCCGGTGCGAATGGCGTAACGGGTCAAGCCCGCCACATCGTGAATGTTGAGCCGTTGCATCAGTTGCGCGCGATGGCTTTCCACCGTTTTCACGCTGACATGCAATTGGGTGGCGATCTCACGCGTGGCGTAGCCGCGTGCGATCAAATGCAGAATCTCGCGCTGGCGCGGGGTCAGGCGATCATCGCGTCGCGGATTGTGGCCAGGCTCCTCAGTGCGCAGATAATCCTCGATGACCACGACCGCAGCCTTCAGATTCGACAACACGGAGCGATGCTTTTCGCTGGCCTGGCGCAGGCCATCCAACGCCTGCTTATGACCCGTTACATCCGTGCAGCAGCCGATGTAACCAAGCAGATCGCCGCTCTTCTCGTCAAAGAAGGGCTGCCCGGTCTTGTGCAGCCAGCGATAGCGGCCATCGCTCCGACGCAAGCGACACTCCACGGCAAAGGACTCCCTTGCAGCAAGGGCGTGCTGAATCCGCTCGGACCACGCCGCCGCGTCCTCCGGATGCATGGAGTCTAACCAGCCATCGCCCAGCGAATCTTCAAGAGTACGTCCGGTAAATTCTCGCCAGGCGCGATTGACCAGCAGGCAATGCCCGGCGAAATCGGAAACCCAAATAATCATCGGCACCCAGTCCAGCGCCCGAATCATGTCGGGTGAGAGTTGTGCGCTGGCGTTATTCATAGTCATGACTTTGAGCTCCTTCATCGAGCGGAACACAACATGGCCCATTACTCGAATACCCGTATAGCTTAAGTAATAGCAAATAGGCTAAGTATCAGGGAAACCCTGGTTTTTTATGGGGGAATGCTGACACCACTGACTCCATCGCTCGATTGCCCTGTTGCAAGCTGCTCATGGAGAATGCATGCAGTGGAATCGTTGCGCTATAGCATTGACGAATCCGGCGTACCCCGTGCGGATATCCTTCACCCCTCGCGCCCTGACCTGACCCACAGATGACTGGCTCGGGGCATGAAACCAACTGAGAGTCGCTGAACATGAGCATCAAATCCGATAAATGGATCCGTCGAATGGCGGCCGAACACGGCATGATCGAGCCGTTCGAGCCAGGCCAGGTCAAGAGCGTGAATGGCGAGAAAATCGTCTCGTACGGCACCTCGAGTTACGGCTATGACGTGCGTTGTGCCAACGAATTCAAGCTGTTCACCAACATCAATTCGACGATTGTCGATCCCAAATACTTCGACCCGACCTCGTTCGTTGAAGTGGATGGCGACTCCTGCATCATCCCGCCCAACTCGTTTGCCCTGGCGCGCACGGTCGAATACTTCCGCATTCCACGCAATGTACTGGTGGTCTGCCTGGGCAAAAGCACCTACGCGCGCTGCGGCATCATCGTCAACGTGACGCCGCTGGAACCCGAGTGGGAAGGCCACGTCACGCTGGAGTTTTCCAACACCACGCCGTTGCCGGCGAAGATCTACGCCAACGAGGGCATCGCGCAGATGCTGTTCTTCGAATCCGACGAAATCTGCGAAACCTCATACCGGGATCGCGGCGGCAAATATCAGGGCCAGACCGGCGTGACGTTGCCGAAGATTTGAAGCTTGCAAGCATGCTTTGCCCGGCACCAGGGCAAAGTCGTGTTCAGTCCGGCTCACGCGCCTTCCAAGCTCTCGGACAGACTGATGTAGCGACACGCTTTTCGATGCGCTGCCTGGTGCTGCACCTGCAGGCATCGTTCCAATGCCGGCGGGCCGTCGACAATGACCAGGCCGATGCTCTGGAAACGTTGCAGATAGCGCATGACTTCGGCGCCGAGATCCCCCTCGCCGCTGGCCAAGCGGTAATCAATGCCGGAATGCTCCAGGCGCAGCAGCAGACCGGCAAGCAGAAAGGTCGGCGACTTGGGCGAGTTGAGCAGCAGAATATCCAGGTGATTGCAGAATTGAACGCAGCGTTTCAGCGCGTTAAGCTGGAATTCCGCTGACAGATGGCGACCATCCACCGCAAGCAGCACGCGGCATCTTTTATGCATGGTTAGCGCTTGCGGCACCGCATCGGTTTGAGCCATCTCTTCAGCCTCGGGCCGCGCGGCAATAGGTAACTGCAGCGTTAACTGCGACGGAGTCTGCATCATCGCGACATGGCTCATGTCTCGACGCCTTGCGCCGAAGAATCAGGCGAGCCGGTATCAGAGCAAGCTGTTCTCATGTGCGACGCGATTGCGGCCATCGTGTTTGGCCTGATAAAGCGCGCGGTCGGCGCGCTCGAACAAGCTGGCCGGATCATCCTGATGCTTGCGCGAAGCCACCCCGAGCGACACCGTCAGCGGCACTTGCCAGTGCTGCGAAAAGGCCTGATGGCATGCTTCGATGCGACCCCGAATTGATTCCGCCAGGCTAATCGCGCCTTCCAGCGAGGTATTCGGCAGCAGCGCGAGGAATTCCTCGCCGCCATAACGGAAGGCGCTATCGCCGGCACGAATGCAGCGGCACAGCGTTGCGGCAACCCAGCGGATGACGCAATCACCATCGGCATGACCATAGGTGTCGTTGATCCGCTTGAAAAAATCGATATCCATCACGACGATGGCCAGGCTGCCTGCTTCCGGCGTGGCCCAGATTTCATCCAGACGCTGATCCATGGCGCGACGGTTGTACAACCCGGTCAACGGGTCGGTCAGTGCCTCGCAGCGATGCAGTTCCAACGCCACGCGCAAGCTGGCCGTGGTGAGTCGCTCGGCACTCAAGCGCGAACGCAGCGACCGATTCTCTTCCAGCAAACGCAACATCGTTTCAGCTTGAACAGTGTTGCCCAAGGCGTGGTTGCCTGACACGTAAATGCCTAGCGCGTGGCTGCCCAACACATAGCTGCTCAACGCCTCGGAATCAGCGTTGCAGGAGGCGATCAGACATCCCATCGCAGCCTCGATGGATGCGAAAGATGCATGGGTTCCACAATGGCAATCGGCAAATGGACCCGGCATGGGTTTGGATAGGGCCATCTTCACGTACCCCCTTTTGCTTGGATGATCGTTGTAAGAATGGCCGGAGTTTAAGGAACCGAATGTCTGACAGAAATTGTCGGATTACTTACCAGACTGAAGGTACCTTTACCCTTGCCCGATCACCAGCAAGCTTCAACCGTACTTTCCCTGCGCAATCAGCGATTGCTCGATCTCCGCCAGCAAGGCACTGAGCGTTTCGGGATCAACCGGCTTCACCAGATGCCGATCGAAGCCGACCGCCTGGCTGCGCTGCAACGCGGCGGCATGACCATAACCGCTGACCGCGACTAGCCTGATATCGGCGCAGTCCTCACACGCACGGATGCGCTCGGCCAGCGCGTAGCCATCCTGGCCAGGCAGACCGATATCGATCAACGCCACCTGGGGCCTGAATTCGGCAATCAGTTCCAGGGCGGCCTCCGCCGCTGCCGCGCTGCGTACCTGATAGCCATCGAGTTCGAGGAAGACGACCATGCTCTCAGCGACGACCGGATCATCATCGACCACCATCACCCGCAGCACATGCAGTGCAGACCCTGCACAGGGCGCGGCAGCGGCCGAATGCGATGCGATATCGTCTGCGTCAGCCAGCGGCAGACGCAGACTGAAACTGGCGCCCTGACCGGGCCCGTTGCTGGCAACTGAAACCTGACCGCCATGCAGCCGGACCAGTTGCCGCACCAGCGTCAAGCCGATGCCGAGGCCGCCTTGCGAGCGGTCCAGCGTGCGATTGCCCTGCCTGAACAGGTCGAACACCACCGGCAGCAATTCGGCGGAAATGCCCATGCCATTGTCTCGCACCACAATCTCGATTTCCGTTGCGTGCAGTTGCCCGAGCAGCTCGATGCGGCCGCCATCCGGCGTGTATTTGGCGGCATTGTTGAGCAGGTTCTGCAGGATCTGCACCAGACGCACCAGATCCCCATCCAGTAACACGGGTGCATCCGGCATGCGCACTTCCAGCCGATGTTTCTTTGCCGCCATGGTCGGCTGCACCGACTCGCATGCCTGGCGGATCAGATCATCGAGTTCGATACGGCCGCGCTTGAGCACGATCTTGCCCTGCACGATGCGCGACACATCGAGCAACTCATCGACCAGATGCGCCAGATGGCTGACCTGCCGCTCGATGATGTCCTGCGCCCAGCGCAGGCGCGGTTCGGCCAGCTCAAGCCGGCCCAGGACATGGGCGGCATTGCGGATCGGCGCCAGCGGATTGCGCAGTTCATGCGCCAGCATGGCGAGGAATTCATCCTTGCGCTGATCAGCCTCGCGCAGCGCCAGCTCGGCCTGCTTCAGCGAGGTGATGTCCGCCATGACGCCGACCATGCGACGGCAGGCGCCGTCCGGCTCGAATTCGTAGCGACCGCGTGAACTCATCCAATGGATCGAAGCATCCGGCCAGACGACGCGGAACTCGACGACGTAATCGGTCCGTTCCAGCATGCTGCGCTGAATTTCGGCCTCGATCCTGGCCAGGTCTTGCGGGTGCACCCTGTCAGCCCAGGCCTGGTAGCACGGCGCAATCTCGCCGACCTGATAGCCGAGAATCTCGTAATGCCCGCGCGACCAGATGATTTCACCACTGTGCAGATTCCAGTCCCAGGTGCCGGAGCGGCCGATTTCGGTGGCGAGCTGAAAGCGATTTTCGCTTTCGCGCAGCGCCTGCTCGGCCAGCTTGATATCGGTGATGTCCTGCGTGATGCCGAAGCCGCCGGTCATATTGCCGGCGGCATCGAACTCCAGCTCGGCTTTCTCGCGCACCCATTTCACCTGGCCGTTGATCAGCAGCCGATGCTCCAGATCGTAGGGCGCGCCGGCCAGACAGGCCTGCCAGGCCTGATCGACGCCGGCGCGATCTTCCGGATGGACGCAGAAAAGGAAGGTTTCATAGGTCACCGCGGCGCCTTCCGGAATGCCGAAGATGCGATGGTTTTCAGCCGACCAGTCCAGACGGTTGGCGCGTATATCCAGGCGCCAGCTGCCGATGTGGCCGAACGACTGGGCGCGGATCAGATCTTCTTCGCGCTCGCGCAGCGCTTGCTCGGCCAGTTTGCGATCGGTGATGTCGTGCAGGATCAGCGCCGCCCCGAGCATCTTGCCTTCGGCTTCCAGCACCGCATTCGAGCCGGTAACGAACAAGCGCGAGCCATCCTTGCGGAACACGATGGCCTCATGGTCGCGCACCATGCCACCCGACTGGTAAACCTGGCACAACGGGCACTCATGCATCGGGAAAAGCCGGCCGTCGCGGTGATGATGGTGGATGAACTCATGCAACAGCTGGCCTTTCAGTTCATCGAGGCTGAAGCCGAACGTCTTTTCCGCCTCCAGATTGAGCGCCGTTACTCGGCCTTCGGCGTCATTGATGAAGATCGAATCGGTCGATTTCTCCATGATGCCGCGAATCAGATCGAGTTGATAACGCAGCTTTTCTTCTGCCAGCATGCGGTCGGTGATGTCCTCGACCGAAATGATGATGCCGCCAATCGTGCCATTGGCATCCTTCCACGGCACCACCGCCCAGCGTGACCAGCGCTCGCGGCCATCGAGGAACCAGTGTTCTGCATCATTCGTCAGCGTCTCGCCGGCGAGGCCGCGCGCATGTGCATGGCGCCAGGCGGCGGGCATGTCGGGCTGATGCTGATAGTGATTGAGGCCGACCAGAGTCTCCGCGCCAAGGCCATAGTCCTGCAGCCAGCGGCGACTGTGCGCGAGATAGTTCATCTCGCGGTCGAACATGGCGATGCTGATCGGCGCGTGTTCGATGAACAGATGCAATTGTTGCTGGCTGCGCCGGACGCGCTCTTCTTCAAGATTGCGTTCGGTAATGTCGCGCACGGTGCTGACCGTGTACTCGACCTTGCCATCGACGCCGCGCACGCACTTCACCGCCAGCGCGACATCAATCGCGCTCTGATCCTTGCGCAGACAGCGCAACTCGATCTGGTAGCCATCGATCTCACCCGCCTGCATGCGCTCCAGCTGGGCGGCTTCCTTGCTGCGGTCGTCGGGATGGATCAATTGCCGCCAGGTGGTTGCGGCAAGCAACTCCTCGCGCGCATAGCCAAGCATCTCGCAGAGCCGGTCATTGACACGCAGCCAGCCCAGGTTGCCGGCATCGATAATCGCCATGCCCATGAAAGGCAGGTCGTAAAACAGGTTCAGCAGCCGGTCCTTTTTCGCGCTGTGGGCGACAAGTTCGAGATCATGGCAGTAAGTCTTGTGGCGCCAGAGGCGGCGCAGCAACAGGCCAATCACGATTAAGGCGACAACAGCGACCAGGTTGACCCAGACGATGAGCTGGTAAAGCGGTCGCAGGATTTCCGCCTCATTCACCTTGGCGATCAGAAACCAGTTGCTGCCTTGTACCGGACGCACCGCGGCAAGCACCGGGATACCGCGATAGTCCTCGCCAGCCAGCGTTTGCACCCGCTTATCGCGCACGGCGATGGCGGCTGGCAAACTGGGCGCATTCAGCGGCAGGCGGTAGTTGAGTGACATGCCACGGCGATGGCGCAGTTCGTTGAGGAAAAGCACCTCTTCCCCGTCACGCCGCACCAGCAGTGTTTCGGCGCTCGGGCTGGCGGTCGGCCAGATCTGGATCAAGGGAAACAGGTAAGTGCTGGCGCGGATGGTAAACACCACGGCGGCAATCGGCTGTTTCACAGCCGGCGCCTGTCTAATCAGCGGCGCCACAATATCCAGGCTGGCCGCGCCCGTTGCATCCAGATAGAAATCGCCGGTTTGTACCTGACCACTGGCGTAGGCCGCGACCAGCAAGGCGCGACGCCCCGGTGGCAGGTTGTCGAGCGGCGCACGTGCATCGACCAGTTCCACCGCTTGATAAGCATAACTGTCCTTCAGCGCAGCCTCACGCCGAGCGATACGCGCCTTGGCAGCGACATCGCCTTGCGAGAACCAGCGCTGGGCATCATCGCTGAACCCCTCGCTGGCCAGGAGTACTTCGGCATCTCCCCGCCGTTCAATCAACCAGTGCTCGATCTGTTCCGCCTTAAGCAGACCAATCGCGGCCAGATTGTGCATCGCCTCTTGGCGAATGCGCGGCTCCTCCAGATAGAGCACGCAATAGGCAAGCAACGGCACGATCAGTGCCAGCGCCAGAATCAGGGCTGTGGGACGCTGTGCGATTGCGGGGGCGGGGGCGGGAGTCACGAGAACATTCCAGAAGCATGCTGGCTGAAAGCTATCACCGATCCGGCCCCCATACGCCGGCACGATTCAGTTTATGAAGTCTCCCCGGCCGCAAACACATGTCTTGTTCAACTCCCTGGCCCACCTGTTGACCAGGCTGACCCCGCCTCTTCTCGCAGGGGTGTTTCAACAAATTCCGAGACGACCAGTCAATGTATTAACCGTACGCCCGGCATTCGATGACCGTCTCGACAGCTTGCCAGAAATGCCTCCGCTCACCAGGCCAGCCTGAGCCCGCGCTGGTCGTTGACGACCACACGCGCATGGTTCGGGCCGCCCGGCACGATGCCAAGCACGTCCTCGACATCCAGCCGGGTGCCAACCGGAAACGAGATCGCGCCTTGCGACAACAACAGCCCTTCCGACATGACCGCCTTCACTCTGTAAAGCCCGGCTCTGCGGCCATTCATCAAGAGCGACACGAAAGAGCCAACGGGTTGCTCGGCCATGCCCACCTGCCAATCAACGATGAAATTCTTGTTCACGCGTTGCCTCCTGCTATTCAATTGATGCATGGATCGACATCGAAATTTGCTTCCCGACTGGTTTACCGATTGGGTTCCCAAACTCCGTCCAGACGGGCCGGAGAGAAGTACTAAATTACCAGAGACAATGCCGCAGAAAAAATTACCAAAGCATTTAGGCCAGACAAAGATTTCTTCAGATGCGACGGCAGGGAAAGAAATGGAAGAGAAACGATGAATCATTTGGCATCCCTGCGAAGGCGGGGATGCAGGTTATTGATTCGACCGGGTTCCTGCCTTCGCGGGACCGACGAAACCGAATAAATCAGCAACGCCACGCTAGATCGAATCACCCACTTCGATACGCAACATGATCAGCTCGGACAGGTTGCGGGTGCCGGTTTTGCGCATGATGTTGAAGCGATGCACATCGACCGTCTTTTCGCTGATGCCGAGATCGAAGGCGATGGCTTTGCTGTGCTGGCATTCCATGATCCGGTCGAGAATCTGGCGCTCTCGCGGCGTCAGCTCGCTGAAGCGCTGCGCGGCCTGTTCGCGGGTCTGCTTGAGGCTTGAGCTCTGATCACTCTGGTTCAGCGAGGCGAGTATCTGGTCGAGCAATTCCTGCTCGTTGAAGGGCTTCAGCAAGAAGTCGACCGCGCCGGCCTTCATCGCTCGCACCGCCATCGCCACATCGCCGTGGCCGCTGATGACGATGACCGGCAGATGAATTCCGCGCGCTTTGAGAATCTGCAACAGTTCCAGGCCGCTCATGCCTGGCATGCGCACATCGAGCACCAGACAGCCGATCATGCCAGGTTCAGCGATCTGCAGAAATTCGTTCGCCGAAGCAAAGGCGAGAGTCGGGATGGAGACTGAACCGAGCAGCGCGCACATACCATCACGCACGGCAGGATCGTCATCGACAACGTAGGTGGTTGCGTTCGATTTCATGGCCTACATCTCGGCAAGTTGAAGTAACAGAAGGCGCACTCCGAATTACAGTGACAGCCAACTTCACCTGAAAATCCCGCGATGATCGAGCGACTGATCGCCAGGCTGAAGCCGAGCGCCGAGTCCGGCCCAGACTCGGGCTGAGCTTCACGCTGCCGAACATCCGCTTCGACCAGGCCGGTTTCCGTTGCCTGCACATCGCCGACGACCTCGACCCAGACCCGTTCCGCATCCGCCCGCGAACGGATCGTCACCTGCCCTGGTGGCAACTTGTCCGCTTCGATCTGGATCGCATTACGCGCCAGATTGAAAACCACCTGCTCGATCAGGATGCCGGTTGCCATCACGAGCGGCAAATCATCTGCAAGTTCGAGTGACAGACCGACATGCCGCGCCGCTGCATCGTGTGTCAACAGCGCAGCGACCTCCCGCAACGGCGTATTCAGATCGAGCGCGACCGGATCCATTTTGCCCGGCCGAACGAAGCGGCGCAGGCTGTCGATGACTTCGCTGACCCGCTTCGATTGCGCATTGATCGTCGCCAGCCAGCCGCGCACTTGTGACGGATCGCCACCGCTGGCCAGGGTGCGTTCAGCTGCGCTGCTGAACATGGCGATGGCGGCAAGTGGCTGGTTGATCTGATGCGCAATCTCGGCGGCGACTTCGCCCACGCTGGCCAGCCGCGAAAGCTGGGCAAATTCCAGAAATTGCTCCTTGTCGCGCCGCTCCGCTTGCTTGCGTGCGGTGATGTCATCGGCCAGCACAAAAAGGCCTTTCACCTGGCCGCCCTCCGCCACGTCAGGCAGATAGGACACGGCCAGGTCGCAGAACGCTGTGCCAACCGGCAGTCGCAATTCAAAATCCACCCGTTGGCCGGCCAGGGCCTGATCAAGATAAGGCTCGACCTGGCGATAAACATCGGCGCCCAGCACATCACGCACGCTGCGGCCGAAATAGGCTGCGTCTGGCTCGGGGCAGGTTGCATGGTGGGCACGGTTGTTGAATCGGTAACAGCGGTTGGCATCGATATAGGCAAACTGCATTGGCAATTTGTTGATCGCCTGCTCCAGTGCATTCGCCAGGGCCTGCTGACGCGCAATCGAGAAAGCTAATGCAATCGACAGCGCAAACGCCAGACAGACAAACAGCACGCCCCACAGCGTCGGCGCGTCGAACAGCAGAAAATCAGCCGGCTGCGAAGTATCGACCCGCTGCTGCACTGCCAGCAGCAACACCAGCGGCAGCGATATCCAGAGGCTGAAAAGTGCGCCCAGCTTGATGACCTGACGCGCCTCGACACGCACAATTCGCGCCAGAGAACCCCTCCCCCCTGCCACCGGATGCGCCGGTGCGGCTTTGCCGAGTTCTTCCGATCCGGGTAGCAGCATCATCGACCCTGTAGTGGATTGAACGAGGCGAATTATCCTTGAAACACTGTTGCGCGCCCGATCAAGCCGCGGCGAGGAAGAAGTGTGCGGGGTTACATACTAGAAAGATTCAGCCGGCCAATGAATTGGCGCTTAATTTAGACGCCTGAAGAACGCTTTAGCCATTCACGAAAGCAATCTGGATAAAACCAAACCTGGCCCAAATCAGCCCGCTATCAAACCCGGCATTCCGTCTTTCCGCAACGCGTCCGATCGGGTCGGTTCGGCCTGCCGGTAACAAGCTTCTTCCGGACCTGATATAAGCCCCGCTGAAACCACCCGAACACGCTTCTGAAACGCCGCGCAGAAAAATAATTTGCATCGCCCGCATTGGGTGCCTCGTTCGCGACCGGCCTCCCTATAATTCGCGCGAATCCCTTTTTCACGACCATGTTTTTCCTGAGGAATAGCCATGCGCTTCCGCTTCCCCGTCGTCATCATTGACGAAGACTTCCGTTCCGAAAACGCTTCCGGGCTGGGCATTCGCGCCCTGGCCAAGGCGCTGGAAGACGAGGGCATGGAAATCCTCGGCGTCACCAGTTACGGCGACCTGTCTTCCTTCGCGCAGCAGCAAAGCCGCGCGTCCGGCTTCATCCTGTCGGTGGACGACGACGATTTCTCGTCCGGCGAGGCCGAAGAAACCATCGCCGAACTGCGCGCCTTCGTGCAGGAAATTCGCCACCGCAACACCGACATCCCGATCTTCCTTTACGGCGAGACGCGCACCAGCCGCCACATTCCGAACGACGTGCTGCGCGAACTGCATGGTTTCATCCATATGTTCGAGGACACGCCGGAGTTCGTCGCCCGCCTGATCATGCGCGAAACCAGGTCATACCTCGATTCGCTGCCGCCGCCGTTTTTTCGCGCGCTGACCCATTACGCGGCGGACGGCTCCTATTCCTGGCATTGCCCCGGCCATTCCGGCGGCGTCGCCTTCCTCAAGTCGCCCATCGGCCAAATGTTCCACCAGTTCTTCGGCGAGAACATGCTGCGCGCCGACGTCTGCAACGCGGTCGAGGAACTCGGCCAACTGCTCGACCATACCGGTCCGGTGGCAGCCTCGGAGCGCAATGCCGGCCGCATCTTCAAGTGCGACCATCTGTTCTTCGTCACCAACGGCACCTCCACCTCGAACAAGATCGTCTGGCACTCCACGGTGGCGCCGAACGATATCGTCGTGGTCGACCGCAACTGCCATAAATCCATCCTGCACGCGATCATCATGACCGGCGCGATCCCGGTATTCCTGATGCCGACCCGCAACAACTACGGCATCATCGGGCCGATCCCGCGTTCCGAATTCAACTGGGAAAACATCCAGCGCAAGATCGCCGCGCACCCGTTCGCGCCGGACAAGAACGCCAAACCGCGCGTGCTGACC
>Ga0105099_10002267_pt1 | contig 11506 bp, 7 predicted proteins | sample PPLLak3cmMay2015_2_FD_79138 | JGI IMG/M metagenome (GOLD analysis project Ga0105099, IMG submission 79138) | Freshwater sediment microbial communities from Prairie Pothole Lake near Jamestown, North Dakota, USA - PPLs Lake P8 Core (1) Depth... | ecosystem: Environmental > Aquatic > Freshwater >...
GCGTAGACCATCGCCATGCACGGGGCATAGAATCCGATCTCGATGGTTTGCAGCGCTCCGAAAATGAAGCTGAGGACGGTAATCGCAACCAGTTTCCAACCGGTCAGGCCGATCGCCGTACCACCGATCGGCATCAGGTTGAGCTGTCCGGCGAGAAAGATCAAGGCGACGATCAGCAACCCGATTCCCATGCCCAATTGGATCTTGTACTTCTCCATCCGGGCCACGACTCCGGCTCCCAGCACCGCCCCGGTCGGGGCGGCCACCGACATCGCCACCAGGGTGACGGGGTCGACTTTCACCGCCGTCATGAAGATGAAGGCCTGGGTAACCGTCGGAATGGTGTTGCCGACGTTCATCGTCCCGGGGATGAGGCGATCGTCGACGAGCTTGAAGAATTTGAAAATCGCGGTCTGCTGGGCAAAGCTTCCGATCCCAAGGGTATCGAGCATGTTCGTGATGAAGCCCGTCCCGGCGAGGGCGGGCCAGGGCTTGTCGGAAAACGTTTTCCGATTCCGGATCTCATCCCGGATATAGAAAAAACCGAAGAAGGTCGTGAATAACCCGAGGGCGGATTTCAATAAAATGGACATCATGGCCCCTCATCCTATGGGAATCGGGGCCCTCCGTCAAGCGAAATCGCCGCGGCTTAAAGACCCTTGCTCATCTGGTTGAGAAAGTCCTGGTTCGTTTTGGTCTTCCCCAGCTTATCGATGAGAAGCTCCATGGCCTCGACTTCGGACAGCTGGCTGAGGACCTTGCGGAGGATCCAGATGCGGTTGAGCTCGCTCTCTTCGATGAGAAGCTCTTCCTTCCGGGTGGCCGAGCGGTTCATGTCCATGGCCGGGAAGGTGCGCTTATCGACCAGGCGCCGGTCAAGGTTGATTTCCATATTGCCGGTGCCCTTGAACTCTTCGAAAATGACTTCGTCCATCCGGCTGCCGGTGTCGATCAGGGCCGTGGCGATGATCGTCAAGCTGCCGCCCTCCTCGACCTTCCGGGCCGAGCCGAAGAACTTTTTGGGCTTGTTCAGGGCGTTAGCGTCGATACCGCCGGATAAGACCTTGCCCGAAGGCGGGATAATGGCGTTATGGGCCCGGGCCAGCCGGGTGACCGAATCCAGGAGAATGACCACGTCCCGCTTGATCTCGACGAGGCGCTTGGCCTTCTCCAGGACGATGTTGGCGACCTGGGCGTTGCGGGCCGGCGGTTCGTCAAACGTCGAGGCGACCACTTCGCCGGCGACGCTCCGCTGAAAGTCGGTGACTTCTTCCGGCCGCTCGGCCACCAGCAGGACGATGAGATAGATCTCGGGGTGATTCTTTTCAATCGACTTGGCGATCGTTTTCAGAAGAGTCGTCTTTCCGGCGCGCGGCGGAGAGACGATCAGTCCCCGCTGTCCCTTGCCGATCGGGGTCATCATTTCCATGATCCGGGCGCAGAGATTCTTCGGATTGCCGTCCTGGAGCTTGATCATCTCGAACGGGTACAGCGGCGTCAGCTGTTCGAAGTGGACATTCCGCCGTTGTTCGATGATCACATCAGGGTGCATGAAATTGACGGCTTCGACCTTGATCAGGGCGAAGTACTTCTCGCCGTTCTTGGGCGGCCGGACAACGCCGGAAATCGTATCGCCGGTCCGGAGCTGAAATTTCCGGATCTGGGAGGGCGACACGTAGATGTCGTCCTGGCTCGGAAGGTAGCTGAATTCGGGGGCGCGCAGGAATCCGAATCCGTCTTCAAGCGTTTCCAAAACCCCCTCCGAGAACAGCAGGCCTTGCTTTTTGGCCTGGGCCTCGAGAATCTTGAAGATCAGGTTATGGCGGTTATCCTTCTCTTTTTCGATTTCGTCCTGGGGAAGGCCGACTTCGGCGGCCACTTTCGCAACCACTTTGCCGTCTTCCTCTTCCAACTCAATCAGGCCCCATTCATGGGGTTCCCGGTTGTCCCGAGGCACTCCAGCGTCTCGGTTTTCCCGCGGGTCTTTTTGTTCCCGGTTTTCCCGCGGTTCGCGTTCCCGGTTTTCCTTCGGTTCACGTGTGGCCATCGCAGCACCTCTTCTGTAGAATCTTAATGGGCGCGGACGCCCTCCCCTTCTCCAGCGGGAGTAGAGGAGTTCGCGGCCGCAGCGGGCGGAGCGGTCATCGCCGGGAGTTCCCGGGTGAGGACCATTTTCAATACCTCATCCATCGTTTCGACCAGATGGATGGTCATGTCTTGGGCAATGTTCTTGGGCAGGTCCTTGAGGTCGGACTTATTATCACGCGGCAGGATCGCCTCCCGGATGCCTTCGCGGTGGGCGGCCAGGAGCTTTTCCTTGATTCCGCCGACCGGCAAGACCCGGCCGCGGAGGGTGATCTCGCCGCTCATCGCGATCTTCTTGCTGACCGGGATATCGGTCAGCAGGGAGAGGATAGCGATGGCGATCGTGATGCCGGCCGACGGCCCTTCCTTGGGCGTCGCCCCTTCGGGGACATGGATGTGGATGTCGAAATTCGTGGTCACATCCTTGGCCACGTTCAATTCGAAGATCTTGGAACGGACGAAGCTGAAGGCCGTCCGGGCCGATTCCTGCATGACCTCGCCGAGCTGGCCGGTCAGGACGAAATTCCCCTTGCCGTGAACCTTCGAGGCTTCGAACGTCAGGAGCTCGCCGCCGAATTCGGTCCAGGCCATCCCGACCGAGACGCCGACTTCGTCCTCTTGGTCCACCGCCCTCCGGCGGAATTTCGGCACACCGAGGTAAGACTCGAGGTTCTTGGCCGTGACCCGTTCCCGATGCGCCGGGCCCCGGAGAACGACCCGTTTGACGACCTTGCGGCAGACCGTGGTCAGCTCCCGTTCTAGGTTCCGGACGCCGGCTTCCCGAGTGTAGGAGTCGATCAGCTTGACGAGGCCGGAATCCGAGAGAGCGATGTGATGTTCGGTCAGACCGTGGGCCTGGAGCTGCTTGGGCCAGAGGAACCGCCGGGCGATCTCGAATTTTTCGGGCTCCGTATAACCGACGATCCGGATGATCTCCATTCGGTCGATGAGCGGCCGGGGGATCGGTTCCAGCATATTGGCCGTGACGATGAACATGACCTGGGACAGGTCGAAATCCGTGTCGATATAATGGTCGAGAAAAGCGTTGTTCTGTTCCGGGTCAAGGACTTCCATCAGAGCAGCGGCCGGATCTCCCCGGAAGTCCATGCTCATTTTGTCGACTTCGTCCAGGAGGAAAACCGGATTTTTGGTCCCGGCCCGCTTCAACATCTGGATGATGCGGCCGGGATAAGCCCCGATATAGGTCCGGCGATGGCCGCGGATTTCGGCTTCATCCCGGACGCCGCCCAGAGAGAGCCGGACGAATTTCCGGCCGGTTGCCCGGGCAATCGATTTGGCTAAGGAACTCTTTCCCACGCCCGGAGGCCCGATCAAACCGAGGATGACGCCCTTTGGCGTTTTGACCAGCTGGCGGACGGAGAGGTATTCCAGGATGCGCTCCTTGACCTTCTCCAGGCCGTAATGGTCTTCGTTGAGGATCCGGTCGGCTTCCTTGATATTCCGCTTTTCCCTCGTTCTTTTGACCCAGGGTAGGGCGATCAACCAATCAAGATAGTTGCGGCAAACCGTGGCCTCGGCCGACATTGGGGGCATGGCCTCGAGCCGTTCGATCTCCTTGCGGGCCTTATCCAAGGCATCGGACGGCATCTGGGCTTCGAGGACCTTTTTCTTGAGATCTTCAAGCTCGTTGCTCTGCTCCTCTTTCTTTCCGCTTCCGGATTGAAAGACGGCCGCGCCCCCCACGGTTTTTCGCCCGGCCTCGCCGGATTTCCCGTTTTTACGCCGGAGGCCCGCTTGGATCCGATTAATCTCGTGATGGAGGAGGAAATCGAGGCGGTTGAGACGCTCCCCGGCTTGAATCGTCTCCAAGAGATTCTGCTTTTCCTCGAGGGGGATAAAAAGATGGGAGGCGATGATATCGGCGATCCGTTCAGGCGAATGGTCGCGGAGGGCGGGGATGATGGACTGGAAATTGGCGTTTTGGTTGAGCTTAAGGTATTCCTCGAACAGCACCAGGACACGCTTGAGGATTTCGGTTAGATCGGCGGCTGATTCCTCCGAAGGCGGAATTTCCTTCGCCAGGACCTGGTAGAAGGGCAGGGTCGAGACGTATTCCAGGATCCGGGCCCGGCGCCGGCCCTCGACGATGACCTTGACGTTTTTATCGTCCATCGACACGGTCCGGATGATGCGGGCCGTAATCCCGAAGGAGTGGATATCCTTGGGAGACGGATTGTCCAGCGACGGGTCCATCTGGGCCGCGAGGAAAACCGTCTTTTCGCTTTCCCCGGCTTTTTCCAAGGCCTGGATAGACGATGGCCGTCCGATGATGAACGGAACCAAGGTCGAGGGGAAGACAACCAGGTCCCGGAGCGGAATCAAGGGCACGGTTTTCAGAACTTCGAAGACGTCTTTGACGGGATCCATTGTCAAACTCCGGAGGACGTCTTGGGCCGGTCGAAAGCCAGCTCATTGTCCTCGACCATCCGCTTGGTGATCTTGATCCGGCCGCTCTTTCGGGACGAAGGGAGGTCGAACATCAGGTCGAGCATCAAGTCCTCAATAATAGAACGCAGGCCGCGGGCTCCTAGTTTCCGGGCGACCGATTTTTGGGCGATGGCAGCCAAGGCCTCGTCAGTAAATTCCAGGGACACGCCCTCCATCTCAAACAGCTTCTGGTACTGCTTGATCAGGGCGTTTTTCGGCTTGGTCAGGATGGAGATCAAATCCGAAAGCTCCAGGTCGGCCAGCGAAGCAACGACCGGGATACGGCCGACGAGCTCGGGAATCAGCCCGTATTTAATGAGATCCTGGGGGATCAACTCGGCTAAAAGAGCGGCGTCCTCGCTTCGACGGGATTTGACGTCGGCCCCGAAGCCGACGACCGATCGGCCCAGGCGCTGGGCAATGAGCTTTTCGAGCCCGACAAAAGCTCCGCCGCAAAGGAAGAGGATATCGGTCGTATCGACCGGGATGAATTCCTGTTGGGGATGCTTGCGCCCGCCTTGGGGCGGGACATTGGCCGTTGTTCCCTCCAGGATCTTTAAAAGAGCCTGTTGGACGCCCTCCCCCGAGACATCCCGGGTGATGGAAGGGCTTTCACTTTTCCGGCTGATCTTGTCGATTTCGTCGATATAGATGATCCCCTTCTGGGCCCGGGCGACATTGCCCTGGGCGGACTGAAGAAGCTTGAGGATGATGTTTTCGACATCCTCCCCCACATAGCCGGCTTCGGTCAGGGTCGTCGCGTCGGCGATGGCAAAGGGTACGGAGATGATCCGGGCCAGGGTCTCGGCCATGAGCGTCTTCCCCGTTCCGGTCGGCCCGATGAGGAGAATGTTGCTTTTGGAAATTTCGACATCCGAAGCCGAACCCCGGGGAAGGCGGATCCGTTTGTAGTGGTTATAGACGGCCACGGCGATCTTTTTTTTGGCTGTTTCCTGGCCGATGATATACGTGTCCAGGCCGGCCTTGATTTCGGCCGGCGTGGGGAGCGGCCCCTGTCCGGATTCCTCGCGGGGCTCCGGCGACGGCACGTTCTTGACCAGCGAATGAGCCGCTTCCACGCACATATCGCAGATAAAGACGCCGTCAGGGCCGGCGATCAGCTTGCGGACTTCGGCCGGCGTCCGGTGGCAGAAATTGCACTGCCCGGGCGCGTTGGTCCTGTCCCGCGTGGATTCGTCCATATTCGACTCTTGAAATCCGGTTTGGTTTCCGGGCCGGCCGCCGGCCCGCCGGATTACTTTTTCGAGGCGCCCCGCGACGAATATATCCCGTCGAGGAGCCCATATTCCTTCGCCTGGAGCGCCGTCATGATAAAATCCCGTTCGATATCGGATTGGATTTTCGTTTTCGTCTGTCGCGTATGTTTGACCAGGATTTGGTAAAGCGTTTCCCGCATCCGGAGGATTTCCTTGGCTTGGATGGCGATATCGGAGGCTTGCCCCTGGGTTCCGCCGAACGGCTGATGAAGGAGGATGCGGGCATTGGGCAGGGCGAACCGTTTGCCCGCCGTTCCGCCGGCCAAAAGGACGGCGGCCATGCTGGCGGCTTGGCCGACGCAGATGGTCGCGACGTCGTTTTGAATGAACTGCATCGTATCGTAGATCGCAAGTCCCGCGGTGATGCTCCCGCCTGGGGAATTGATATACAGGGAGACTTCCCGCTGGGGATTATCCGCCTCGAGAAACAGGAGCTGGGCAATGACCTGGTTGGCCGTTTCGTCCGTGATCTCGCTTCCGAGAAAGACGATCCCGTCCTTGAGGAGCCGGGAATAAATATCGTAGGCTCTTTCGGAACGGCCGTCCTGCTCGACTACAAAAGGGATGAGTGTCATGGCGGAAAAAACGATCTTTACTCCATTATAGATTGGGTGACTAAAAAGTCAACGGTCCGGCGGGCCAGAAGGGTGCTCTTCAGACCGTCTCGCCGTCCTTCCTCCTGGAACGTATCCATCACGCGGGCCAAAGGAAGACCGTTGGACTCGGCGATGGTCTTGATTTCCGCGTCGACGTCTTCCTCGGTCACGGTGAATCCTTCGGCCTGGGCGATTTTTCTGATGATCAGGTGTTCCTTGAGGTTCTGTTCGGCCTGCTGCCGGGCCTGGGCTCGGATCGCTTCGGCTTCTTCCCGCGTGACGCCCTGCCGGGGCATCCGCGAGGCGATGTTTTTGAGGACGACCTCCATCTCTTCCTCGACCACGGACTCGGGCAGGGTGATTTCGGATTTATCGATGACCGCCTGGATCGCTTCCTGTGAAGTCTCCCGGCGGACGGCCTGGCGCTTTATCGAAAGAAGCTCCGCTCGGACCTTGTCCCGAACCGCGGTGAGGGTTTCCTCACCCAGCCGTTTGGCGAATTCCTCGTTGATTTCCGGGAGAACCATTTCCCGGACCGACTCGGCTTTGAGCGTGTAGGCAATCGTCTTCCCGGCGAATTTCTTGTTCGGAAAGTCCGCCGGGTATTCATATTCGAAGGACTTCTCCTCCCCCGGCCGAAGCCCGGGCAGATTGGTATTGAGGGCCGGGTCGTTATTCGGATGGCCCACCATCAAGCCGACCTTCTCCGAGGGCATCAAGCGTTTGGATTTGAGATCCCGGCCCTGAATCCGTCCAGATACGTAATCTCCGTTCTGAACCGCCCTGTTTTCCACCGGAAGATATTCGGCTTGTTTGCGGCGGAGGTCTTCGATCGTCCGGTCAAGATCCTCCTCGGAAACGGACTCGTCGCGCTTTTTCAACTTCAACTTTTTATAGTCCGGAAGCTCGAATTCGGGCCAGGTCTCAACGACGGCCGTGAACCGGAGCGGTTCTCCGGCCCGGTAGGAGACGTCCCGCACGGAAGGAACCCCCACGGCTCGGATGGCGTTCTGCTCCAGGGCGCGGTGAAGGCCCTCGGGAACGAGATGGTCAATCACTTCGTGTTCGATGTCGTGGCCGAATTTCTGAAGAACGATGTCGACGGGCGCCTTCCCCGGCCGGAATCCGGGCAGCTTAGCCCGGGAAGCGTAGGCGACCGTCATTTCCTCGTAGGTTTCGGCCGCTTCCTCCGCGGACAGCTCGATCGCGAGCTCCCGGCGGACAGGACTGAGGGTCTCGACAGTGCATTTCACGTTTTCATGTTTGTGATCGTGGGAATCGGACATCGGATGCTTCCTTCATTCGAACATGGGCAGAGCGGGAGTCGAACCCGCACTCCCTCTCAGGAACTAGGTCCTAAGCCTAGCGCGTCTGCCGTTCCGCCACCTGCCCATTTATGAATCAGCCCGGGCTTCCCTTTTCCCATAGAAAATCTCGGGCTCCGGAGTCTCGGGGAAGCGGAAGGTGGAGGAAAAAAGTTTACCTTTTTTCCTCCCCGTTGTCAATTTTTTCCCGTTCCGGCGAGATTTCCCAAGCCGCCGCTCAGAACTTGATATAAGATCTCAATTTGACGGCTCGTTCCTGGGAAAGAGGCTCGAGCTTTTTCACAATATCCAGGGCGTTGGGCTTGTCCCGCAGGTTGACATAGGCCACGCCGAGGTTGAAGAGCGCGTCGGTGTTGTCGGGTTTCAGATCGACCGCCTTCTTAAGCGATTCCACCGAGGCCTTGTACTGTTTCAAGGTCAGTTGGCACATTCCCATATACAACCATCCATAGAATTGATCCGGGGCGATCGCGACATTCTTCTGGAAGGCGGTGATCGCCTGGGAATAGTTCTTCATTTGGTAATAGGTTACGCCCAATTGGAACCATGCGTAATCGAAGTCCGGTTTGATCTCGACGGCCTTCTTGAAAGCCTCGACCGCTTCGGCGTTTTTATTGAGCTTCGCGTATTGATTCCCCATCTGGTAATGGGCCTGTTCGTTCTTGGGGTTCTGGGCGATGATTTTACGGCAAGCCTCGATCGCCTTATCGGTCATTTTGGCCGTGTCATACATCGCCAGGATGCTTTGGAAATACTTGCCGGGCTCCTTGGCCACTTCGCCGGTTTTAATGTAAGCCGCTTCGGCTTCCTCGTATTTCCCGGCCTTTTCCAGCATCTGGGACATCAGGAAATATTGATAGGCGTCGTCCGGATTGAGCTTGATGTATTCGGCATAGGCCGCCGCCGCGGCCGCGAACTGCTCCGCATCGCGGCGGTTGTTTCCAAGAGTCCGGTAGATTTGAGCCCGGTCGGGAGGATTGGAAGCCAGGTATTTGTCATACGCGTCGCCGGCTTTGGCGAATTCGTGGAGGCCTTCATAGGCCTCGCCCAACGACCGATAGACCGTGACTTGGGAGGCATCGAGCTGGAGGGATTTTTCCAGGTTCGGGATCGCCTCGGCGAATTTTGACGTCCGGGCTTGAATCATTCCGATCCCGGCGAACGCCGCGGCGTTATTGGGTTCGAGAGAAGAGATTTTCTGGTAAGATTCGAGGGCTTTGGCGTAATCCCGCTGCTTTTCATAGACGCTGGCCAGGTACTTCCAGGCTTCCAGGTTGTTCGGCTGGGATTTGACCACCTTGTCCAAACCGCGTACGGCGGCATAATTCTCATCCATCCACATCAACAACCGGCCGGACAGCCACCCGGCTTCAACGGAATCCATGTATGCCTCGGGAGTCCAGGATTTGAACTTGACCAACGGACCGGGCTTCATGGCCGCCAGGGCCGAAGCCGGAACGACGAATTTCAGGCGCCGTTCGAAAACGTTGAGGAGTCCAAGAAGATTCCCGGCTTCGTTCAGGATGGCCCCGCCGTCGAACGTATCGGCGACAGTCAGGGTCGTGTCGGCAACTTTCACGTCGGGCCTGATCTCGTATAGCTTCCGAAGAGTTCCCTCACCCACGGCCATTTCGCCGGATTCGTTTGCCCCCATGGCGATGACCGACTGGGCGGTCGCGAGAGCCGGACCGGGCGTCAGAATCTTGACCTTCCCGTCGATTTGAAGAAGGGCAAGATCGAGATTCTTATCCACCGCCAGGAGGCCTTCGATATCGACCTTTTTTTTCAGGGCGTTCAAACCGGTGACTTCAGCCGCCTTGCAGACCAGGTGGAAGCTTGTCACGGCGACCGTCTCCGAAAGGACAACCGCCGACCCACGGCCGATTTCTTTTTTGTCCTTGTCGAAAACGACAAGGGAAATGACGGCGTTTCCGTTTTCAGCCAGGAGCTTAGCCCCGGGCGCACTTTGAGCTCCTTGAGACATTCCAGGCACGATCAGAATGAGAGAGAGAAATGCGAAAAAGAGAGTTTTAGGTTTCATATCGCCTCCTGTATCATGGGTTGTGGATATGAGATATAAAGTACTGTTTATTTTGACACGTTGACGTCGATCTGTCAAATGATCCCATCAGCCGATTGACAAGGTCTTTCCGGTCGGGTAGCCTTTGGGGCGAAATGCGATTCCCCCGCCGCTCCGCCTTGCTCTGGATCATCGTCGCCGTCTCCCTTAGCGCGGGTTTGTTCGTCTTGAAAATCAACCGGGACATGGTCGATTTCGGAGTGAACTACGCCGCGGGCGACCGCCTGATTCACGGCGAAACCATTTACCGGACCTCCGACGAGCACTATCAGTTCAAGTACGCCCCGTTTTGCGCGATGATTTACGCCCCCTTGGCCCTGCTGCCGCCGACCGCGGCCCGGGTCATTTGGTATGTCCTAGTCCTGGCGGCGACGGCCGGCCTCCTCATGTCCACCTATCGGCTCCTCGGCTCGAAAAACCCCTGCGGCGCCCGAACAGCCACGATCCTGGCCGCTCTCGTCCTGGCCAAGTTCTTTCTCCGGGAAGTTCAGCTCGGCCAGATCAATGCCATCATCACCGCCCTCCTTTTCGGCATGGTGATTCACCTCGTCCGGGACGAGGAGAAAAGGTCGAAAGGGCGATCGGTCCTGGCCGGATTTCTTTGGGGATTGGCCACGGCCTTGAAGCCGTACGCCTTGATTTTCTTGCCTTATTTTCTTCTTAAACGCCGGTGGAATATCCTTTGGCCGGCCTTGCTTGTCCTGGGAGTATCGTTGATCGCGCCGTCGGCGTATTATGGCTTCAACGGCAACCTTCTTGTCCACGAAGAATGGATCTCGTCCCTGTCCCGTTCAACACCGGCTTTGCTCGACTCCCAGGATAACGTGTCCCTTCTGGCCATGTTTACCAAATGGACCCGCGACCCAGGGTTGGCTCAAATGCTCTTCGGAATCATCCTTCTCGTCCTCATCCTGACCGTTTATATGTTTGTTCGGCGCGGCCGGATCCTGCCCGCGCCGGCCATGCCCGAAGCCGCCCTCCTCCTCCTCCTTATTCCCTTGATCTCTCCCCTCGGCTGGGACTATACCTTCATCTCGTCCGTCCTGGCCGTCGCCTTGGTTTTTCGTCATCTTCCCGCCTTCCCTAAGATCGTCCAAGCCGGTTTGATCATCAACTTCGCCGTCATCGGCCTATCCCTTTATGACCTCATGGGACGAAAAGCTTATGCCGCGTTCATGTCCGCCTCGGCCCTGACCTTGAATTTCCTTCTTCTTGTCGTCGTTCTGGTCGTCTTAAGATGGACGCGAAAGATCTGAATCGCGGCCGCATCCGCCGGATCTATGTCCTCACCGCGGCGGGGACGATTTTTTGGTTGGCCGCGATCATCGCCGCCCCCTGGCTGCGAAGCCGCGGATCCGGAGCCGCCGGGTTTGTTTATGCCTGTTTTGGGCCGATCTGCCACCAAAATCCGGCCCGGTCGTTTTTTCTCTGGGGATATCCGCTGGCCGTCTGCGCCCGGTGCTTCGGCGTTTATGCCGGATTCGCCGGAGGCCTCTTCCTTTATCCATTCCGGCGCGGATTATCGGGGATACGTCTACCCGCTCTGACAACCTTGGCGGCCGCTTCGGCGCCCATCGCTCTCGATGCCGCGGCGAATATTCTCCGGCTCTGGAACACGAGCGGCGGCCTTCGATTTCTGACCGGTTTTCTCTGGGGATTGGTCCTGCCGTATTATTTTCTGACGGGAATCGTCGA
>Ga0105099_10002268_pt1 | contig 11498 bp, 6 predicted proteins | sample PPLLak3cmMay2015_2_FD_79138 | JGI IMG/M metagenome (GOLD analysis project Ga0105099, IMG submission 79138) | Freshwater sediment microbial communities from Prairie Pothole Lake near Jamestown, North Dakota, USA - PPLs Lake P8 Core (1) Depth... | ecosystem: Environmental > Aquatic > Freshwater >...
TAGAACCACGAATCAAACACAATCCCCTCAGTCCCGTAGGGACGGCATATCTATAGAACCACGAATCAAACACAATCCCCTCAGTCCCGTAGGGACGACATATCTATAGAACCACGAATCAAACACAATCCCCTCAGTCCCGTAGGGACGACATATCTATAGAACCACGAATCAAACACAATCCCCTCACAGGCAAATAATCATTCCACATCTTTCAATAGGCATTTCTCATAATACACAATATTAAACCGTTTTAATATTTTTCCTTTATTCTGTCCTGAAACTCTTCTTCCGGTGGTGCTGTTCTTGATTTTCTATATAACGCTCAATTCTATAGATATTTCGTCCCTACGGGACTTAGGGGATTGTGTTTGATTCGTAATTCAATAGATATTTTTTCCCTGCGGGACAGGGGGAAATAAATATATCATTGCTTACCGTTGCGTGGAATATCATATCCCTGCGGGACAAAAACACATTCTTCTTTTGTATATTTTCAAATCTTCTCATGCTGCCTACGGAATTCCGCGTTCCGTGTTCTTTTTTGTCATTGAACATTGTATTTACAAACCCCTCCTTCACAGTCGGGGCACGGCATTATCACCCTTCCCTCGTAATCGGGGGAAGGGCCGGGGATGGGGGACAAGGGTAAATTATATCTCTCGCTTCCCATCAATATTCTGCAAAAACGCAACCAAATTGACCGACTTCTTTTTGATCCCCAGTTTCTTGCGGATAATCTTCCGCTGCTTTTCGACCGTTTGCCGCGAGGTGCCCAATATTTCCGCTATATCTTTGCTGCTCATGCCGCTGCGTATCTGGTTGCATATCTCGATTTCACGGGGCGTGAAATTGTCTTTATAGGCGCTGATCGTGCGTCCGAAAGAGGAGGTAATTTTGTGCAGCGTGTTTTCGAGAACGGTGACACTCTTCGAATGCGCCGCCTCTTTTTTAATTTTCCGCAGAAGAGGCAATACCAATTCTCGAACATTATAAACTACATCCTCTTTGATCCGGCTTTTTTCGTCTTCAACCTGCGACAAAACCTCTTTTAACGCGATATTTTTTCTCTCAAGAGACTGGTCAAACTCTTTCTGCGCCGTGATATCACGGAAAATATGCACCGCACCTTTCAGCGCTCCCCTATTATCATACAACGGGTATGCCAGCTCCAGCAACCATTTATCCGCCATTTGGAACTCGTACGACTCTATCTTTCCGGAACCGCACATTTTTGTAAACGGGCAGTTCGGTATCGGGCTCTTGCGATTATGAACCAATTTGCAGCAGGTTTCGCCTATTATCGACTTTTTCGGTTTTTTTACCAGACGGGACATGCTCTGGTTACATTTAAGGATTTTCCTGTCCATATCGATGATACAGATGCCGCTGTCTATGGCTTCAAAGGTGTCGTTCCATTGTTTCTCGGATTCAATTAATGTATTCTGATCTTTTTTCCAATCAGTCATATCTTTCTGTATTGATGCGGAATGAATAATTTTTCCATTGGCATCGCGTACAGCAGTCACATTCAGCATAACAGTTCGTTTCTCTCCCTGCTTGGTTACAATGACCATCTCCTCGTTCACTATCCTGCCTGACTTTTTCCATTCTTCAAAAAGCATTTTCATTTTTATCAGGGATTCCGCTGAATAGATCGAGGCAAGCGGTTTGCCGACAATCTCATTCCGTTCATACCCAAGCGCTTTTAAGGCGGAAGCATTAATATTGAGAAAAGTTCCTTCGGGGGAGATCATATAGGCATAATCGGACAAATTATCAAAGAACTGCCGGAATTTTTTTTCGCTTTCCGCCAATCGCGCTTCGGCCTGCCTGCGATCGATAATATACTGCGCATTCTGCAGAAACAATGTCAACCGGTCTATGTCGTCAGGGGAGTACTCTTCGACTTTGTTCGCCACGGCGGCGACGCTTGTGACCGCATTTCCCGTCAAAACCGGCACAACCGCCAGGCGTTTGACGGGCACGTGCCCGTGCGGCAGGCCGCGCTTGAGCGGATTATCCCGCGCATAATCGTTCAGCACAAGAGGTTTCTTTGTTTTCACGGCTTCCGCCCAGATTCCGGCTTTTTCTGCAGGGAAACGAAGCGGTCGGTCATAAACCGAGCACTCTTTCATGGTTTGCTTCGACCAGGCATGAACGATCATCTCCGCTTCATTGACTGACATAAACCCGTAAAACCCGTATTTACTCCGGGTTATCGCAACTATCTCCTCCAGAATATAATCGCAGATTTCGTCGGGCTCCCTGTCCGCGAACTTCGTCAATTCCCACAGCGACTCAAATCGCATTTTTTCCACGACGGTTCCTTTTTAAAAAAAGGTCATGCAGTTTCCCGGAACTCCTCCGGCGATATGCCGAGGCTCTGCAATTTCTTTATCAGATTGGGACGGTGCATTCCCGAGGTCCTGGCTGCGTGCGAGATGTTGCCGCTGTATTTCTTGAGCAGCCGGGTAAAATAGTCAATCTCGAACTCGTGCACGATTTTTCCCTTCTCCTCCAGATAAGACGCTTCTCCATACGCATCGCCCGGCTTTTTCTGAAAAACCGACTTGACGTCATCGCTGTTTATCCGCTTTTTACCCTGGGCCGTATGGCTGAGCAGGTTTATTGTCTGCTTCAACTGCCGGACATTGCCCGGCCACTCGTGCTCGACCAGCAGCGCCATGGCGTCGGAGGTTATCTGGGCGGGGCATTTGAGACTCTCCTGGCGGTTAATGTGCATGCAGTGCCTCACCAGGGACGGAATATCCTCCTTGTGCTCGCAAAGCGGCCTCGTATTTATGATGATGCCGAGCCTGAAATAGAGATCCTCCCTGAAAAGCTTCTGGCTGATCATGGCTTTGATATCTTTATTCGTCGCGGCGATAATCCTGATATTTGCTTTTTCCGGCCTGGTCTCTCCGACTCGTATAAATTCGCCGTTTTCCAGCACCCGCAGGAGTTTTGCCTGAACCTCGAGGGTCAATTCCGCGATCTCGTCGAGAAACAGCGTGGAATTGTCAGCCGTGGCAATAATACCGTTTTTATCCCGGTACGCGCCGGTAAACGCGCCTTTGCGAAAGCCGAAGAACTCCGACTCTTCAAGATGCCTGGGAATGGCGGCGCAGTTGATGGTAACAATAGGATTCTCTTTGCGCCGGCTTAAATTGTGGATGGCATTGGCGATAATCTCCTTGCCCGTACCCGAAGGCCCCTGTATGAAGACCGCAAACTCGCCCCGCGCAATATCGTGAATTTTTTTCCTCAAATTGACGATATACTGCGACGTACCGATCAGGCCGAGATCGCCGTCGCCCTGCTCCTCGCCGCCGTTGCCGTGATGTTCAATCTCCCTGCGCCGTTTTTCCAGAAGCTTGAGCACCGAATAGCGTATCTGCTCCGCGCTGAACGGCTTGGTGAGAAAGACGTCCACCTCCATCTCTTCCAGAACATTGATATACTCCTCGCCGGGAAAGCCGGAAATCACAATGGTTGGAATCGCGGGGAAATGGGACCGGAAATGCCGTACCAGATCGATACCGGATCCTTCCCGCATCCTGATGTCCGTAATCAGCAGGTCGACAGGCTCGCGTTCCGCCACACGCTTCGCGTCCTGAATATTCTCGACGGCGCTGGTGGCATACCCCTTGGACGAGAGCGCGTCGCATAGATAACTGAGCTGAAACTCGTCGTCGTCCACGATTAAAATTCTGTGATGTGTATCCATAGAATGGCATCCGGAAATCATGCTATACTGTCAATTATGTATATCATGATACTATTATGCGGCGACTATTTCAAGAGCATATTCATACTGGCCGGGAAAATTATTACCTTGCTGAACCGATATTGGCATGATTATATTAAGATTAATGTGAATAAAAGCCTTGTACAATAATCCGGGGTGCGTTGCCTTGGGACAAAACAGGATCGTCGTCTTTGAAAATCGTGAAATTCGTCGTATATGGTACGAGAATGAGTGGTATTTTTCAAGAATCGGAGTAAAAAATGAACGATATTCCTGAAAGAGATTGGAAAATTATCCGATCGATGAAGGATCAGAAACTGACCATTGCCTGTAACAGAATCCTTGAAAAGGCAACAACTATTATCAAGGATGATACGAAGGGGTCTCGTACAAGGTATATGGAATTGTGGAAAGTATTAAGGAATGAGGATGCTACGATCGCAACAATGTTTGACGATCTCAGACGCAAAAATGCAATAATAAAACTCGCATCATGGCAGTCTTATGAATTAGTATCCGACGAAGAGATGAAGACATTCACCACGGAAACGCAGAAAATGGTGACTGCTATCAATAGAATTGATGATGAATAATTAAACCTGAATTCCGAAGTTGGAGTCGTGCTCGTGCTCGTAATCGTACTCGTAATCGATAGCTACAACAATAAAAGCTTTTCATCTGCAGAGTGCTTAATCTGTAAAGCTATCAATGTATTAATCTACTCTTCAAATCAATCGATTACGATTACGAGCACGAGCAGGAGCACTATGTAACTGCTGATTTTAGGATTAAATTTTTCGGGTATCTAATCATGGATCAGCTTAAAAAAATCATAAAACCGTATACCGACCTTATCGCCCTGATCCAGTTTACTGAACGGGTCTCGTCAAAGATATACGGCCTTGAGGATGACGATGCCATATTCAAAACGGTTATCAACGAGTTTTCGGCAATAAAGCACTATGACTGCAGTATCATGCTTCTTTCGGAAGACGGATCAAAACTGGTGTTTTTTGGTGCATCCGTTCCTTCAGACATTGTGAAAATTGCCGAGAAAAGAGTTAAGAAGCGTGCACGATCATTTGAAATTCCTTTGGAAAAATCAGCTACGTACAGAATGGTGGTGAGGGAGGGAAAGACTGTTTCGTGCAAAACATACGATTTGATGGCGGAATTTGTTCCCAGGCCTCTGGCGTACATTGCGTCAAAAATATTCGGCGCGCGCAGACAGATAAGCACAGCCACACCCCTTATAAAACACGGAAAAATCATCGGAACGTTCGGCACCAATTCACCCCGCATGACGGATGAGTATCTGCCATCAATCGAGAACCTGAGCAGACATATAACCAACGCGCTTGAGTTCGCTCACGAAGCGAAGGTGCGGAAACTGGCGGAAAAGGCTCTGCGGGCAAGCGAAAGCCGTTATCGGGCTGTAGCGGAATCCGCCACCGCAGGCATCGGCATTGTCGACGCCGAAGAAAACATCACCTATACCAATCCTGCTTTCGCTCGCATGCTCGGATATACGCAAGAAGAGCTGCTGGCCATGAACCTGTCACAATTGACGGACAACGATGAATTCAAACGATACCGGAGTTATACGCTCGATAGAAAAAAAGGCGGGATAAGCACCTATGAAACCTGTCTCTACCATAAAAACGGCACCCCCATCAACCTGTTAGTATCTGCATCGCCCCTGTTCGGGGAGGATGCTATCTTCATCGGAGCGCTTGCCGTTGTCATCGATATCACCGAACGTAAAAAAGCCGAAGAAGAGATCCGGCTGCTCAACGCAACGCTCGAGGAGCGGGTTATGGAGCGCACCGAGCAGTTGCGCCAGAGCGAAGAGCGGCTGCATCAACTTGAAAAAATGGAGGCTATCGGCCAGCTTGCGGGCGGGATCGCGCACGACTTCAACAACCAGCTCGTGGGCATTATGGGATGCGCGGACATTTTACGGTCGAGCCTTGCTCACGATCCGTCAAACTACGAGCTTGCCGATATAATCGTCAAAACGGCGAAACGCTCGTCTGAGCTGACCAGGCAGCTCCTTGATTTCGGCCGGAAAGGCGCCTTTCAATCGATCCCGCTGAATATCCATACGATCATCGGAGAGGTTGTATTGATTCTTGAGCACAGCATTGACAAAAATATAATCATGCAACAGCATTTTAACGCCCGGCGCCCAGTTATTCACGGCGATCCGACGCAGGTGCAGAACATATTTCTCAATCTGGCGCTCAACGCCCGCGATGCCATGCCCGAAGGCGGCGAACTGCGCCTAACGACAAAAAACAGACTGCTCGATGACAACTTCTGCCGTCGTATCCCCTTCGAGATTACCAGCGGAGACTATCTGGAAATTTCGGTGCAGGATACGGGAACCGGCATGAGTATCGAGACGCAGAAGCGGATATTCGAGCCTTTTTTTACAACAAAAGAGAAGGGCAAAGGCGTGGGTATGGGCCTTGCCGCAGTATATGGCGCCATCAAATCCCACAACGGAGCCATTACGGTTCAGAGTAACCCCGGCCGGGGAACCATATTCACGATCTTTCTGCCGCTGGCTTGCTGCCAGGAAGAGTCGCCTGCAACAGAGCCCGGTGCAAAAAAAACAAAAAAAAGCTTAACCGTCCTTATCGTTGACGACGAGCTTGTGATATGCGACGCCATGGCGAAAATGATTCAGACATCGGGACATACCGTTTTTACCAGCAACAGCGGCGCTGAAGCAATCGAATCGTACAAAAATAGCTGGAAAGATATCGACCTGGTCATACTTGACCTTATCATGCCCGACATAAGTGCCGCCGATGTGTTTACCCGATTGCATGCCATCAATCCGGAAGTGAAAGTACTGCTCGCCTCAGGTTACAGCATAGAAGGTGAAGCACAGAAAATTCTGAATCTCGGTGCTGCTGCTTTTATCCAGAAGCCCTTCAGTATCGCTGAATTGACTCAAAAAATAGATGACATAGTGTAGCTGGAAATTTAAGATTTAAGATTTAAGATTTGGTATGATGAAGGGGAATTTTTTATGGTTTTACATATTATGCACCTTCTAGGTGAAAGGGTTTTATTGCTATAATTATCGATTACAAGTACTACTCCAACTGCAGAATACCGGATAATTATAGACAGACTTTTCTTGATGAAATCAAGGTTTTTTCGTGCTCGTGCTCGCAACGTCCCAGAGCCCGGCGATGGGATAATCGTAATCGATATTTTTTTTACCTGTTGTGTTTAAAAAAAACGATTCCGGTTACTTGGAATATAATCCCGTGTTTGACGCGGGAATGAGCAGCACGAAGGAAGTTTTTGCCTGAAATTAAGGTTGCACCCCATTACAAGTCCCCGCTGCGGCAGATTCAGGGGGCGCTCAGCTACGGTTTCCACAACCCTCCTCCAACAGAGAAAAACTTCCAATACTCATATTTCTATCCTAAAATCAGCAGTTAAATAGTGCTCCAGCTCGTGCTCGTAATCGATTGATTTGAAAAGAAGTTTATTCAATTGATAGCTTTACAGATTAAGCACCCTCTAGAACCTTATAAATAATTTTCTGACATTTTTCACCCTAAAAGGGTACACGGAGGCAGAAAATTATTTCGTGAAGGCTTTAGTCCTGCAACAGCAGGGTTCTTATTCTGCTGCTTGGCATAAAAGGTTCCCTAAAGGGCAACAACTGGGGTTAATAAATTAACTACCAGTTGTTTGAAAGAATTTTAATCCTACGCTACGGTAAAATTTTTCCAAATAAAAGTAGGACTAAAGTCCAGCTTGTCTGGGTTAGGTGAAAGGCTTTTTTTTGCTGTAGTTATCGATTACGATTACGCGCACGAGCACGACTACAACTACGGAATATAGGTTCTATAATAACATCAACACATTATAAGTCCCCTCTGCGGAGGATTCAGGGGGCGTTATTGTATATTTTGAATAAAACTATTTAAAACATCCGGCTAATACTATATAATGAATTAAAAATATTTATGCGATAGTTAACCGAGCATCGGATGCGCAGACACCGGAGCGGCGTAACACACCCGCACTCATAATTCCCGTGTGCAGAAATTCCTGAACAACCCCATCGTGTCCAATAAAGCGGATTTTATTAATTTTTTATAACATGTATCTATAACTTTCTGTAAATTATATAGTATACGGTTTCTTAACCGGGCAAAAGCAGCACTGCCGGGGCAGCAATCCCGTGGAGGGTTTTTCGTGGACAGCAGAAACAGTCCGCAATCGCAACATCAAAAAGAGCTTGAAACACTGCACAAACGCGTCGCAGAGCTTGAAGCGTACGAAGCGCAGATACACAAAGCCCTGTTTGACAGTCAGAAAAGATTCTATGCTCTGGCGGATTCATTGCCCGAAACCGTATATGAAACCGATTCTTCGGGTACATTCACCTATTTAAACCGGACGGGCAGAAAGCTCTTCGGCTTTACTTCAGAGGAAATTTCCCAGGGTATCCATTCCCTTTCGATCATCGCACCGGAGGATCGGGAGCGGGGACAGGTGAACCTGCAAAAAAGATTATCCGGGGTTCCGGGCCATCCTATCGAATATACGGCTATCAAGAAAAACGGTTCCAGAATCAGTATAATAATTCATGCCATGCCAATTATGGAGAAGGAAACCTGCATCGGCACACGGGGCTTGATGATCGACATCACCGCAAGGAAAAATGTGGAAGCAGAGCTTCTCAAAAGCGAAGAGCGTTTCCGCATATTAACCGAGAATACCAGCGACTGGATCTGGGAAATCGATGAAAACGCCGTATTTACCTACGTCAACCCGAAGGTGAAAGATCTTCTCGGCTTCAATCCGGAAGAGGTCATAGGCAAAACGCTCTTTGATTTCATGACTCTTGGTGATGCGGTACGGCTGAAAAACAGGTTCAGGACGATCCTTAAAACCAGAAAACCTTTCAAGCTGCTGGAAAACAGCAACCTGCACAAGGACGGACACCTCGTTATCCTCGAGTCCAGCGGTGTGCCGATCTTTGACGAAAACGGTAATTTCAGAGGCTTTCGCGGTATCGACCGCGATATCACCGAACCGAAAACAGCCGAAGACAAGCTCCGGGAATCCGAAGAACGGTTGAGGCTTCTGGTTGAAAACATACCCGATATTATCGTGCGTATCGACCTCAACGGCACAGTGCTGGCGGTTAACCGTACGGCTACCGGCGTACCTCCCGAGACTATTGTCGGGAAAGACATCCAGCAGTTCGCTGCCCCGAAACATCAGGAAGATCTGCTGAAAAATATCGAACGCGCCTTTAAAACCGGCCGCTCAAGCATGCACCAGTTCCTCGGCATGGGCCCCGGCGGGAACTATGACGCCTGGTATGAACTGCGCATCGTGCCGGTGAAGCATGCTCATGAAACCGCCGGTGTAACCCTTATTGCAACCGATATAACCGAACGGAAAAAGATTCAGCAGGAGAAGGAGAGACTTCAGGCCCGGCTGCAGATAGCTGAAAAAATGGAGACGGTCGCCATTCTTGCCGGCGGCGTTGCGCACGACCTTAACAATATCCTTGCCAGCATCGTCAGCTATCCGGATCTTCTGCTTCTTGAGCTGCCGAAAAACAGCCCGCTCCGCCAACCGATCATAACCATCCAGGAATCGGGACAGAAGGCGGCTGCCATTGTACAGGATCTGCTTGCGCTTTCCAGGAAAGGATTCCCGGTTACCGAAGTGCTTAATATCAACACCGTGGTTAACGAGTATCTGGCAAGCCTTGTGTTTCAGAAACTGAAAATAGATTACCCGGCCATCGTATTCGAAACCGAGCTTGATCCACAGGTGCTGAATGTCCGGGGCTCCGCAATTCATATCTCGAAAATCATACTCAACCTGGTATCCAATGCGACGGCGGCAATTAACGGCGCAGGGAAGATCACTATCGGCACAACAAACCGGTATATTGACAAACCGATTTTCGGGTATGATACAATCCAGAAAGGCGACTATATCCTTTTAAGCGTTTCCGACACCGGGTGCGGGATTCCGGAAGACGAAATCGAAAGGATATTTGAACCCTTTTACACAAAAAAATCCAGAGGGGCCTGCGGCACCGGGCTGGGTCTTGCCATTGTATGGGGAACGGTCAAGGATCATTTCGGGTATATCGACGTGACCAGTACCCCGGGCGCCGGAACAACCTTCGACATCTATTTACCGGCAACAAAAGAAAAAACAGCCCGTAAAGAGCACAAGGTGCTATGCAAAGATTTCATGGGTAACGGCGAAAAAATTCTCGTCATCGACGACGCAAAAGAGCAGCGGGAGATATCCTGCCTGCTCCTTTCCAAACTGGGTTATTGCCCGATTCCTGCTTCATGCGGCGAGGAAGCGGTCGAGTACCTGAAACAGAACACCGTGCATCTTCTCATGCTCGATATGATTATGGATCCGGGTATCGACGGCCTGGAAACCTATAAAAAAATCATTCAACTCCACCCCAACCAGAAAGCCATAATCGTAAGCGGGTATGCCGAGACCGACCGTGTCAGGGAGGCACACAAGCTGGGAGCGGGGCAATACATCAAAAAACCCTATACTGTCGAAAACCTCGCGCAAGCCATAAAAACAGAGCTCGGCAAATGAGATGTTCCGGGCATCGTTCGAAAAAAGATTTTTTCATGCAGCATCAACCTGAGCACTTTTTCCTGTAATAACAAACCAGCCCTATATTATTTTTATTCTCGTTTTAGCGTGCGGAGACGACCGGGTGCATGCAACGTAATCCAGACAAGCCGAAAATTATAATTTACAATCGTTAAGAGACTCTAATTCCATCATCAATTAAAATGCGATGATTCCATGTTTATAACGTTCGCCAACAAAATCACTTTTATAAGAATCCTGAATGTGCCCCTGTTTATAGGGCTGTTACTTTACTACAAGCACAGCGTCGCGCGGGGTATGCCCAACGAGCTGTTTCGCTATCTTGCAATCTTTGTCTTTTTCGTCACCATCACTCTGGACGCGATCGACGGGTATATTGCACGAAAAAGAAACGAGGTAACACACCTCGGTTCTGTTCTGGATCCCATCGCCGATAAATCCCTGATGATCTCCTCCATTATACTCCTGACCAGCAATTCAATCAGCAACTCCCATTTCCACCTGCCGGTCTGGTTCGTTATTCTGGTTATCAGCCGCGACATCGTGCTCGTTGCAGGCGCGCTCCTTATTCACTTCATCATAGGAACCATCCATGTCAAGGTCAGATTGACCGGAAAAGCGGCAACATTCTTCCAGACCGCCGTCATAATAATCGTTTTGTGCAAAATAGAGGGGATCATATTCGTTGCCTGCATCCTGGTAGCCGCGTTTTTTACCTGCCTGTCGGGAGTCAAATACATGGTCGACGGGTACCGGCAAATGGAAAAAGGGCATGAGGGCAGCCATAAGACGGATACCAGAAGCATGAGCAGAAAAGCGGCATAATTTTAGATTTTAGATTTTAAATTTTAGATTTTTTGTATGGATGGAGAATGTTTTTATATTTTCACCCCCACCCTGACCCTTCCCCCGATTACGGTGGAGGGAACCATATGTAATAAAATCAAATTCCCTTAGTCCCATAGGGACGATATATCTATAGAACCACGAATCAAAAACCAATCCCCTCAGTCCCGTAGGGACGACATAGCTATAGAACCACGAATCAAAAACCAATCCCCTCAGTCCCGTAGGGACGACATAGCTATAGAACCACGAA
>Ga0105099_10002269_pt1 | contig 11491 bp, 11 predicted proteins | sample PPLLak3cmMay2015_2_FD_79138 | JGI IMG/M metagenome (GOLD analysis project Ga0105099, IMG submission 79138) | Freshwater sediment microbial communities from Prairie Pothole Lake near Jamestown, North Dakota, USA - PPLs Lake P8 Core (1) Depth... | ecosystem: Environmental > Aquatic > Freshwater >...
CTGGAGAATTAACCCGGCGTTCTTAAATGCCGGCGCAGGATATGGCGGGTCCTGTTTTCCAAAGGATGTAAAAGGCCTTATCTCTTTTGCACAACTGCGCGATATTGAGCCTGCCCTGCTTGAAACAGTAGAGGAGGTCAACCTGCAGCAGGCGTCACATGTTGTCAGCCTGGCGAAGATGGAGCTGGGAACTCTGAAAGGTAAAAAATTCGCTCTGCTCGGACTTGCATTTAAACCGGGAACAGATGATATGCGGGAGTCTCCAGCAATAAAGGTCGCAAACCATCTCTATTCTCAGGATGCAGAGATTATTGCTTATGATCCTGTTGCTATGCCAAACGCCAGGAATAAATTTATTAAAGATACTATTAAAATCAGGTATGCTGAAACAGCAGAGGCATGTTTGAAAGACGCAGACTGCTGTATTATTCTAACAGAGTGGGATGAATTCAAAAAGATGAGTGCAGACGTCTTCAACAGGTCTATGAAACGATCGGTTATTATCGACGGTCGCAGGATTTATGATGCTGCGTTCAGAGAAAAAGTAGCAGCATACCGAGGGATAGGATTAGGCACAAGACCTGAATAACAATCGAAAAGCCTGCAGCAGGCAGCTATTCGATAAATTTAAATACTCCAGGTATAAAGAACATCTATTATATAATCTTATTCTATTCCATTGGGATTTGTTCGAATCGCAATGAATATAAACGGATATATACGTTCGGCACGCAGGAGAATGACTGGGCATGTAGACTGTACCCTGCTTTTTCCACGAATGTCTATCCACTGACGGGTTTTTTAATTTCCGGCTATTCCACCTATAAAACCCCCACGGGGAATCGATATAATGCTTTCATCATAAAATATAGATACAGATGGCCGGTTCATAGTGGTCATATACCTCTATCCACCTCTTACGCTTTCCAGTGATAAGCCATTTCACAACGCTAAAGGTGAACAGTATGTCAGGAACGGACAAGATCAACGACCAGAATATCCGGAGCAGCAAAGGTTCGCACCGGCGATTCTACCCCGCCGATTCCCCGCGAAGTAAAAACCTCACCCGAATTGAACTGTTTAAGACCTGCAGGAAACCGGCGGCATAGAGTGCCCTGAGGCAGGATCACCGGCCCCCAGGGCGCTGCCAGGTGACCGCCGTGGGTATGTCCGCAAAGATACAGGTCAAAGTGGCAATCCGCCACGTTCAATAAACCATCAGGACTGTGGCAAAGAACAATTTTGAAGTCTTTGTCTGTATGTTGGTTAAAAGCCGCCGTGGCTTCGCAGTTTCCTGCCAGAGGATCGTCCAGCCCAATGACAACGATATTATTCCATGGGGAGGGTAACCGCACCTGTTGATTAATCAGCACGCCGACACCCGCATCCTTCAACGCTTTGAATATCCGGATGTCATCAGCCCAGAGATCATGGTTGCCCATGACAGCCAGTTTGGTTTTACATTTGATTGACGCTATCCCTGCTGTAAGATAGTCCAAATCAGCAATACTCGGCTCCAGAAATACATAATCACCACCCAGCAGAAGCACATCAGGATTTACCATGCGGATTGAAGAAAAAACCTGATCAAGCAATGCAAACGGAGTGGTTGGGCCGATATGAATATCGGACAAAAAGATGCACCGGCATTGACCGCCAGTAGCTTCAGGTAATAATCGGGTATGGTTTATCCTTTTTATTTTGTAGCTGAACGGCAATTTTTCTCGTAATCGTCGAGGCCAGTTCCGGGCATATAAAACGGTTATGACTTGTTCCAAGACTCCACGCCGCAAAGTATAATTTTTCCCGCGCCCCCGGCTTTTAAGTTTCATTCTAATTTCCATAATTAATTATTATATAATGTGTTATAAACATAGCTTAAGCTTCAACTTTAGGATGATGTTCCGCTTTCAAATTATATACGCAAAAAGCGTAGATTATTCAGCTACAGACTCTAACCCGGCAAAGCCGGCAATATCATTTATCTCGTCCCTCGTTCTCGTCCGTCGTCCTCGACGATTAAAATTCATTTTATTTTCGAGGACGAGGAGGAGGGACGAGGACGAAGGACGAAAAAATACCTACGCAAAAAGCGCTTTAGTCCTTTAACCTTTAAAGCAAACCAGCAGGATAGATTATTTAGCTACAGAGTCTAAATACGTCTATCCTCAAGAACAGATTGTCTATCCAGGCTGGTTTATTTTCTATAATCATCAAAATATTTAATTGTTTTTTTCTTATTTGCCACACATCCTTGTGTAAAAGTTTATATTATTTACCATACCAAACCATATAAATAAAACTCGATAATCAATAATTCCTCCATGAAAAAAACAACTCTCTCCACCATACTGCTTCTCCTGGTAACTGCACCTTCATCTGCCCTATCCGACACCATATCCGGCGCGAAGAACCACCCTGAAACAATCATCTCCCGAATCGCTTTCGGCTCCTGCAGCAAGCAGAATAAAAAACAACCGTTATGGCAGGATGTTCTTGTTTATGATCCTGATATTTGGGTATGGCTGGGTGATAATATTTATGCAGACACCAGAAATATGGCTGAAATGAAACGTAAGTATGACGTTCAGAAAAACCATACTGATTATCAGAAATTATTGCACTCATGCATGATTCTCGGAATATGGGATGACCATGATTATGGGGAGAACAATACCGGGAAATCGTATCCCAAAAAAATGGAAAGCCAGAAGCTGTTTCTTGATTTTATCGACGAACATCCTGAAAGCAGACGGCGAGAGCAGGAGGGAATTTATGCATCGTATACCTTTGGCCCTCCGGGCAAAATTGTAAAATTTATTCTGCTGGACGTTCGATACCATAGAAACCCGCCTGGCGATACTAATGATATATTAGGCGAACAGCAGTGGCTGTGGCTTGAGCAGGAGCTGAACAATAGTACTGCTGATATTAACATTATCGCCTCGGGCACACAGGTAATTCCCGTTGAATATCCCAAGAAGCGCGAGGTCTGGGTAGATTATCCGGTAAAAAGATATTCTCTTTTCAGGATTATCGGAGAATCACGAGCAAAAGGAGTAATAATCATAAGTGGCGACCCCCATTTTGCAGAGATATCGAAGCTTGATACCAACGCACTCTCCTATCCTTTATACGAAATAACCTCCAGCGGCCTTACGGAAACAGCACCCGCGAAGAAGAAAAAGAACCTGCACCGCACAGGACAGCCTTACTCTCAGATTAATTTCGGGATAATCGAGGTAAACTGGAACACATTGCCGGTAATAATATTCTTGCGAATTATGGGCAGAAAAAACAATGTTATTATTGAAAAAAAACTGCGCTTGGATGAACTGCAACCGGATAGTACAAAAACCGGGTTTTAAAAATATTATGCTGGTAAAACAAACTGACGAGAATACCTTGTAAATAACTTTAGACTTTAAACTCAATTACAATAATTTCAATACATTATAACGTATCTCCCCCACTTGCTTCAGTTCGGGAATTGAATCGTTCAGCAAGTCATTATACATCTCAAAAACAGGACTCTCGATTTTGTATCTGTCCTGAATAAGCCATTTCTTAAACTTTTTCCAATAGAAAAACATATTTTCCGGGTGCCCTTTTCCAAGCATACTCGCATAGGTACCTGAGGGGATTTGCATTGTCTCGATTTTATAACCCTGAAATACTGTTGTATCCGGCAGGGTATCCGCAATGAACCCGAGCTGCCACTCCCTTGAAGTTGGAAATCTGCCGATTGCCTGCCTGCTAATCCCCTTTTCCTGCGCCCATGTTACAAATTGCTTTTCAAGGTGAACTGCATCTTCGAATTTGCCGCCTTTCCAATAGTATGTCACATACACAAAAAGTCCGCCGTCCCATTCAACGGTTTTATATTTCATATCACCCTGCATAACAAGTACAGGCTTGTTACAACCCACGATCATGCTGATAACAAAAACAACAGAAATTAGTTTATTCATACCTGTTCTATAAAACTAGAATGGTTATTATTTGATAAACGTGCCATTCTCATACTCTAAAAATGCCGTCTTGAGCTCATCATTAGTGTTCATGACAATAGGTCCGCGCCATGCGACCGGTTCATCAACAGGCTCACCTGATATCAACAGGAACCGTACCGGTGTATCTTGGGTGGAAACCGATATTTCGCTGCCTTTATCAAACAGTATGAGATGGCCTGACTGAATCTTCTGATCGCCAAATACAGCTTCACCTTCGAAAATATATGCAAAACCAGTGAATCCTTGCTTAAAAGAGTGCTTTAATAAAGCATTCGCAGGTATTTTAAAATCAAGGTATTCTATATCAACGACGATATCTTTTACCGGTCCTTTTACACCATCCACTTCTCCGCTGATAATCTTAACCTTTGCTCCGTTCTTCAGGGTAACCTCTGGTATCGAATTTCTTTTAACATCTCTGTACCGGGGCGGCATCATTTTAAAAGCAGCAGGCAGGTTAACCCAGAGCTGAAAACCCCTCATCATACCATCATATCTTTTCGGCATCTCCTGATGAATAATCCCGCTGCCTGCGGTCATCCACTGGATATCACCTGATTGTATTACACCTTGGTTGCCAAGACTATCTCCATGCTCTACCTCACCTTCAAGCATATAGGTGACTGTCTCGATTCCCCGGTGCGGATGCCAGGGAAATCCGGCCATATAGTCGTCCGGATTATCAGAACCAAAATTATCAAGCAGCAGGAAAGGATCGAACTGCGGTACCTCATTAAAACCGAATATGCGCTTGAGCGAAACGCCGGCTCCTTCACTTACAGTTTTACTTTTAATGATTTTCATAATAATATATATAACAATTTGTTATAAAATAAAAAAATAACCCTATCCCCCTCCGCAAATGGACTTATTTGGTGTTGTTTATATATATAGTCCATTTCTCTAAAAGTCCACCTTCGGGGGATTTAGGGGGCGCTTTTCCTTTCAAGAAAATCCCAATCCCTGAAATCCGGATCGAGAATCTCGCTTTTATACGCATTGATATTTATTCCATCGCTCATGCATTTAAGGATCTGCTTATCATTGGTTACTTCACCCAACAGGATACACCCGACAATCTTACCGTTATCAAGAACGAGCTTTCTATAGGTCTTGTCTTTTCTATATGCAGTCTTATCATAGTTTTTATCATCAATTATACCTGATGATATTAAATCGATTCCGGTTACTTTAAGGCTGGTTGTGTTCGGCTGCGGCTGGTATATCATAGATGCCCCAGCCATGTTTGCGCCCGCAACAGTCCCCTGCTGCTGACCGATGTTCCACAGACCCCATACGATTCCCTTATGCTCGGCAACATCGCCTGCCGTCCATATATCGTTGATGCTCGTGCGCATCTGGTCATCCGCAACAACTGCTTTTTCAATGGCAACACCGGTTTTTTTGGCAAGGTCCAGTTTCGACCTGACACCGATGCATAAAATTACCGCTTCTGCTGGAATCGCCTTGCCGCTTTTCAGCAACACTCTCTCGGCGCTTGCTGCCCCATCTATCTTATCCACCTGTTCCCCAAGATGAAACACGAACCCCTTCTCCTCGAGCGCTTTCTGCAGGATTCCTGCTGCTTCGTAATCAAGCTGGCGCGGGAGAAGCCGGTCGATCATCTCTATGATATGTACCGTGATCCCAAGCTTCGTCAGATTGAATCCGACCTCCAGCGCAAGCAATCCCCCGCCAATGATAGTAACTGATTTTATACCCCTGAGGGAGTTCAGCAGTCTCAATGCGTCGTCCGCGGTCCGGAAGGTATGAACACCTTTTTTATCAGCACCGGGTATGGGTGGAACGAATGGAATCCCGCCGCTTGCAAGCAGCAATTTATCGTAAGCAAGCTCCTGCCGGTCCGAAGTAATTACCAGCTTACGGGAAGTATCGACATCATCAACAGACGTTGTATACTTCGCATTGATTTTGTTGGATTCGTACCATGCTGGCTTGTGAATAGTAATCTCTTCAAGCGTTACCTCGCCGGATATAATCTCCGGAAGCCGGGGTCTGTAGTAAAAAGGATACGGCTCCTGCGATAAAAGGGTTATACTCCCCAGCTTATCAATCGAACGTATCTTCCTGACTGCCGAGATTCCGGCGATGCCGTTGCCTATAATAACATACTTGCTCATATTTCAGCCTTTTTATTATGGAGATTTGATTCTGTTTTTATCATTTTAAAACTTTTCAGGCAAGTCATAGGTAGTTTACGTCAATAACAGAGGCATCAGGAAAGAGTTGTTCCTGTATCATACTGGCTCCGCACAACTCTTCCTGTCTCTGCCATCTTTTCATTATGGTTAATGGTTATAATGCATCTTCCGTCTGCCAGTAGCCATGCAGATTGCACTTTTCAACGATCTGAACCTTCGCGCCTTTTGCTCTCAGGTGAAAACAGGCAGAGGGATTGACGCCCGGCGTCAGAAATACGCGCGAAATATATTTATTGTCAACATAGCAATCGATAAACTGAATGAAGTGTTCATCCTTCATAGGATGCAGGGTTGCGCCGATACGCACGATCACATCAACGCACGACTCTTCCGGAATCAGCTTGCACTCCTTGATTACTTTTACCGACGGAATATGCTTCACCGCAGCCTCCTTCGATTTTTCCATCGATTCGGCAAACACCTTGTCATTCTGTTTATAAGCCTCTTTTGTAGCAGAGCACACCGGACATTTCTCCGGAGCAGAACCATACGCTACATGACCGCACTTTGAACAAATAAAAATATTCATACATCCTCCTGTAATTTGTGATTTATGATAGTCTGAAACTAATATAATAATTTTACAAATCTGAATGACTTAATAATATCAAAATATATGCCAATCCTGGTGTTATGAAAATTCTACTCAAATAAGCCCTATAATCAATTCATACATCAGCCCGCAACCCTGAAGTGTATATATTAAAATAGACACAAATGTACTATAAGCATCTTTTAATCTGGGATTTTCTGTAACTATCGATGAAATTGCTCTCTATTACCAATTTGTTCAATATTAAACTTCGTGGCACTCATTTTGCGTTAAATATAAGTAATGAAGTGGTTTTAAGAAAGGAATCAGCATGGAAAACGATATATCACCAGATAAAACAATAGATTGCATAGGTCTCTACTGCCCCGAACCGCTTTTTCAAACCAGGGAAGGGATTGATGCAATAGAGCCTGGCCAGATTCTTGAGGTGCTTGCAGATGATCCTGCTGCAGAAGAGGATTTACAGAGGTTCGCAAAAAGGAGCGGTCAGGAAGTTCTTAAAATCGAGAAAAACAATGGGAATTTGAGAATTTTATTAAAAAAGCTAAAATAGGGGGTGTGTATGTGTGAATCAATGAAAGATAACAACGCGATCCTATATGTTCAGACCAGCGATGCACCGGAGAGACAATACTCTCCTCTGGTACTTGCACAGACGGCAAAGGCCATGAACCTCAAACCGCAGGTCTACTACCTTGGCATGGGCTTGAAGATACTGGTTCCCGGAACTGCGGAGAAAATCAAGATGGGGTCATTTCCCAGCGTTGGAGAGATGATTAAAAAAACTATCGATATGGGAATCCCGGTGTATGTGTGCGAAGCCTCAAAACAGATGCTCGGCTGGGACAAGGTCGAACTGATTCCGGGAGTGAAGATAGTAGGCGCTGGTACGTTGAATGACCTGGCGCTTGAGGCGGGAGCGACGATGTGGTTTTAGTGTCTGTAGCTGAATTATCTATGCAATATGAGTAGATATTTTCAACGCGTAGATAAGTCAGCGTACAGACACTTATGCAGCAAAGCACATAAATCAAATTCCTTAATTTTCGGCTTTGCCGGGTTAGAGGGAGAAATTGAATGTCCAATGTAGAATGTAGAATTTCCAATTTCCAAGGAAGAAGAAGAATAGAACACGGATGACGCGGATTGGGCGGATTTACGCGGATTAGGAAAATAAACTGGAAGGTTGGGTTAGGGAAAAAAAAGAATAGAACGCGGACAACGTACCCCGCATCTCAAGGTATCAGCGGAGGGGTATTAGACGGATTAAGCGGACAAGGTACTACGAAGCGAATAGCGGAGAAGTATTTACGCGGATTAATACAAAAGTTGGGTTATGAAAGACAAAAAGAAAGAGAAAAATAGAAATAGGATGGTACCTCGGGGAAAAAATGCCCCGTTTTGAACATTTGTTCATCTCTTTATTGGTATTTGTTTCGGATTTCGATATTGGAATTTCGGATTTACTCCATGCCGTGCCCCGACTGTGAAGGAGGGGTTTTTGGAATTAAAACAAAATCATTATTCCAAATCTGAAATCTGAAATCATAAATCTTAAATTTTTCTAAGGAGCATTATCATGGGCTCATACCTTGATTATCAATCAGCCAGACCGGTTGATCCTCGGGTAGTGGTGGCAATGCTCCCCTATTTCAGCGAAAAATTCGGCAACGCCTCTTCCCTGCATCTCGTGGGCGACGAGGCTACGCGAGATCTGGAAGATGCACGAAAAACCGTTGCAGGGTTCATCAATGCCGAGCCGGAAGAGATCATTTTTACCTCGGGAGCTACTGAGTCAAACAACCTTGCTCTTATCGGTTATGCGATGCGCAACAGGGAGAGGGGAAATCATATCATCATATCAGAGGTTGAACATATTTCAATTCACAATATCGTTAAATTCCTTGAAAAAAACGGATTTATTGTTTCAAAAGTGCCGGTAGATCAGTATGGAAGAGTAAGCGTGAAAAAAATCGCCGATCGTATTATCGGAAAGACGATGCTCATTTCCGTGGGCTATGCCAGCAACGAAATCGGAACGGTCCAGCCGGTTGCAGAGATTGGAAGGCTTTGCAGAGAACGGAATATCGCGTTTCACACAGACGCGGTTGCAGCAGAAGGCCTGTTGCCGCTGGATGTAAAAAGAGATTCGATTGACATGCTGACGCTCTCTTCAAACGATATGTATGGCCCGCGAGGAGTCGGCGCACTGTTCGTACGCAAAGGCGTTAAAATTAATCCATTGATCATTGGCGGAGGCCAGGAGAACGGGCTTCGCTCCGGCACCGAGAATGTGGCGGGTACTATCGGAATGAAAGCTGCAGTGGAACTCATGCAACAAGAGATGTATGATGAGGTCACACGCATGAAAGGGTTCAGGGATACTTTGATCGAACGGATTCCAAAACTGATACCCGGAACGCATCTCAACGGCCACCCGACAGAGCGGCTGCCGAACAACGCGCATTTCCGGTTCGACGGTATCGAGGGCGAATCCCTGCTGTTATCGCTCAAAGACAAGGACATCTCGATATCGACCGGGTCGGCCTGCTCGTCAAAAACCCTTGAGCCCTCGCACACGCTCATCTCCTGCGGCCTCTTGCACGAGGAGGCGCACGGCTCGCTTCAGGTGACCGTCGGCAGGTTTACAACACAGAATGATATCGACAGCCTCATCAGCGCATTGCCGCAGGTTGTCGAACGATTAAGAACATTATCGCCATTGTATAACAGGAAAGAGGGTGATCGGTCATGAAATCGACACAATATTCAGAAAAAGTGCTGGATCATTTCCGCAACCCGCGAAACACCGGAACGCTTGAGGGTGAAAACGTCGCGGTCGGCAGGGTGGGAAACCCCACATGCGGCGACCTGATGGAAATCTATATAGATGTGAAAGACGATACGATCAACGACATCAAATTCAAGACATTCGGCTGCGGGTCTGCGATTGCCACGGCAAGCATGGTTACCGAGCTTGCAAAGGGCAAAACGCTCGACGAGGCCGAGAAAATAACCCGCGGCGACGTTGCGCATGAACTCGACGGGCTTCCTCCTGTTAAGATGCACTGCTCCAATCTTGCGGCGGACGCGCTGAAAGACGCGATCAGGAATTATCGCGAAAAAGGAAAACAGCCGTCAGCAGCAAATGATGAAGCTGCATCAGGTACAGAGCCGATCGAAGGAGAAAAGGAGTTTGCCGGAAAAGGCGTATATTACCACTTCTCCGATCCTGTGCAGTTTATCGACAAACGTGTCATGGTTCTCTGGGAACAGCCCAAACCGCTTGAACAGGTTCTGGAATTGACGAAATACACACCGCGGGTGATACTTGTCACCCAGCTTAAGGATATTCCCGTGTCCGAAGAATTGAAAAACAAACTCACCGGGGCGAATATAAAAATCCTGTCGCAGGCAAAGCTGCTTAAAATCTCGGGGTTCAATGAGGTTGAAAAAGTGCTCATGCAAAACCTCGCGGAAGATGAGCAGTACGAACTGTTTGTGGATGCGGTGTTGATACTATGAATCGTTCAAGGTTAAGCGTTCAAGGTTCAGGGTTAAGGGTAAACGCGGAATGAAGAAGATATAAAGCGGGATGGTATAGAATTTCGAGATACGAGTGACGAACAACGAGATACGAATTCTTTAAATCCGGGCTTTTATCCTTTGCCGATAATCGTAACAAACTCCTCTTCCGTCAGATCCCTTCCCGCCTTCTTCAGCTCCCGATCAGCCATGCGGAACAGGACTATTTCCAGCTCCACATCCTCCGGAAACGCCGAAAGGTCGGTTGTCGAATCCTCCCTGATCATACGGTCGATGGTTTCATGCGTCATGCGGGTGAAATAACTATTCGTATGCAGGTCGCTGATGGTTACATTGAGCTGTTCGAATCCGGGCGCAGCCCAGTTTTTAACCCCGGCCAGGGCAATACTCATAATTTTAAGCGGCCGTTCCGCGCGTTCTTTTCTGTTCGTGTCATCGCCGGTACGCTCCAGATTCAACAAACGGACGTACGAGATATCTTCGGTAAATTCATCACGAAGATCACCGAAAACCGGACGGCTTCTGTTGCGGTTTAATCTGCCGCTGCTCATAGTAAAGCGCCTTGTTAATTTATTAATCGTCTCATAATAGAAGACAGTCTGCTTTCAACCCCTTCCCCCGTAATCGGGGGAAGGATGGGATGGGGGGGTATGAAAACAACATTGAGACACTTAATACATTTCGGCTGTACGGATTGTACCTTCAACCTCTACGCATTAACTTCATGTTGCCGAATATCTTTTTCAAACAAATTCATACGGTGTATAATACTATTTTATATTATCAGCACAATGAAAGATATAATTTTCTGAAATTTCAACGGAGTTCATGGTATCTATGGATAATACACTATTGGCGGATCAGGTCGAAGGGTTATACAGAATCATTCCCCTTAAAGCCCTGCGAAGAACAAAAAACGTTACGTTCGACATGATTCCCATCAAGGCATTCGGCGCCATAGCAGCAGTCGACAGGGTGCTGCACGAACCCGGCGCTCTATCCCCCGGCAGCATCGGTGAAATCGAGCGTCCATGGTATATGCACCCGCACCAGGATGACAACCTCGTTGTTCTTACAGGCACGCGGCATATCGACCTGTACACGAAAAAGCATGGCATCGTTGAACACTTTACCGTAACCCCGCATGAAATTTACAA
>Ga0105099_10002270_pt1 | contig 11487 bp, 10 predicted proteins | sample PPLLak3cmMay2015_2_FD_79138 | JGI IMG/M metagenome (GOLD analysis project Ga0105099, IMG submission 79138) | Freshwater sediment microbial communities from Prairie Pothole Lake near Jamestown, North Dakota, USA - PPLs Lake P8 Core (1) Depth... | ecosystem: Environmental > Aquatic > Freshwater >...
CTCCTCAACGAGGACGTCCACCGGCGCCTGGGAGGCTCGCACTGCGCCTCCATCGCCATGACCTCGGTCGATTTCGACGAGATCGAGACGCTCCAAGTCGCCGGGGATTGGGATCGGCTGACGTTCCTGATGACCGACGCCGCCCTCAAGACCGAAGCGGCGGGAGCAGACCTTCTCCTGATTTGCGCCAACACGATGCACCGGACCGCGGACGCGGTGTCTTCAGCCCTGGGCATCCCGTTGATTCATATCGCCGACGCGACCGCAACCGAAATCCGCCGCCAAGGATTGGGAAAACTCGGCCTGCTCGGAACGCGCTACACCATGGAGATGGACTTCTACAAGGGTCGCCTCGAAAAAAAGCACGGTTTAAGCATTCTGATCCCCAACGAAAGCCAACGTCGAAAAGTTCACGACATCATCTTTCAGGAGCTCGGGCATGGCCGGATCATGTCCGAGTCGCGGGCCGTTTACCAGGAAATCATCGCCGACCTGCAAAAGCGGGGAGCCGAAGGAGTGATCCTGGGATGCACGGAGATCCCGCTCCTGATCAAGCCGGCCGACTCGCCGATCCCGACGTTCGACACGACCGCCCTGCACTGCAAGGCGGCCGTCGACGCGGCGCTCCCGTGACATCATTTTGACAAAAGAAAGGCCCCCGTGCTAATTTGTCTCCTCTTGCTTTAGAGGAGCGAAATGTCAACTCCGGTCGAACGCTGGGTCGAAGAACAAGAACGGATCTACAAACCCAAACGGGTTTATTGGTGCGATGGTTCCGAGGCTGAAGCCCACCGCATCATGGAAGCGGGCCTCCACGAGGAAAAAATCGGATCCCAGCCCGTCTTCAACCTGCTCAACCAGAACAACTGGCCGAACGCCTATCTTCATCACAGCCATCCGACCGACGTCGCCCGGACCGAACAGCTGACTTTCGTCTGCCACCCCGAGAAGGACCAATCGGGCCCTAACAACAACTGGATGCTCCCGGAAAAGGCCAAAGCCGTGATGGCCAAGTTGGCCGACGGGGCGATGAAAGGCCGGACGATGTACGTTCTGCCTTACATGATGGGTCACCCCGACTCGCCTTATGCCAAAGCCTGCATCCAGGTCACCGACATCTCCTACGTCGCCGTTTCGATGCGGATCATGACCCGTCTGGGAACGCACGTCTTGAAGAGAATCGGGACTTCGGAGCGGTTCGTCAAGGGTAGCCACTCCGTCGGCGACTTCAACCCGAACCGGCGTTACATCATGCATTTCCCCAGGGAAAGCCTCGTCTGGAGCATCGGCTCGGGTTACGGCGGAAACGCCCTGTTGGGCAAGAAATGCTTCTCGCTGCGGGTCGCCTCTTATCTCGGCCTGCGACAGGGATGGCTGGCCGAACACATGGTCGTCATGGGGATCGAAGACATCAAGGGCCGGGTGACGTACATCACCGCGGCCATGCCCTCGGCCTGCGGCAAGACCAACCTGGCCATGCTCCAGTCGGCCCTGCCCGAATACCGGGTCTTCACCATCGGCGACGACATCGCCTGGCTGAACGTCGGCCCGGACGGCCGCCTCTACGCCATCAATCCCGAGTCAGGCTTCTTCGGCGTTGCCCCGGGGACGTCGATGAAGACGAATCCGAATATGATCCGGACCCTCCAAGGCCGGAATTTCTATCCGACGCTCTACACCAATGTCGGCCGGGATGTCGACACAAACGAGCCCTGGTGGGACGGCTTGGACGGCCCGCCGGCCAACGTCGAAGATTGGCAAGGCCGGCCCTGGAAACCGGGTTCAAAAGAAAAGATCGCCCATCCCAACAGCCGGTTCACGGTCTCTCTGTACAATTGCCCGGTCCTGTCCAAAGAATTCGACAATCCCAAGGGAGTCCCGATCTCGGCCATCCTCATCGGCGGTCGCCGGTCGCATCTCATGCCCCTTGTGGTCGAGGCTTTTGACTGGTCCCACGGCGTCTTCATGGGAGCCCGGACGGGCTCGGAAACCACGGCCGCGGCGGCCGGGGCGGTGGGCGTTCTTCGTCGCGACCCCTTCGCCATGCTGCCCTTCTGCGGCTACAACATGGGCGATTATTTCCGCCACTGGATGAACACCGGGGCGTTGATGCGCAACCCTCCGAAAATCTTCGGCGTCAACTGGTTCCGGGTGGACGAAAACGGGAAATTCGTCTGGCCCGGATTCGGCGACAACATGCGCGTCCTCAAATGGATCATCGACCGGGTGGACGGCAGGGTCGGGGCCCGGGAATCGCCGATCGGTCTCGTCCCGCATATGGACGACTTCAATATGGAAGGCCTGCCCATTCCCCGGTCGAAGATGGACAAGCTCTTCGAGATCAAGCCGCCCGAGTGGAAGGGTGAAGTGAAGGAAATCCGGAAATTCTTCGACGGCTTCGGCCGGACCATCCCCTTCGAGCTCCGGACGAACCTGGATCAAATGGAAAAGGCGCTGAAGATCTGAATTAAAATCGGTAACCGGCCTGCTTGGCCACTTTGCGGTAATCCGGTCCGACGACATCGACGACCTTGCACATCTCGTAGATCCGCGAACGAAGCCGGACGCCGATCCGGTCGACCAGCGTCTCCTCGGCTTTTGGGGAACCGCCGAAGGCCGGCGATTTCTTGAACATCGGAGCCCGGTCGTCCTCCTCATCGGACGTATCGGGGTAATTCGAGGTGAAGATCGTCAGCTTCTGCTCGTTGTAGCGGCGATTGATGATGTAGAAGATCGTCTCCTCAACCCAGGTCGAAGAGCGTTTTGCTCCCAGCTCGTCCAGAACCAGGACGTCGCAGTCGAAGACCGGGTTGAGAATGTCGGACTCGGACGAGTCGGAATCGGGCGAAAACGTGTTCTGAATGTCGCGGATCAGGTCGCGAAAGTCGTAAAAAAGCCCGCTCGCTCCTTTTGTCCGGACGATCCGGGCCAGGATGGCCGAGGCCAGATGGGTTTTCCCCACGCCGCAGGGGCCGATGAAAAGAAGGCCGATGTCCTGATGGGGAAAGTTGGCGATGAATTTCTTCGAGATTTTCAGGGCGTCCCGGTGGGAATCGTTATGGCTCTCGAAGTTCTCCAGGGTGCAGCCGCGGTAACGGGCCGGAATACGGGTCCGGTCCATGATCGCGGCCTCGTTTTTCGCCGTCACGCAGGCGCAACGGCGGGCCGCAAAGCCCTTTTCGGTCTCGACCCGAACCCAGCCGGTGTCGCAACACTTCGGGCACTTGACGTTCGTAAAATCCGCCATCATCCGTTCCGTTCAGTTCAGATATCCCCGCAGTTGCTGGAGCGTGTGCGACCGGCTGAGCTTGGTCATGGCCGCCTTTTCGATCTGGCGGATCCGCTCCCGGGTCAGCTTCAGTCGATCGCCGATCTCCTGGAGGGTCAGGGGCAGGTCGTCCTCCAAGCCGAAGCGCAATTTTAACACAATCGCTTCCTTCTCATCCAATTCGCCCAGAATGTCGCGGACTTGCTGCTGGATGCTGGCCTTGATGATCTGGTATTCGACCGACGGCGAGATCGGATCGCCGATCTTCTCCTCCATCCCCTGGTCATCCTCGTCGAAACGGTCGTTGAGCGAAATCTCCCGGTTTTCCAAAAGGGTCAGGTCCTCGACATCGGATACGGTGATCTTCATCGCCGCGGCCACATCCTCCCGCGTCGGCTCGCGGCCGAGCTCCCCGGCCAGCTGGGCGATTTTCCGCTTCATGAGCAGGAGCTGGTCGGAAACCTTCTGGGGGACATGGGTCACCCGGGCGGAGGCGGTCAGGGAATGGATCACGGCCTGCCGGATCCACCAGACGGCGTAGGAAATGAATTTGACGTTGCGGGTTGGGTCGAACCGCTTGGCCGCCTCGATCAGGCCGAGGTTGCCTTCGTTGATCAAGTCCAGCATCCCCAGGCCCATCCCCTTGTACTTTTTGACATAAGAGACGACGAACCGGAGGTTGCACTCAATCAGTTTCTGGAGGGCCTCCTTGTCGCCCGTGTGGATTTTCCGGGCCAGCCGCTTCTCCTCGTCACCGCTGATCCGAGGAAAGCGGCCGATCTGCTCGAGATAGCGCCGGATGTCCCTCGATTCGGCGAAATTCCTGTACGGCATGGCTTATTCCGGATGTTCAACCTTGACGATCTTGGACGGCGAGACGGGCACCAGGCTCCTTTTGCGGACTTCGAACTCCTCTTCCCGGCCGGAGAAAAACTCCCGCCGGAAGGATTCCAGGAAGGATTGGACCTCGGCTTCGATCCGTTCGATCGTGGCCCGCATATTCAATACGACTTCCACGCCGGCAAGGTTTACGCCGAGGTCGCGGACGAGGTTCAGGATGAGCTCCAGCCGCTTCACGTCATCCTCGGAGTAGAGTCGGGTGTTCCCGCAGGACCGGGACGGTTTGAGCAAGCCCTCCCTCTCGTAAAGACGGAGGGTTTGGGGATGGATGTTGAATCGGCTGGCCACGCTGCTGATATGGTAGAAATTTTCGCCCGTATTTTCGGCCGGCGCTTTTTTCTGACGTTCGACCGGACGCTTGGTCCGGAGTTTAGCGGTCGTTCGGCGTTTCATGGTTGTTCCTCTTCGGTCATTCCGGCCCGCGGATTCCCGCCGTAGAGGGGCTCGAGATTTTTCATGAGCTCCCGGACTCTCTCGTCTCCGAACGGCGGGGGGACAATCGTCACTTCGACGACCTCGTCGCCGCAGCTTCGGGCTCCGGCGGCGGCCACCCCCTTGCCTTTCAGCCGGAACCGCTGGCCCGATTTCGTTCCGGGGGGGATCCGGATGACGGCCGGGCCCTCCAGCGTCGGGACATCGATCTTCGCCCCCAGGGTCGCCTCGGGGACGGTGATCGGGACTTTGACCTGGATGTTAACGCCTTCCCGCCGGAACAGCGGGTGAGGCAGCGTCTCGATCTGGATATAGAGATCGCCGGGCGGTCCGCCGTCCGGGCCGGCGTGGCCCTTGCCCGGGATGCGGACCCGGGAGCCGTTGTCAACCCCGGCCGGGATACGAACCGTGATGGTTTCCGTCTTTTGGGCCAGTCCCTGTCCCTGGCAATCGCGACAGTCGCCGCTTTTAACCGTCCCCCGGCCTCCGCAGGCCGGGCAAGCCCCGGAAAATTTCATGTAGCCGCGCTGATGGGAAGCTTTTCCCGTCCCCCGGCAGGAAGGGCAGGTCTTGGACGACCCGGCCGTAGAGCCGGACCCGGCGCAAGCCGGGCAGGCCACCAGGTGGGTGAGCTGAATTCTCGTCTGAAGGCCGCGGACGGCGTCCTGGAATCCGACCTTCATGGTATAGAGAAGATCCTCTCCGCGTTGCGGGCCGGGACGGTGAGCGTCGCCCCGGGCCGCGGCTCCGCCGAAAATGTTTTGAAAAAGGTCGCGAAACGAGCCGGAACCGAAATCCGAGAAATCGAATCCCTCGAATCCCCCAGCGGAAGAATTCTCCGGACCGGGGCCGGAACCGGGCGGGTGGTCTCCGGCGAAGCCGAACTGGTCGTATTGGTTTTTTTTCTTGGGATCGCTCAGGACGTCATAGGCGGCTTGAATCTCTTTGAATTTTGCTTCGGCCGCTTTATCGTTGGGATTGAGGTCGGGATGATACTTGCGGGCAAGCTTCCGGTACGCTTTTTTAATTTCTGCGGCGGGCGCCGTTTTGGGCACCCCCAACACGTCGTATAAATCCCTGGCCATGGTTTCCCCTTTCCCCCTTCGCCAGGAAGGAAGCAACCCGAAGGGCGGTTCCCCGCCCTGCGGGAGACGATATCACATCCTGACTTGACCCGGGAGGTTAATTGGGTTTCCCGTCGTCGACCACTTCGGCGTCGATGACTTCTCCGTCCGCGTCGGCGCCGTTTCCGCTGCCCGGAGCGCCCTGAGGCTGCGGACCGGCCGCCTGCGGTTCGGGCTGGGGACCGACGTTTTTGTAGAGGACCTCGGTCAGCTTGTGAGAGGCCCGGTTGAGATTCTCCAGGGCGCTTTTGATCTTGTCCAGATTTTCGGTTTCGATGGCCTTTTTCGTGGCCTCGATTTCGACTTTAACCGAAGCCGCCTCGGCTTCGGGGATCTTGGCCGCATTCTCGCGGAGGAGCTTTTCCATACTGTAGATCATCTGGTCGGCCTGGTTCTTGGCATCGATGACTTCCCGCCGCTTCTTGTCCTCGGTCGAATGGGCCTCGGCTTCCGTGACCATCCGCTTGATTTCCTTATCGTCCAGGCCGCTGTGGCCGGTAATCGTGATGGCCTGCTGCTTGCCGGTCCCCATGTCTTTGGCCGAGACATGGAGGATGCCGTTGGCGTCGATATCGAAGGTCACTTCGATTTTCGGGATGCCCCGAGGCGCCGGCGGGATGCCGTCCAAATGGAATCGGCCGAGGGTCCGGTTATCGGAGGACATCTCCCGTTCGCCCTGAAGAATGTGGATTTCGACGCTCGGCTGACTGTCGGAAGCCGTCGAAAAGACTTCTGTTTTCTTGGTTGGAATCGTCGTATTCCGGACGATCATCCGGGTGAACACGCCGCCCAGGGTTTCGATGCCCAGGGTCAACGGCGTCACGTCGAGAAGGAGGACGTCTTTGACATCGCCGGACAGGACCGCGCCCTGAATGGCCGCGCCGACGGCGACGACTTCGTCGGGATTGACGCTCTTGTTCGGCTCCCGGCCGAAGACCTGCTGGACAAGGGCCTGGATGCGCGGCATCCGAGTCTGGCCGCCGACCAGGATCACTTCATGGATGTCGGAGGCTTTCAAGCCGGCATCGGACAAGGCCTGCTTGCACGGCGCTATGGACCGTTGGATCAGGTCTTCGATGAGCGCTTCAAGTTTGGCCCTTGTCAGCCTGAGAAGGAGGTGCTTAGGGCCCGAGGCGTCGGCCGTGACGAACGGCAGATTGATCTCGGTTTCCATCATGGTCGACAATTCGATCTTGGCCTTCTCCGCGGCTTCCTTGAGGCGCTGGATGGCCATTTTGTCCTTCGACAGATCGATGCCGGATTCCTTCAAGAACTCGGACGTAATCCAGTCCTGGACGCGCTGGTCGATGTCGTCGCCACCGAGGTGGGTGTCGCCGTTGGTCGATTTGACTTCAACCACGCCCTCGCCGACTTCGAGAATGGAGATGTCGAACGTCCCGCCGCCGAAGTCATAGACGGCGATCGTTTGATCTTTTTTCTTGTCCAGGCCGTAGGCCAGGGCCGCGGCCGTGGGCTCGTTGATGATCCGGACGACTTCCAGCCCGGCGATCTGGCCGGCGTCCTTGGTCGCTTTCCGCTGACTGTCGTTAAAATACGCCGGGACGGTGATAACGGCCTTGTCGATTTTCTCTCCAAGATAATCCTCGGCCGCCTTTTTTAGTTTCTGGAGAATCATGGCCGAAATTTCCGGAGGAGAGAATTGCTTATCGAAGACCGAAATCCGCACGTCGCCGTTGCTGGCTTCCGTGACCTTGAAAGGCACCTGCTTGATTTCGCCTGGAACTTCGGCAAACCGCCTACCCATGAACCGCTTGATGGAATAGACCGTATTCTCCGGGTTGGTGATGCGCTGACGCTTAGCCACTTGCCCGACAAGGCGCTCGTTCTTCGGAGTGAAACCGATGACCGAGGGGGTTGTTCGGCCACCCTCCTCATTGGAGATGACCGTTTGGTTATCACCTTCCATAATGGCGACAACGGAGTTCGTCGTACCGAGATCGATACCGATAATTTTTGACATGAGCTTATCTCCTTACATTAAGTCGATATTCAATATAAAACTTTAGCATGTAGTTGTCAAGTATTTACTAACTGTATAATTATATTATTAACTATTATTTACATAATTTACTGCAAATATAGAATCGCTTTAATGTTTTTATTCTTGGTTTGAATCGGAAAAATCGAGTCTATCGGCCGTTACTCTGGCCAGTAGAGAATGCAATTCTGGCCTTCGAAAAAAGCCCAATAAATATTCTTGGCCGCATTTTCCTCGGCAAAAACCAGTTCGATGTCGGTGAATGGCCGCTTTTTCGCCCCTCGGATGATCGTTTTGACGGAGCGGCCGATTCCCCGGGAAAAAAATCGCCCGAGGCCGCCGATGATCCGGGCGACGCCTTTTTTCTGAAAACGGACCTTGATCCGGATATCCTCGGGAAGTTCGAGCGTGTAGTCGACGGGCATCTTCCCGAGTTCGAGAATGTCGAGATCGTCGGTTTTAGCGGCCGGTTTCTTTTCCTCTTCGGCCTTGCCCGGAGTGATGTCTTTTCGCTGAGGCGCGCGATACGCCGTCTTCTTAACCAACGGATACGTCATCACGCCGCCGGCCCGGCCCCACATCCTCATCTTGGCCACCGGCCATTCCTTAAGCGTCAAGCCTCTCGATTTCAAGGCAACCGTTGCCGTTTCGAAATTGAAAACAAAGTACGTCGAGGGATTCTTGGCTAAGGCGTATTCCTGCTCCAAAAAGGCCGTTTTGCGGGACGATACGCCCGCATCCTGGCCGAGGACAACACCCAACGACAGGACGAGACCCGCCAAGCAAGCCCAAGAGGCGCGTTTTCCCATGTCAGTAGATGTACACTTTCGCCCCCATCGGCACGATCTGGTAGATGGACTTTAAATCCTTGTCGCCGACCCGAACGCAGCCATGGGTGACGTTCCGTCCGAGCAACCGCGTATACAGGGTTCCATGGATAAAATATCCGTCGCCGATGCCCAGGGCGTAGTCGCCCAAGGTGTCGTTATCGATGCGATCATTGTAATTCTTCGGCAGATCCTCCCCTTCCTCGTAGAACGCCCAATCGGGTTTGATCCAGGTCGGATTGACGAGTTTGGAGGAGACCGAAAATTCGCCGCGGGGCGTGTCGAAGATCCATTTCTTTTCGCCGCTGGGATCCTGGAGCATGTCGCCCGACCCGCAGGAAACGATCGCTTCCTGGAGAATTTTTCCGTCCCGCATCACCCGCAAGCGGTTTTCCGCGGTATCGATGAGAAGGTAGGTTCCTCGAGGCGTCAGGTTTTTCATCCGCGAAGCCAGCTGCTTGGCTTTGCTTTCCAGCTGTTTTGCCGGCACGTCCTGAGACTGTTCCCCTCCGGCCGCACTCCGGGCCCAGGAGCCGGCAATCATCCGGCCCGTCGTCATGACCGCGGCAACGGCCAAAACAACCCCGCCCGCCAAGCCGAGGAAAATGCGCGACTTTTTGCTAAGCATTGTCCTTGAACTTCCTGATTTCCGCGAGAATCGTGTTTTCGACGGCGATGGCCCCGACGATCGTCACCGTCGTGCCGACCCGAGCCCATTCGTAGACATCGTCCATGTTTTTGTTGTCGAGGCCGACGCATCCCCGGGTCAAGCTGTCTTTGCCCCCGCCGTGGATTTCGATGTCTCCGCCAACGCCGGCCCGGGCCGGGACGAGGCCCTTTTTTCGGGCTTCGGCGAAGGCCTGGCGGTCGCTTTCGTTGGGATAATCGATCAGGAGGGCCTTATAAAACTTCGAGGCCGGAATTTTCGAGACGATCTTATAGCGGCCTTCCGGCGTTGCCTCGTCTCCCGAATACAGCTTGTCGGAAAGACCGTATTTCCCCAACCCGATATCGAAGCGGGCCTTGATCTCGCCGTTCTTATAGACGACAAGCTTGCGCTCAACCTTGTTGACCAGAAAAACGACCGACGACTTCTGCCGGGATTCCTCGACCGCTTCAGTCGCCCAGCGGCGCCATTTCTGAAGCTGGCCTTGATCAAGGTACCGGTCCAGGATTTTCACCGAAGCCGCTTCGGCCCGGTCGAGGAAAACGCCGCCTTCGCCGGCGATTCTCGCCGCAAGATCGTAGTTTTCCTTGGCCACAAGCATCCGGGCCTCGGCCAGCTTAATTTGCGCCTGGGAGACGTTTTTCCGGATGTCTTCGTTCTCGTTGAAATACTGGGTGATTTGAATAAGGCTGTCGATGCGGGCGGCCAGGGAATCGGCCGATACGGAGAATGTTCGCTCCCGGGAGGCTTTTTCGTCCTTGATCCGGCGGAGCAGGTCTTCGCCTTGGGCCACCAGCCGGGTCAGCTCGGCCCGGACCGCCTCATAGTCCCGGAACCAGCCGAATTTCGCCTCTTCGGCTCGGATCCGCTCGTCGGCGGCCTTCAATCCGGACTTGAATCCTTCGTATTCCCCGGGAGCGAAAAGAGATCCGCCGGTCCTCCAGAGGTCTTGCTCCAGGGTTTGAGCCCTGGCCGCCTCCGGAGGAACCGGCGGGGTGTTACAGGCGTTACCGAAAAGGAGCCCCAGAAGGCAGACGCCGGAGATCTTGGAAAGCTTCAAACGGCCCTGCGATCCGGAGAAACTCGGCTTCGATTACTTCTTCACCTTGGCGATGGCCGCGTTGACCTGCTCGGCGATGGCGGCAACCCGGTCCTTCACGGTCTTCGCTTTGTCCGCGGCGCCAATATAATCTTTGGCGTCGAGGGCGGTCTGGATTTCCGTGAAGAGAGCTTCCGCGCCGGTCAGATCGGCCTGGAGAGCCTCGAGGTCCTTCGCCGTGCCTTTGCCCTTGGGGGCCTTTTTCAGGAGCTCGGCCGTCTCGGTCAGAGCGGTCTGGGCTTCACCCTGAAGCTGGATGGCGGCGTTCTTCGCGGCTTCGATCTTGGCCGGAAGGGCGGCTGTCAGCTCCGTGACTTTCGTCTGGACGGCGGCCAGCATTTCCTTCGCGGGACCGAACTTCTTGAAGAACTTCTTGTCCTGGGCGGCGACTTCGTCGAGGGCCTTGGTCAGGTCATCATTGATCGCCTTGAGCTCTTCGGCGGCGTACTTGTCGGCGCCGGCCGTGGTGACAGTCTCGATGGCGGCCTTCACGTCGTTGATCAGCTGGGTGGGCTGCTTGCAGCCCGTCAGAACAACGGCGATCGCCAAAACGAGAACGACGGTTTTTGTGAGATGTTTCATTTCGTCCTCCTTTCTCACTCGATCGCGTCACTCTTTTTCGTTGGACACGCACATCGAAACCAACGCTCGAAGGGTATCCTAATATAGACGTCGATCTGGGAAGATTTTTAACATAAAAAAAACATCTTGTCAAATCGGCAACGTTTTTGAAGCGGCCCAAAGCGCCGGCCGCTGCCGGCCGCGGAATCCTTCGATTTTTCCTTGCCCAGGAATGCTTTCCGAAAATAAATAAAAGGGGGGAAAGCCTGACGGCTTTCCCCCCGAGGGTGTGCGTTTTGGACGGGCCGGATCGGCCTTATTTGTCCGGGTCGATGATGAATTTTTCCTGCATCATCAACTTGACTTCGTTTCTGGCCTTGCCGATCGTCTCTTTGGCCATGGCCAGGAGCTCGGCCGGGGTGAATTTGAACCGGGCCACGCCCTGCTCAATGGCTTTCGTCGCGACCGCCGCGGCTTCACGCGGGAAGACTTCCCACTCGTCCATATTCGGGATGATGTAGTCTTCGCTGATGCCCTTGTCCTCGGCGACCTTGGCCAGCTCGCGGGCGGCGGCGATGCACATCTCGTCGGTGATCGTCTTGGCCCGGAC
>Ga0105099_10002272_pt1 | contig 11484 bp, 9 predicted proteins | sample PPLLak3cmMay2015_2_FD_79138 | JGI IMG/M metagenome (GOLD analysis project Ga0105099, IMG submission 79138) | Freshwater sediment microbial communities from Prairie Pothole Lake near Jamestown, North Dakota, USA - PPLs Lake P8 Core (1) Depth... | ecosystem: Environmental > Aquatic > Freshwater >...
AGGCGCCGCTGATCGCACTGCTGCTGGCGCTCGTATTTCACGGCGATTCGAAGTTCCTGCCGGTGAGCTTTTATTTCTGCGTTACCATTTCCGCGATCTGGATCGGCGGGGTCAATTCCGTGCGGGAGATCGCGCGCGAGTGGGAGCTATACGAGCGCGAATTCCGTGCGGGGCTCTCCTTTACCGCCTATGTGTCGGCAAAATGCGTGGTGTTTTCGCTGCTTGCCTTTTTTCAGGCGCTTCTGTTCACCATCAGCCTGCACCTGTTTTTCGGTTCATACGCCTTTGATTACAAAACCGTGACGCTGACAACCGTAACCGTTGTTTCCGGTACCATGCTCGGGCTGGCGGTGAGCGCTTTCTCGGGCAATGTCAACCGGGCGGTAAGCCTGCTGCCGATCGTTTTTATTCCCCAGATATTTTTTTCCGGCATTCTCTTTCCCTTTGACCGGATGCCCGACCTTGGCCGGATCATTTCGAACGCAACGATTTCGCGCCCGACCTTCTCGATGTTCAAGAAGATGTGCATACTGGGGAGGCCGGCGGGGGATTTGACTGAATGGATACCGCTGGCTGTTTTAAACGGGCTGCTGGTGCTTATGATATTGGCGCGCATGCGGTGGCACTATTTTTTTGCCCGGTCGAGGCGGAACTGATGAACGGGGCGGCGGGCGCCTGTTTTCATGGACGGTTTCAGAAGGGGCAATGCCGATCCGGTACTGATTATTTATCTTTTTATATATAGTATAAGGATAGGGTATTAATTATTTTGAATTTTTACCCAGGTTAAACCAACAAAGAAAGACCTATATGTCAGAGTCAGATGAAAAATCGATTACGGAGCTGGGGATACCTAAAACGCTTGGCAATTATGAGGTGGTCGGCCGTATTGGGAGAGGCGGCATGGGCGATATCTATAAGGCCGTTCAGAAATCGCTGAACCGGATCGTTGCCTTGAAAGTGCTCTCACCGCAGATGTGCCGCAGCGATGAGTTTTCAAAGAGGTTTGATACGGAAGCTAAAGCCATTTCCATGCTGCAGCACCAGAATATCGTGAGTATTTTCGAGTACGGCGAGGAGCACGGGCTGAAATATTTCGCCATGCAGTATGTCGACGGCGAGGATATGGGCAAGAGGCTCATGACGAAAAAGCAGCTCGCCGTACCGGAAATTATCGACTATGCCAAGCAGATTTGCCGCGGCCTGAAATACGCCCACAGCAGGAACATCATCCATCGCGACATCAAACCGCAGAACATACTCATCGATAAAAACAATGTCTGCAGGCTGACCGACTTCGGGATCGCAAAGATATTTGCCGAGACGAATATCACCATGACCGGCATGGCTGTGGGAACCCCGGAATATATGTCGCCTGAACAGGCGGAAGGAGACGAGCTTGACGAGCAGACCGACATCTATTCCCTGGGCATCGTTATCTATGAAATGCTGACGAAAAAGCCGCCGTTTACCGGCTCCAATCCCGTGGCAATCGCCTATAAACAGGTGCACGAGCTTCCGGTGCCCCCCTCCGCGCTGCGGAAGGATACACCCAAGCGCCTGGAGCTTATCGTGCTCAAGGCGCTGAAGAAGAACCGGATGGAACGATACAAAAGCGTGAAAGAGCTGCTGGAAAATCTTGACACCGTCGATATCGATGAACAGATAGGGTCGCCGACGGTGGCGCTGGAGGCTCATAAGAAGGATAAGGGCGCCACATCGGTTGAGCGGCGTATAACCGACCGCCGTTTCGGCAGCAGGAGAAAACGGATGCAGGGGGAGGATTATCCATTTTTCAGCGTGCCCTACTGGATCGGCCTGCTGCAGGACCAGTGGCTTCCGCTGATTCTGACGCTGGCGCTGGCGGTCATTCTGATTCTGCATCTGTCCGGTCATCTGTAGCACGCGCCACTACCTGTTGCTGGAAACGATGAGATTATGAACACACGGGAAAAAGGCAGCTGCGGCGAAGATCTGGCGGTCGATTACCTGCTCAACAGCGGCTATACGATCATAACCAGGAACTATCAGGCGCGGCGCGGCGAGATTGACTGCATAGCCGAAGCGCCGGACGGCACCCTGGTGTTTGTCGAGGTCAAATCACGGCACGGCACTTCGGCCTGCCACCCTTTTTTCTGGATCAACCGGGGCAAGCAGAAAAAAATAATCTCCATGGCGCGCCTCTATCTTGCGGAGCATCATATCACCAGTAAACCCTGCAGATTCGACGCTATCGCGGTCTGTGACGGTAAGGTCGAACACCTGAAGAACGCTTTTATGGCCTAGAAAGAATTTGAGATTTTACATTGTATATTTCACCTTTGAAATAATGACTTGATTTATTATGGGGGGTTCGAAATTCGAGTTTCGTTTTTTGCTCCCACGTTCCCCCACCCCCTTCTTTTGTATATCCGGCATCCGTTCTTCATCAGCCGCAACCCTGTATCTTGACCCGTAACCATTCTGAAATCTGATTTTAAATATATTGCATTGTACAATCCATTGTGTAAAAATGTAAGAGGGATATCCTATGCGCTTACTCTATGGTTTTATCATACTGCTGCTGCTGCCGATCGCCGCACCCGGCCAGACATGGCATGAGGCGCCTGCAGCGGGCGGGCCTTCGTATATCAGCTTTCTGGCTGCCGAAGGAGGGATCGTATACGCAGGCACCTGGGGGAGCGGTGTCTATGTTTCTGCGGATAAAGGCGAATCATGGACGCCGATGCATGACGGCCTGTCCAATGCCTACATCTATGCGCTGTGTGCCGGGCGTGATTTTGTTCTTGCCGGTACGGAGGGAGCAGGCATATACAAGTGCAATACGTACCGCAGGAAGTGGAGGCAGTCAAACACGGGACTGGAGGACAAGGTTGTTTTTGCTCTGGCGCAAAACAGGAGTGTTGTCGCCGCGGCGACCTGGCAGGGCGGGGTTTTCCTGTCTGCGGACAGCGGGGAAACCTGGAAAAAGGGGGGCACCGGACTGGGCAAAAGCGTCATTTATTCCATTCACGCACGCGGCGGGGCGATCTATGCAGGAACCTCGCAAAACGGCGTGTACCGGTACGACGATAACGGGATGCAGTGGGAGAACATCGGGCTTGGCGGTATGTCCGTGCTCTGCATACTCACGGTGGGCGAGTCGGTGCTGCTGGGCACCTGGAAGAACGGGATTTACCGATATTCGCCGGCGGATCATGACCTTGTACAGATTGCACCGGGGGGCGGAGAGATGGTTAAATCCGCCGCGCTGAAACCTGAAACGAATACCATATTTTGCGCAAAAAGAGAGCGCGGGGTGTACGCATCGTCCGATTACGGACACACCTGGACCTGCGAAGGGCTTGAAGGAAACGATGTGTATTCGATACTCTCTCTTGAAGACAGAATTATCGCAGGCACCTGGGGCGACGGTATTTACCTTAAAAGAGACAAGGATACGGCCTGGATGAACCGGCGTCTTTCCCCGGAACCTCCATTGATGACGGCGGAAAAAACCACACGTTCCGTTCCGGAAGCTCCTTTGTTTGCCGGCGGCGTCAAGCCCCGCACAAAGGCTTCGGCCATAAAAGAGCTGCTGCATGCAGCGCCTGAAAGCAACCGCATTCTGGAAATTAAAGCCTGTTCAAAAGAAAATATCGTGGTGTGTTACCGGTTGAAGCACAGTGGCAGGGTGTCCGTCGCATTGTATGATTTTTCGGGCAGGGAGCTTATCGAAAAGACCGGGGATGCTGAGAAAGGGACGGTCCACAAGACGGATTTTTCGAAGCACGGCCTTGACCAGGGGCTCTATTTCGTCGTGGTGTCATCCGGTGCCGATTTCGCGATGACGGCGGTTACTTTTGTGAGATAGCGAAACACCCTGCAACAAGAAAAAGGAAATCACTCTTCTTTCAGCGCCTGCCGTAATTGTTCCTCGGTGTATACGGTCTTTATTTTTTTGTCAATCCCCGAGACCGAAAGCACCGACCGGATCTCCTCGCGCGGGTTATAGAGCACGAGCTCGATGTCGGTGGTGTTGAGCTTGTTCGACATGCCGATGAGTATCCCCAGGCCGTGAGAACTCGAAAACGTGAGTCGTGATAAATCAAGTATAAGGTGTTTTCCCTCAATTTTGAGGTTGGTTATCTGATTCCGCAGTTGCTGGTAATCGTTCAGCGTGCAGAGTTTGCCGATCAGGGAGATACCCGTCGTATTCTCGATTTTTTCAAAAGGCATAATTTCCATATCAGTGTTCCTGTTTCTGGCGTTTACCGATCATGACCCTGTTTCCCGTGTCGTTGAAACTCATTTCGTCCATATATTTTTTAACGATTAAAAGTCCCCTGCCGTGGGATCGGGCGGGCGGTTTTTCACGGGAGGGGTCGGAATAGACCCGGTGATTGAAACCGTCTCCTTCGTCAATAACACTCACGACAAACCGCTCCAGCGTCACTTTGTACAGGATAAAAACCTTTTTATCCGCATTGAATTTGTTGCCATGCCGTATGGCGTTTGAAATGACCTCGTGAATGGCCTGGTGCGCCTGGAATATTTCCTTGTCGGCATAGCCCTTTTTGTCGAGTTTTTTCAGAATGATCGCGCAGACGCTCTCTATCTCGTCATGGGTTTTGAGTATCAGCAGTTCGGGCTGTTCCTGCGGTGAAAAGCCCGAGCGCGCCAGTATCTCGTCGGTGCAGCCGATCTGAATCGCCAGCAGCGAAACCTCGTCGCGGAGCGGCCTGCCGTTGCGGTGCTTTTCGTGTTCCTGAAGGATTTTTTTAATGAGTGTGTCAAGGTCATGCGTTCCGTGCGCCGCGACCGCTTCAGCAAGGCGCCGGGAACCGAACATCTCGTTGCGCTCGTTCTGCGATTCGACCAGGCCGTCGGTGTAAAAAAGCACCTTGTCGCCCCAGGCCAGTGAAATCCAGCTGTCGTGATAGGTCGCCATGCCGGATAAAGCATTGTGCCCGATAAACACGCTGTTGCCCGGTATAAATGAGGCTTTCCCGGTTTTATTATGATAGATGACCGGATACACGTGGCCGGCCTGAGAATAGATCATGGTGTTGTCCGAGTGGTCGATGATGCCCAGAAACGCGGTCAGGTACCGCTCCGATTTGCTGATGCTGCACAGGTCACGGTTGATGGCGCTGAATATCTCGGAAGGCCGGTCTTTACTTTTTATATAATACAGGAAAAGCGTTTTTGTCATGGTGCACAGGAGCGCGGAAGGCACGCCTTCGCCCGACACATCGAAAATCAGAATGGCGGTCCTGCTTTCATTTATGGTTATCACGTCGAACATGTCGCCGCCTATTTTACCGCTGGGCACAAACGAACTCGACGCATTGATGTTCTTAAGGTCCGGGATCGTTTTCGAGATCAGGCAGGCGTGGATGCTTCGCGCGATCTCCTCGTCGCTCTTTATGATAAAATAGGCTTTTTTCAGCTCCCGGTGCGCGTTTTCAAGCTCTTTGGCCTTATTGTCAATAAGCTCGTTCAGCCGCCGGTTATACTCCTCCGTTTTCAGCCGGTCGGCTTTCTCTTTCTCGTACAATGCACGGTACGCGCCGCTCTCTTTTTCCTCCCTGATATCGGAGAAAACAAGCAGAACTGCCTGCGATTTTTCGGAAATAAGGGCGCCCGGGATGATGCTGATATTGACCGACAGGTTTTTTCCCGCAGCGGTGGTAACCCGTACCCCGCGCTTTTTCAGGCTCTTTTTCGACACGAGGATTTTTGCGGCAAGCGTTGCAAGGGTGGCGAAAAGCGGTGTGCTGCCGCAGGCGTCCAGCCGTGCGCCGGTTTTAACCTGTGCTCTGGTAATACCGCACAGGGTGTAAAAGCCGGGGTTTGCTTCCAGCAGAATGATATTTCTGTCAATTATGCACGCGGGCTGAAACAGCGAGTTGAAGAAAGTTTTGATTTTTATATCCATACATCGGATTTGCAGCAGAATAAGATACGTTTTATTAGTGTGTTACTTTACTACTGCGTAAGAGCGGATGAATTGTACTCAATCCATCCGCTCTTACGCAGTAGTATCATGTAATCAGTATACTACCAACATTATTATCGTACTATAAAATCTTGGCTATGACAAGGGTAATGTCGTCGGGCGGGGGTGTATTGTTCCTGAAGGCGTTGATATCGTCGGCAAGATTTTTGCATATATCCTTTGCAGACAGGGAAAAGCTTTCGGAAATTCTGCGCATAAAACGCGTATTATCATAGGTTTGCTTTGATGGATCAATGCATCTGAATACGCCTTCCGTATACCATATAATCGCATCGCCGGATTCGATATCCAGGGTTTCCTGGTGGTAGAGTGGATTTTCCGTGTCACCGAGGCTCGGACCGCTTGCGGACAGAGCCTGCGGCAGGTTTCCTTTTTTCCTCATAAACACGGGCGTTTCGTGTCCCGCGTTTGCGAAATGGACTTTATTCGCTGCCAGGTCAATGGTTGCGGCAAAAAGGGTCATGGACTGCTTGCCGAGGGAGTTCTGAAACAGAATGGTATTCAACAGCGAAAGAAGATAGGAGGGGCTGATCGTTATCGGCATTTCCTTGCTATCCTGCTCCTGCAGATCCGGCGTCTGGGGTTTATAGATTATTTTGGAGAGCCGCTCATACCGTTTTCGCAGAATACTCATGGTTTGTATGAATCCGTGGGCCGTTGCCGCGGCAAGCACCGCAGGCACCCCTTCTCCCGCAGCATCAGCGATAAAAACCGACAGCCGCCTGCTCTCCCGGTCTTCGATAAATCCGTGCCAGTTGCCGTGCGTGTTGCCCGCAGGCCGGAAAAAGCTGCACACCTCGATCTCTTTTGTTTTGAGAGGCGCCTGGGGCAGAAGGAATTTTTTTACATACTCCGACATAGCGGTCTGCGGCGCCTCATGCGTTTCGGATTTTTCCAGCAACGCGATGTTTGCCAGAGACATTGCGGTTGAGAGCGCAATGATATCCATATATTTCATATCCGATTCTTCGAATTCCCTGCCGTTTTTCTTCCCGATAAGCATGAAGACCCCCTTGGCCCTGTTCCCGTGAATCATGGGCGAGAGGAGAATCTCGTCCGACAGGCTGCCGGGGGCGATTCCCAGGTCGTTCAGCGTGTCCTCCAGCGCATCCACGAGGAATTTACGCGCAACCGGTTTGTGGAACAGTTTGCCGAATATCTCGTTCGGCAGCAGAATGAGCCTGCCGGCAAGGGATTGTTTCGGATCAAAACCCGCGGTTGTATTGACAACCAGGCTGTTTTCGTCGAAGAGCCCCAGAATGCACTGCTGGGGGCCAATGATATCGCCGACGATTTTAAGCGCCTGGGAAATCAGCGATTCGCGCTCCTTTTTGACCTCGAGAGTCTGGACCGTGTTGAACAGCGAGAGCATCTGTTTCTTCTGCGCAAACAGCGATTCGTTCATCGCGTTGAAGGTCTCCATCAGGCTGCCCAGCTCGTTTTTAGCCGTGATTCCCATCCGGTAGTTGAAGTTGCCGGAACCGGTTATTTCCGCGCCTTCCCTCAGTTTTGCCACGTGCCGGGTGATAAGCAGGTGCGTGATCAGCAGGGAAAGCACAATGCCGATGCACAAAAACGCCGCTGAAACCATGCCGATGACGGACAGGATCCGCCTCTGCGCCGTATCGGCGGCGTTGTTCGACAGCACAATGCGTGCGCTGCCGATTCTTGTGCCCGCGATAAACAGCGGCGTCGAGTAGTCGTAGAGGCTGTCGTTCTCGTATTCAAACGGGGTGATCATCACCTTGCTTGACTGCAGAATCGAAACGCACAGAGGACTGTCGCACGAACGGCCCACCATCGAGAAATTATTATGCCCTGCAATGATACCGCCCGTGTCTATAACCAGCGCGAATTTCACGTCCTTTTCACGGTTGACAATGGAATGACAGAAGGCATGCAGCTTCGGCATGTTATCGGACAGGACCGATTCTTCGATCGCGCTGACAAAACTTTTTAACAGCAGCATGCCCCGCTCGTCCCGCGCATCCGCAAGAACCTGCCGCATGTTCCGTAAAAAGAAAATGGAAGCAGTCGCCAGAGTGGCACAGAGCAACAGGCTGACGATCAGCGGGATCTGGATTTTCAGGCTGATTTTCATAGGTATGACCGTTGCCGGAAGAGTTTATCAATATAGGCGTTAACTAAGAATATACTAAAGCGGCAAATAGAGTGAAATAGAAAGTGTGTCTGGGGACGGACTATTTTTATTATCTTAATATGAAGTCCGAATTTTTTAGAGAGAGGAGATATATGCCTCGAATGATGAGATTTGAGCTTCCAGGAAGCCTGGTTCATATCATGGCGCGTGGTATTGATAATCAGCCGATATTTCATGACAATGACGATAGAAAAGAATTTTTAAAAAGATTTGCGCAATGCCTTTCGCAAGTTGGATATCGTTGTATTAGTTGGTGCCTCATGCGAAACCACTATCATTTTTTTCTTCGCACGACGGAGAATCCGATGAGCGGATTGATGCGTCCCTTGAATGGCGGTTATGCACGGTGGTTCAATAAAAAATATGCGCGGCGGGGGTATCTTTTCCAGGATCGATATAAATCCGTTCTTTGTCAAGATCAGGAATATGCCCAACAATTAATCCGGTATATTCATCTTAATCCGGTACGTGCAGGTGAAGTATCATCGCTGACGCAACTGGGTGGCTGGGCTTGGTGCGGTCATGGTTTTCTTATAAGTGTTAAAGGGGCAACAGGACAGGGCTTTCAAGATCGCAATGAGGCGCTTCGGCGTTTTGGAGCGATACCCACAGATGCAGTACGCAACTACCTCGATTATTTGCAGCAAGGTATAAACGGTCAAAAACCGGAACTGTCAGGCATACTTGGTGAAACTGAACGTTTCGAGATACAAGGTTCTTATAAAGGCTGGCCTGCGGTTATAGGCGATTCGACATTTGCCCGTTCTGCTATGGAGCGCCACGCAGTTGCTGCCTGGCGGAAACATAGGCAGTCAGACTACCGCGAAGTTCTTGAAAAAATAGCAGCAGAAGTCTGCAGGCAGTTTGAGATCAAGGAGGATTGTCTGTTTTCCAAAGGAAGACGGAATTCAATATCTCAAGCGCGTGAGCATTTTTGCTATCGTGCCTGTTATGAAGAAAAATTACCTTTATCCGTGATAGCGCGATTTTTAGGTATAACTGTCACACCAACATTTTTTTTAGCACGACGAGGCAAACCGAAGAAAAAAGTTATATAATTGTTAAGATAATAAAAATAGTCCGTCCCCAGACACAAACTATGCTCCCGCAGAAACCGTTCTATCCAGCTATACGTACACCCTCAACGATGCCGGAATACGCACTGCTGTGACAGAAGCAGACGGCTCACGGGTCGATTATACGTATGACGACCTGTACCGGCTTACCGGAGAAACAAGAACCGGAACACATGCGTATACGATTTCCTACACTTATGATAACGTTGGAAACAGGCTGACGCAGAATAAAGACGGGCAGATAACTACGTACGTTTACAATAATCGAGATCAGCTTACAACCGAGACAACCGGCACCGAATCAACCTCTCACGAATATGACGCCTCCGGCCGCCTGATACACAAAACAAATAATTCCGGCACAACAACCTACTCATGGCTCGATAACGAGCGCATGGCGTCTGTAACCAGCCCCACTGGTACTGTTACATACGAATACAATGCCGACGGCCTGAAAATAAAAACAGATGACGGCTCAAATCCGAAATGGTATCTTTATGACATGCATCTGCCCTACGGGCAGGTCATTGCAGAATATAGCAATGACGGCTCTTTGATAGCAGGATATGTGTATGGCCAGGAGAGGATCAGCCAGAAGCGGGGAACTGTTGTCCACTTTTATATCGCAGACGGACAGGGATCAATACGACAGCTTACCGATGTATCAGGCACTGTTACGGATGAATACTGGTACACAGCCTTTGGTGAAACCCTTGCAAGAACCGGGACTACGATTAATGAGTTCCAGTATGTGGGGGAGCAGTGGGATCCGAATGCGGGATTTTATTATTTGAGGGCGCGGTGGTATGATCCGGAGAATGGGAGGTTTGTAAGCGTTGATCCGTGGGAAGGGGATCCGCAGGCGCCGGTGAGTTTGCATCGGTATTTGTATGGGAATGATAGTCCGGCTCAGTTCATTGATCCAAGCGGAAATATGACCCTTACCCAAGTAATGGCGATGATAGCAATTTTATACGTTGCAATACCAGTTACAGTGAGTTATATCGGGTTTGTTGAGGATTGTAAGGATAATATCGTTGGCTTTAATGCTTCACACGGTATACAAAAATTAGTAGTAGAAACACATATGGCATCTGCGGCTTTGGCTGTTATTGTTACTACAACATGGCCTCAAGTAATATCTAAAATATGGGAGAGAATTGAGGAAATTAAAGAAAAATTAAGAAAACAGAGGAAAAAATGGAGAGCTGATTTATTGGAAACAGGGCCATCGGTTGAATATGGTGCGAAATATAACAATTGGGAGAATCCTATACAAATGGGCATAAATGTGTGGTATAGAGATGGTGGCCCCCGTTCAGGAAGGTTGTATGGCTTCGGAATATTTAACCATTTGAGCGGAATAGGGTCACACATGCCAATAGCACGATTAGATCTGCATCCAATTGGAGATGCATATGGTGGTAAAAATCTATTACATGTTCACGTTGGTAATCAAGACGACCCTCATTACGTCATTGGAATATTTAATGGTCCCAAATAACGAATAAATAAGGATAGATAAGAAAGTTATGAAAAATTCATTTAATAAAACAATTAAGCAAATTCAAGGATTTTTAATTGAAAAAGAATGTCCAGAACTAGTTGCCGTTTTAAAGAAAGCTTCTTATCACAATTCATTATGCATGGTTATCTTTACAGCTTACCCAGAGTTTAAATTGGAAGCCGATTTAGACGACGATGATTTTTTAATGATCGAGTCGAAAAAGACTAATATACCACCATATGGAGCAGCATGGGAATATGGCTTTATTGAACGCTACATTCCGTTGTTGGCACGGCAAGGAAATTTGATTTACTTTATTCAAAATTATAAGAGTAGCAATTCTTTGTTATTTAAGGATAAAACCTGGGATTTTGCATACTATTGTTATGATGAATTATGGGTTGAATTGTTTACTACCAGCAAATCACTCGCAGATAAAATTCGAAATACTTTTAATTGCCAGAGAATAGAATATCCTGGTTCAATAAAAAAGCCAGGGGGAATAATTGTCGATGTTTGAAATTACGAGTAACTGTGATTGTCTTTTTGTCATCATACATTTTGCCGAATTATTCATCGAACGATTTCCAGCGTTCTGTCGAACTTTGCCGAAATAAACCTGTGTATTGGAGAGCCGAAATCATCATGTCTTGGGGACGGACTATTTTTATTATTTAAATACAAAGTCCGAATTTTTTAGAGAGGAGATATATGCCTCGAATGATGAGATTTGAGCTTC